>Ga0209510_1004186_pt1 | contig 12928 bp, 6 predicted proteins | sample BiotimSIPDNA_FD_185749 | JGI IMG/M metagenome (GOLD analysis project Ga0209510, IMG submission 185749) | Anaerobic biogas reactor microbial communites from Washington, USA - Biogas_R1 time_0 SIP DNA (SPAdes) (version 2) | ecosystem: Engineered > Bioreactor > Anaerobic > Unclassified | place... | reverse complement strand
ATGCTCATGCTCCAGGCCCTGGTCGGGCTCTGGTAGAGCTCGCAGCCCTTGGGCTGAACCACTACCGTTGGGGGCGTGTTATCTGGATGCAGTTGGTCGAAGCTGAAGCCGTTGAGACCAGCGGAGTAGATACCGCGTGCCTCGGCGTCGCTCAGAGTCTTCTTCCAAATGCCCATATCATCCATATCCCAATGACTTTCATAGAGATAGCCGCCGGCGCCATCCTGGCCGATTCTCATCGTGCCAAAAGAGTCGAGGCTTCCATTCTCAAAGTCAATGGCGCTGATATCGACTACCGTCGGCACCTGCCCATCCAGGAAGACTTTCATCGTCTCGCTGACCGGATCCATTACAAACACCAGGTGGTGCCACTCTTCTGAAGGCAGACTGTTCGCCGGACCGTTCAGGCCCGCATCGGTAAAGACCACCCCGTCATCAGCCTTCAGGTAGAAGGACCAGCCATTGGCCCCGCTGCGTGGAGCCAGCGCGATGCCGCCATCAAGCCCCGAACCGATCACCCGGTTGCAGAGCCAGGGCACATCGGCCGGCGCTCCGTAGAGCTTCGTCCAAAAGGCGACCGTCAGAGGCTCCTTGCCGATCTCAAAGCCGTTATAGAATGCCAGGCTGTTGAGCAGACCCAGCTCGGGGTCAGTAACCAGGCTCACGGCATTGCCAAGCACGCCTTCCACGAACGGCACCTCACCCTCCGGGGTCAGGTCGTTGCCGTTGCCGGTAACATCGTTATAGCTGTTATCGAACTTGAAGTGAGCAAAAAGCCCATCGCTTAGGTCCACGGAGTAAGGAGCATAGGTCAAAGTAACCTTTGCCGCGCTGCTCGTAGTGGAGCCGGCCGGGTTGGTTGCCACGACGGTATACTCACCGCTATCCTCCACGAATCCGGTGAAGGTGAGGCTCTGAGAGGTCGCCCCCTCAATCAGCTCTCCGTCCCTGTACCACTGATAGACAATCTCCGGCGAACCCAGAGCGGCTGCGCTCAAGCTGACCACGTCTTCGTCAAAGCCCTCAAAATCAAGCGGCTCCGTAATGAAGTGTGGCGGTGTGTTGTAGCCCGAGAGACCGATCCGGTAAATCTGCTCAATCTCTGCAAAGCTCAAAGCGCGGCTGAAGATGACCGCCTCGTCGATTTCACCCTTGAAGCGGCGCGCCACGTTCTGGTCACCCCCCAACTGCATGTCAGCGTTGATATTGGCTGTGACGTGCGCGACGGCGTTGGTCGCGGCAGTGAAGTTACCCTTGCTGTCGCCCAGGTAAGCCTTGCCGGCCGTCGGCGTAATCGTTATGGCAACCAGGTTCCAGACATCGTTTTCCGGATACAAACCGGAGCGATAGCTGTACTGCGTATCGGCCCAGTGATAGCAAACCTGCTCGTGTGCAATATCCAAACCCGAGGCCGAACCACTGCCGCCACGGTTGAAGATCACCCCCGCATAGTGCGGTATCTCCCCTTCGGATTTGATCCAGGCAAGCATCGTTATTTCACTGGTATCGATAATATCCATGCTGGGCGCCATTACACGCTCTGCTCCGCCAAACCAGGCCGATGTATCAGGGTCATCCTTGATAGCACCCGGCCGGCCCAACGTATTGTCCGCAGTGTAGAGACCGTTGCGGCCGCCAATCTGCTCATAAGCCAGACCACCGCTGCTCTCACCAAGACGCCAATAGGCATGGGGATTGAACCCGTAAACCAGACCTTCATAGCTGTTTGGCGCGGGCTCGGCAAGAAGCGTCATCTTCGCCACGGGGCTGGTCACAGAGCCATAAGCGTTGCTTGCGACGACTGTATAATCGCCAGCCGCATCCGCGCTCAATGGAACGCTCAGGCGACGATCCTGCGCGCCTTCAACGGCGGCTCCATCCTTGTACCACTGGTAGCTCATCGGCTCGGAACCGCCAGCCAGCACCTGAAAAGTGTGGGTAAGCTCCGGATTCTCATAAACCCGAATGCTCTGGGGCGGAGTCGTAAAAACCGGCACGGAGCCCGGACCATACTGGCCCTTGTTCCAGAAGGCTAAAATGTCGTCCTGGGTCATCGCCGTATCGAACACCGCGACGTCGTCAATGTCACCGGTGAGGAAATCCATGTTCACTTCCGGGTCGCTGCGAACGCCGCCGCCGCCAATATTGAAGTAGTAGCGGTAAACGTTGAAGTTGGAGGCACCCGTCCGGCTGCCGGCCTCTTTACCATCCAGATAAAGCGTCAGCGTGGTTCCGTCATAGGTCATCACAAAGAGCCCCCACTCACCATCTCCAAAATCAATCGGCGAATAGATCGAGCCAATGCCCGAGGTCCAGCCGCCATGAGTCCCGCCGCCGGTGCCCAGCTCAAGCACGTCGTTCTGCCCAAAGTAGCCGACACTTGTCGACATGTAGTCGCCATAGGCCGTGCTCAAACGGACCCAGCCCATCACCGTAAAGGCATCGGGATAGTCATTGACCTGCAAACTGGTCGATACCCAGCCGCCATACTCCTGAGAGCCCTCGAAGTGCAAAGCCTTGCTGCTATCCTTGGCAATCGCCCCCTCAATCTGGTTATAGGTGTAAACATTATGATAGAGACCATGATTGCCGCCGGCATAATCCCTGGCCACGCCTGTAATCGGGTAACCATACTGGTCATACTCGCTGGCGGCATCGTCCAAAGTATCATCAAAGCGGAAGAAGGCGATCGGGTTGCGCTCCATGATGGCCTCTGCAAAAGAATCAGGCTCCACGGGCACCTCCGTCAATACCGCCCCGGCACTGGTCGTCTGGCCCTCGGCGTTGGTAATCACAACCGTATAGGTGCCAAACTGGTTTCTCTGCAGGTAGCTCAGACGTAATGTGCGGGAGGTCGCTCCGTCAATATCCTTGCCGTTCAATTGCCATTGATAACTCATCGGGAAGCTCCCCTCCGCTACGACCGAGAAATCCACCCGGCCATAGGGATGACGACTGGCCGCAACAGGCTGCTCAGTCACGCTCGGCGCACTGGCTGCCAGAACCGTGAAAGGGGCGCTTTCAAAGCTTCCGGCCGAGTTCACCAGCTTCGCTGTATAGGCGCCGGCCACGGGATTGCTCAAGGTCAGACCTTCAGCTTCCAGCTTTTCACCATCCTTGTACCACTCCACGCTGCTGTAAGAGCCATCACCCTGAACCACCAGGCTCCCCTCGCCCGCAAACATCTTCGGCGCAGAAGGGATAATGGCTGCTCTGCTGGGAGCATAAGCCTCACCACGGGCGGAACGGTAAATCGCCTGAAGATCGGCTTCAGTCAGGGCACGATCAAAGATCGCCACCTCGTCAATGTAAGCCGGGTGGTCCGCCGAGGAAAGAATGCGGGCGGCATCCTGGTCTCTGCCCACACGCATCACACCGTTCAAGTAAGTAGGAGCGCACGGGACCGGATTCAGCACGCTGTCAAGCGAGCCGCTGCTGTTGCCTCGGTAGAGGCGCACACCCTCCGCATTGCCGACCATCGCCACCAGGTTCCACTCAAGCGGCTCCACGAGCAGCCCCGAGACATAGGCATAACTGGTGGGGTCATTATTCCAGTGGTATCCCAACTGGAAGGTATCAGCCCCTTTGAGGTCCAGCCCCGTAATTGTCCCGTTACCATCGCCGCGGTTAAATACCAGCCCCGCATAGTTGGGATGCGTCGCGGGAGTCTTCACCCAGGCCAAAATCGTCGCCTCTTCCGTCAGAAGATTCATCGAAGGCAAGACGCTGTTGCCGCCGGTATACTCGACAGCCATATTGCCAGGCTCAAAGCCAGGCAAGTTCGGCCCCTCTACGCCACGGGTGTACTGATCATAGAACTGCGCCCCGGGAAGATTCAAAAACCCGAAATTCGGGTCCGTCTCTGAATCCTCCTGCGTGGTATTATAACGATAAAAAGCTGCCGGATTCTGCAGCAAAACGGTCGTTTCATAGCTCGCCTGCGCGGCGGCACCCAGGCCGAGCGCAAGCGCCAAAGAAACAACCATTATAGATTCTCTTTTATTTCGCATAGTCACATATCTCGCAAAGCCCCAAGCCAGCCAAACCTGCCTGCCTGCGACCTTGCCTGTTAGTTGTCAGTCATCTGTCGGCCCCACTCAGGTCGACACGATAGCGATTAGAGAATAGAAACAGAAAAGCGCCCCAAAGAATACTCTTTCGCACATTCTCTCCGATTCAATTGAGATTGACACTGCTTTATCTCCAAATTCACTGAAGGCATTATCGCAAAAAAGAAAATTGGAGTCAAGAGAAGGAGAAAACATCTTCCAAAACAAAACAGCTAAAAGAAGCCCCTCTCAAAGCTGAAGAGACAAGGAAGTTCTGTTTATATTTTTGGTTGTGAAGGAAACAGGGCGTCTTTGAAGAGACGCCCTGTGTAGTTGAAAATAGTCCCGGCAACGACCTACTCTCGCACAAGCTATACAGGCACTACCATTGGCAACGCAGCGTTTGACGGCCGAGTTCGGGATGGGATCGGGTCGGGCCACTGCTTTAGAGTCACCGGGGAAACTGGTGAAGGTTATTCTTTGAAGTACATGCACGTGTGGAAAGGGAGATTGATGATTTGGGTTTTATTTGAATTTACTGATAGAGACTCTCTTTTTCTTTATGTAAGAAGAGAATTGAATCATTTCTGATTCTATTATTAGATCAAGCCTCACGGCCTATTAGTATCAGTCCGCTAAACACATTGCTGTGCTTACACGCCTGACCTATCAACCCGGTAGTCTGCCGGGGGCCTTCAGGAACTTTCGTTCGGGAAACCTTATCTTGGGAGGAGCTTGGCTCTTAGATGCTTTCAGAGCTTATCTCTTCCGCACATGGCTACGCAGCGCTACAACTGGCGTTATAACTGCCACACCAGAAATGCGTCATTCCCGGTCCTCTCGTACTAGAGAATGAACCCCTCAAGTTTCCTACGCCCACAGAGGATAAGGACCGAACTGTCTCACGACGTTCTGAACCCAGCTCGCGTGCCACTTTAATCGGCGAACAGCCGAACCCTTGGGACCTTCTTCAGCCCCAGGTTGTGACGAGCCGACATCGAGGTGCCAAACCGAGTCGTCGATATGAACTCTTGGACTCGATCAGCCTGTTATCCCTAGCGTACCTTTTGTCCGATGAGCGATAGCAATTCCATTTTCTACTATCGGATCATTTGGGCCTGCTTTCGCATCTGCTCGACTTGTGGGTCTCGCAGTTAAGCACACTTATACCCATACGCTCTAAATCATGGTTGCCAACCATGGTGAGTGTACCTTAGCGCTCCTCCGTTACTCTTTGGGAGGAAACCGCCCCAGTCAAACTGACCCGCACGCACTGTCCCTGAACTGGCTTCACAGTATCAGGTTAGAATTCCTTTTAACAAAGAGTGGTGTTTCATCTTTCGACTCCATGAGCGCCGAAACGCTCACTTCCAAGTCTCCCACCTACACTACGCAGCATTAAAAAGAACACAATACGAGCTTACAGTAAAGGTGCATAGGGTCTTTCCGTCCTTCTGCGGGCAGGCGGCATCTTCACCGCCATTACAGTTTCGCCGAGAACCTCTCCGAGACAGCAGCTCTGTCGTTACACGATTCGTGCAGGTCGGAACTTACCCGACAAGGAATTTCGCTACCTTAGGACCGTTATAGTTACGGCCGACATTCACGAGGACTTGGGTTCCGAGCTTCGGCGTTTTATTGCTAAAACGCCTAACAAGTTGCCTTAATCTTTTCGCATTGGTCACGTGTCACGCCCTATACGTTGTTTTAACAACTTAGCAGAGCGCTATGCTTTTGGTAAACAGTCGCAAAGCTCACTTTACTGTGGCCGTCCTTTCGGACGGCACCCCTTCTCCCGAAGTTACGGGGCTATTTTGCCTAGTTCCTTAGAGAGGTTTCTCTCGCGCGCCTTAGAATACTCATCTCACCCACCTGTGTCGGTTTACGGTACGGGCGAACTGGGGAGCGTAGTTAAGACTTTTCTTGGCAAGGGGTCTGCGGGAGCGCGCGGGTATTATTCCGCGCTGTGAATCCGGTCACTTAACCCGTTTTCCCGTGCTTGCGTCATCTTAACCTAACCCCAGCCCGGCGAAGGAATATTGACCTTCTGTGCATCGACTACGCCTTACGGCCTGGCCTTAGCTCCCGGCTAAACCTGGGAGGACGAACCTGCCCCAGGAATCCTTAGGTTTACGGCGATCAGAATTCTCATCTGATTTATCGCTACTCGTGTCTGCATTCTCTCTAGTTGGTGCTCCACCTCGGGTTTCCCCTTGGCTTCAATGCTGCAACTATGCTCTCCTACCACTCTCAACGACCTTGGCCTTTGAGAATCCGTAGCTTCGGTACAAGGTTTAATCGCCAATCATTTTCGGCGCGGCATCGCTCGATGAGTCAGCTGTTACGCACTGTTTAAATGATGGCTGCCTCTAAGCCAACATCCTCACTGTCTTTGCGACGTCACATCCTTTCCACTTAACCTTGTTTGGGCACCTTAGCTGACGGTCTGGACTGTTTTCCTCTCGGCAATGAAGCTTATCCCCCACTGCCTGACTGCTGAAATAATGGGTTCCATGGTATTCGGAGTTTGATTGGTTTTGGTAGCCCGGTAAGGCCCCTAAGCCATCCAGTGCTCTACCTCCATGGAGTACTTAGTCAACACTCGCCCTCAAGCGATTTCGGAGAGAACCAGCTATCACGGGGTTTGATTAGTCTTTCGCTCCCACACTCAAGTCATCCCAGGACTTTTCAACGTTCACGGGTTCGGTCCTCCACTGTGTGTTACCACAGCTTCAACCTGCTCAAATGTAGATCACCTCCGCTTCGGGTCTATTACCAGCAACTCTATTCGCGCTATTCACACTCGCTTTCGCTTCGCCTCCGGAATCTTCATCCCTTAAGCTTGCTACTGATAATAACTCGCAGACTCATTATGCAAAAGGCAGGCGGTCACGCCCTTTTTGGCGCTCCCACACTTTGTATGCAAATGGTTACAGATTCTTTTCACTCCCCTAGCAGGGGTTCTTTTCACCTTTCCCTCGCGGTACTTGTTCACTATCGGTAGCCGGGTAGTATTTAGCCTTATCCCATGGTCGGGACAGATTCATGCAGAGTTCCACTTACACCGCATTACTTGGGATACCACAGACCGACCTACAGCTTCGCTTACGTGGCTTTCACACCCTATGGCCGTTCTTTCCAAAACGTTCAGCTCGCCTTCAATCATGGTCTTTAGCGTGGTCCCGCAACCCCGAAAGGATAAATCCCTTCGGTTTGGGCTCTTCCGGTTTCGCTCGCCACTACTCACGGAATCATCTTCATTTTCTTTTCCTGGGGTTACTGAGATGTTTCACTTCACCCCGTTCGCCTTCCTGGACTATGAATTCATCCAGAAATGACAGCACATTACTACTGCCGGATTGCTCCATTCGGAAATCTGCGGATCGGTACTTGTTTGCAGTTACCCGCAGCTTTTCGCAGCTTACCACGTCCTTCTTCGCCTCCCGGCTCCTAGGCATTCACCATTTGCACTTAGTAGCTTGATCAGAAATCTATTCTTCTCTATCTATTGCGCTTACTCTCTTTCTCAGATTATAAACTGTAATTCTTTTGCCCTAATTACTTGCAATTTCTCTTTCTATTAGTGCATGTATTTCAAAGAACAACCGCCTCCCACTCACGCCTAAACATAAGCGGAAAGCATAAAATAATACTCTACCCGACAGTGGTGGGCCTGACTGGACTTGAACCAGTGACCCCGCGCTTATCAAGCGCGTGCTCTAACCAACTGAGCTACAAGCCCGATCTCTTCAATCATCCAAACCTGCCCACTCCATAACCCCCAGACTCCAAACGCCTGGTGGAGCTGAGGAGACTCGAACTCCTGACATAGTGCTTGCAAAGCACTCGCTCTACCACCTGAGCTACAGCCCCCCGAAAACTGAATTGTGCGATCGTACAACAAAACCTGAGCGTGAATCCTATTTATGAATCCACTCGACTAAGTGCATATCTCTATGCACCTCTTTTTCTCCTTAGAAAGGAGGTGATCCAGCCGCAGGTTCCCCTACGGCTACCTTGTTACGACTTCATCCCAATCACCATCCATACCTTAGGCACCTGCCTCGATTGCTCGTTAGCTCAATGACTTCGGGTACAAACGGCTTTCATGATGTGACGGGCGGTGTGTACAAGGCCTGGGAACGTATTCACGGCGCCGTAGCTGATGCGCCATTACTAGCGATTCCAGCTTCATGCCGGCGAATTGCAGCCGACAATCCGAACTGAGCGTGCTTTTATCGGATTGGCTCCTCCTTGCGGACTCGCTTCCCTCTGTAGCACGCATTGTAGTACGTGTGCAGCCCTGGCCATAAGGGCCATACTGACTTGACGTCATCCCCACCTTCCTCCCCTTTTGTAAGAGGCAGTCTCTCCAGAGTGCTCCAGCCTCTCGGCCAGGTGGCAACTGAACATAGGGGTTGCGCTCGTTGCGGGACTTAACCCAACATCTCACGACACGAGCTGACGACAGCCATGCAGCACCTGTGCAGACTGTGATTGCTCACTCGGCGGGCTTTCACCCTTCTACTATCTGCATGTCAAGGCCAGGTAAGGTTCTTCGCGTTGCATCGAATTAAGCCACATACTCCACCGCTTGTGCAGGCCCCCGTCAATTTCTTTGAGTTTTAGTCTTGCGACCGTACTCCCCAGGCGGCACACTTAATGCGTTGGCTTCGCCACGTAAGGGGTCGATCCCTCACACAGCAAGTGTGCACCGTTTACTGCCAGGACTACCGGGGTATCTAATCCCGTTTGATCCCCTGGCCTTCGTGCCTCAGCGTCAGGTATTGTCCAGAGACTCGCCTTCGCCACTGGTCTTCCTCTTGATATCTACGCATTTCACTGCTACTCCAAGAATTCCAGTCTCCCCTCCAATCCTCAAGTAATGCAGTCTCCCAGGCGAGCTCCACGTTAAGCATGGAGATTTCACCTAAGTCTTACACTACCGCCTACGCACCCTTTACGCCCAGTGATTCCGAACAACGCTTGGGACCTCTGTATTACCGCGGCTGCTGGCACAGAGTTAGCCGTCCCTTCCTCTTTTGCTACTATCTATGTAACCATCTCTTAAACAATCACACCTGCTCACAAATGACAGGGGTTTACGAGCCGAAGCCCTTCATCCCCCACGCGGCGTCGCTCCTTCAGGGTTGCCCCCATTGAGAAAGATTCTCGACTGCTGCCACCCGTAGGTGTCTGGACCGTGTCTCAGTTCCAGTGTGGCTGATCGTCCTCTCAGACCAGCTACCCGTCATAGCCTTGGTAAGCTCTTACCTCACCAACCAGCTGATAGGACGCGGGCTTACCTGTGAGCGCCAGGCCTCTCGGTCCCCAACTTTAGAAACCAGATGTCCCCACCCAGTATCCACATTCGGTATTAGTCCGCCTTTCAGCGAATTATCCCTAACTCAAAGATAAATTACCCACGTGTTACTCACCCGTTCGCCACTCCAATATGCAAATATTGCTACCCGCATACCAGCGTACGACTTGCATGTCTTATCCACGCCGCCAGCGTTCGTTCTGAGCCAGAATCAAACTCTCCGTAAATGAAAAGTTTTGAGTACTATACTTCTCTAATATAACTATTATCTCATTCTCTCTCAAAGTCACCTTCAAGAGGGCTCTGTTAACTATCGCACAATTCAATTTTCAAGGAACATCACGGCAAACCATGCCTAACCTGAATTAAGCACAACTCGCCCAAAAAATCAACTCACCCACAAGCTACCCCAATCCATTTTGAGGCGAAGAATCCCATCCGGCTAGCTTGCTTCCTAAAAAAGACAAACCAGCACCTACCAGCTCTCTTCAATTTTGGATGATCTCAAACCCGACCAGCTCTCCAGCCGGCCCAGGCACCACAGGCCGAGCACATCAAAGTGTGCCGCACCCGCAGCGACAAAGACTCTAGCCACTTTCAACAAACCACGCAACTACTTTTTATGAAAAAATTATTCAATAACTTCATTAAAACAACCTTACCCCCTCCAAACCAATGAGTTATGACAGAATAAAAATTTGCGATTTTCTTTTAAAATTCCACAAAAACAGCAGAGGAAAACCACAAATACCGTGCAAACCCACACAAAAAACCCGCTTTATTCCCCCTTTTGACTCCGGCCTGGCAACTAAAAAAGCTGGAATAAGCCTAGGGGATATAGGTAATTTGATCCAGGTAGCTGATAAATTTTGAGGTCATCTGCCATTGAGCACCTGTTTTTTTGAGGAAATGCCTCCCAGGGTTTATCCTCTGCTCTTCTTCGTTCACCGCCAGAAGAGTATATTTTCCTTTTGAATTGGAGATTTCAGAGGCCGCCCGTGGAATTACAACAAAAGGGGCTCCATTATAATCAAAGCGTACATCCCAAGCAACGATCCCCTCTTCCAAGGCAACCTTATTGACTACAGTCAAACGGGGGTACAGACGTGCAAAGGGAAACTCCTTTTTATAGATTAAGACGCGGCAGAGCTGCTCTTTATCCATGCGGGTGATGTTTCCATCCCTTCGAATAAAGCTGGCCAGATCAAACTCAGCTTCTTTTTTCCACTGCTCCTTAAAAACGAGCCACGGGTCTATGCCTGCCAAATTCCAGCCGTGGTAACCATCATGGTCTGCCTGATTGGGGTAGTTTTTGCGATACCAGGGTAAAAAGTGAGGGCTCAAGTAAAGGCAAAGCTCAAAGTGCAGGTGAGCACGTTCTTTGGAGATCGTTGCTTTTGTATTAGTACTTCGGCCGATAACACCAATCTGCTGGTTTTGCTTAACAGCAACTCCAGCAGCAATCCCCTGGCTAATGGTCGACAAGTGAGCATAGAGCGAATAAATCGCAATACCGTTGATATCGTGCTCTATCACAATATAGCGGCCATAAGAGGACTTGCCTGGAGAGCCATTGACATAGACAATGCGACCATCAGCCGTCGCAAAGACTGGGTCGGTTGCTTCTCCTCTTCTGTCAAAGGTTTTAGAGCGTATATCCAATCCCTCGTGTATCTGCTGGCGCTCTGACCGCACACAGCCAAAAGTCCCGCTTTCCCAAGTACGGCCGACTGTTGGAACAAAATAGTTCTCCAGTGTGGATGGATCCAGTATATCTCTGTTGGGTGTGGGTAAAGCAAAGGGTTGAGCAAAAGCTCCGAAGTGCAGTCCCAAAAAAGAAAAACAAAAAAACAGTGCAGTGAGGAGGGGTCTCTTCAATGCCATCGCGCTACTCCTGTACATTAGAGTCCAAAATTCTTCCTTTTAAGCTCATGTATTGTGTTTTTCATTCCCAGAACAAATCGCTCAGCTTCTTCGCGAGAGGCGTCTGGGGTAATACGCACGATGCCATCAGTGATGGTTCTATCAATTTTTGGTGCTCCGAGGTAGCGGGGATCCCCAAAATTCGCAAAAACAATCATACGCCGTCCGCGGTAACGAGTCGTAATATTTTGCAGAATTGAGGCACCGTCACTGTTTAAAACAAACTCAATTTGGAAGGTGCCATCTGGGGAATCCACCACGTTTACTTCTTTAAAATCGCGATCATCCAGGAATTCCCGAGTGCCGATATAGACCTTTTCGGGATACGCTCTGTAAACTTCGACCTCTTGCACAACAGTTTGGCTGCCTTGTGGTGTTTCCAAAAAGAACTTGGTAATGGAGTATTTCTTTTTATTCTCTTTTTCTTTTTTCTTTTGTTCTTTTTCCAGCGCTTTTTTAGCTTTCTTTTCTGCAGCCAGGCGCTTCTTTTCAGCGGCTTTTGCCTCGCGTTCAAGCTTCCTTCTTTCCTTATCAGTCAAAGGCTTTTCAATTTTTAAGGAAGACTCCGCCTCAACAGGAGTGGATTGAGCAAAAACAACTCCAACTGACCCTATGCTCAAGAGACCAATCAGGACATAGCGCAAAAAACAGTTGAATATTCTCTTGTGAACCTTCATACTCCGTATATCTAAACCGACGGAGTCGGGAAAGTAAAGATTCTTTATATGGGAAAGCAACATAATAAAATTCAAAAACGTAAAAAACGCAAAGCCTACAACAAGCGCAAAAAGGAAGCCCTCAAGGCACCCAAGGCCAAGTAGGTTTTTATAACTTCAACAACTGCACAACGAAAGCTGCAGGATTAGAACACGCGATTTTGCGTGTTTTTTGTTTTACATCCAGAATTGGGCCGACAAACCTTCGTTGGTCCACTCTTGTCTTGCTGGGGCTTAATGCAATTACTCCCAGGAGCGTATCCGTTTAATGAGGCTGGCCATTTCAATGGCTGTATTGGCCAGCTCAACTCCTCTGTTGTGGTCTGGGTCAATGCAGCGCTTCTCAGCCTGCTCCCTGTTTTCAAAGAGATAGACACCATTAATGATGGGAATATCGCTTGTCAACTGGGCTTTAGCCAAGCTTAAACTGACGGCCTCTGCGATATGCTTTGCATGTGTGGTTTCTCCGCGCAATATGACGCCCAGACAGATAACGGCATCAAAAAGGCTCGCCTTCTTGCCTATGAGATGCCCAACAACTACCGGAATTTCATAGGCTCCTGGGACACGGATCACCTCCATGCAGTTAGCATTTGCTTTTTGAAGAACATTTAAAGCCGCATCCAGCATAGAGTTGACATACTCATCATTGAATTTGGAAGCCACAATTCCAAACCTCATACAATTGGCATTTAAATCTTTAATATTAACTTCTTCCAACATAAATTTTATACTTAACAGTTTATGAATCTGAGTCTTACGTGATAGCAAAAAAGCTCACGCATCCTATAGGAGATGGCCCATTTTTTCGCGTTTGGTTTTTAAATAAAGCTCATTCTCTGGTTTCGGAGTTATCCTCAAAGGAACTTGCTCAACAATGGACATTCCATAGCCCTGCAGCCCAATCACTTTTTTGG
>Ga0209510_1004185_pt1 | contig 12932 bp, 7 predicted proteins | sample BiotimSIPDNA_FD_185749 | JGI IMG/M metagenome (GOLD analysis project Ga0209510, IMG submission 185749) | Anaerobic biogas reactor microbial communites from Washington, USA - Biogas_R1 time_0 SIP DNA (SPAdes) (version 2) | ecosystem: Engineered > Bioreactor > Anaerobic > Unclassified | place... | reverse complement strand
ATATTACAATGCCGAAAAGCCCGGATCTTAACGGAATTAACCGTTTTTCCCCGGGCTTTTTCTACTGAATGGCTTCACCAAACAAACAACTGGAAGCCCTTATTTAATTCAGGCCGCGGAGTATGATCGCCACGGCTTCTGCCCTTGTTGTGTTCGCAAGGGGGGCGAAGTTGTTGTTTGTGTCACCCTTCATGATCCCCGCCTGATATACCTTCTGCACAGAGGGTATAGCCCAGGCTCCGATTTTACTCGCATCATTAAACGGTAATGCTGCATCTGACTCACTGAGTAATTTCAAGTCTGCCATGATTTTTGCGACTTCCTGACGGAGGATATTATGGTCAGGCCTGAATGTTCCATCGGGGTATCCGCTGACATATTCGTTAGATGCCACGGTCATGATGCTTGTGAACGCCCAGTGACCTGCTACATCAGAAAAGGTAATGCTCTTCGTTCCGTTTTGAATCGCGTTCGCCTTAACCAGCATAGTCACAAATTCCGCTCTCGTCACGGGATTATCAGGTCTGAATGTCCCGTCGGGATATCCTGCTACGAATCCCTTCTCTACAGCGACCAGGATATCCTGCTCTGCCCAATGACCTGCGATGTCCAAAAAGGCTGGCGCAGCAAGCGGCACCTCTTCTTCATCGATTTGTTTTTCCCCTTTATTACCGCCTGGGTCGGGGGACGGTTTCGTAGATCTTGAAACCTCATATACCAACTCGCCTTTGGAGTCCTGAGAGACTTTCCGGCCATCTTCATAACGGCCTAATATCAGCTCTTTTATCGTTACCGTCTCTTTACTGTCCACCTCGTAGAGGAAGTGCAAGGTTCCGATCTTCAAGGTTCCCTGGTAGATATTATCAGAGCCAAAAAAACCGTAATAATGTACGCCGTTTTTTTCTCCGGAAATGTCAGCCTCCAGTGACAGGTCTTTATTGACATCAAACCCGTCAAACTTCAGACCATCACTGCATGTAACCCCAAACTGTAAGCCACCGTATGCCTGATTTTCCGTGACGACAAGGTCTATGGAAATTCTCGTCACTCCTTGCGGAAAGGTAACACTTTCGACGGCTTCCTCAGCAAAAGTGAGAGGTACAGAGAGAGTCATCGCCATAAGTATCGCCATCACAAGCAATATAACCGATCTTCTCTTTTTTCTTTTGGTATTTATCATGCCTAAACTCCTTTTTAATCCATTACTCTGTGAAGTGTGCAAAGATATCCATCATATCAAACAAATCCACTCTGCCGTCTTTATTTACATCGGCGATTTTTTTCATATTCCAATCCAGGTCACTCTTGTCAGCAAGAAAATACTGCTGCGGATATCCGAGGTCCAATATATCTATCTTGCCGTCTTTATTGAGATCGTAAGAGGAATACCGCTGTTTAATCATTGTCGTGGCCAGATCGGGATCGACGATGTGCTGTACATAAACAGGCTCGTTAGCGACCTCATCCCATGTGGAAATCGTTGTTGCTATAATTTCCATACCTGCAGTTCCATCCACATCTAAGGGACTCTGATACTCGATTTGTAAAACGTCGAGCCTGCCTTCGAATGTTATCCCCTGGTTCACAGGATCCGGCACCAGGGTCACACTTCCCTTCCATTGATTTGTACCCGGTATTTGCTTCCATGTGATCTTGTCGTTCATTGCTTTCAAACCGGCCGGCACGATAAAGTCGCCGTTATTCACGAGCTCATCGCCATTGACTACGAACTCAAGGGTGATACCTCTCATATTAACAACGCCAGCAACACTAATGGTAAAGGTAACAGGATCTCCGATCAATGTCTCAGATGCCGTGCGGATGCTGACGGTGGGATACGATTCCCCGTCTCCTTCGAAAATAAAGGTTCCTTGATTGCTTACGCCTAATGAATTTTCAGCATACCAATGGACATACACTTTGCCAGTCCGCTGAATGCTGAACGTCCCTTCATAATCAAGCCAGTCGCTGCTGCCATCATAAGCCGGCTCCAGCAGGTAGCCTGTTACTTTGTACTTTGTGATGGGCAAGGTTACGCCTTCGGCCACGCCAGCCGTATCCTGAGCAACAAAGTCAATTGTAACGTCAATGCCATTTTTGTCCGCTGTTGCATACGGCATAGGAAGGTCCCTTATGCCCGCAGCGCCTGCGAATATGGTGTTCGCCATAAGATTCCACATGGCCTGATAGCGATCCCTTGTGAAAATGTCTTCATTGATGGCAGTGATCTGAGTGCCGCTTTCCGCCCTGATGCCGGAAACCGCCATGATCGCGCCTTTTAGCTGGCTGGCGTTATTCGCACCCTTGCGTCCCGATAAATAGATATCGTCTTCGTCGGTGAACGCTGCTAATACCTTAACATCGCTGCGCGGATCCTGGTACTTCGTTGCGTTAAAGGCAAACAGCTTATCGAACAGCCCGAAGTTGGCTGCTACAGAACTGGAAGCACACCAATCGGCCTTGCCTAACATTTCGCTCTGGCCGCTCAATCCGGATTTGGCACTCACGGCATTTGCTCCCAGTGCATTAGCGGAACTCAGATTGGAGGCATTGATGTTGTACAGGAACTGCGGCAGATTGGCGGAACTGGATGTAGCCGATGTTCCAACATAGACTGCGCCCGGACCTGATGCAGACGTTCCGCCAAAGTTATCGGTAAACTCCAGCGAATCATAGGCAAACCTGAGGACATTACCCGATGGACGGGCTGTCGCGATGACCGGCTTGACAAGCTTCGTGGCCACACTGCTGTCGGGCGGGGTATTGCCGCCGTCAATTCCAAACACGCTCAATGCCAAAGGCCCCCAAATCGGGTTTATCTCTGGACCTGCCATTTCAAGAACATCCGCACGCTTTGCTACGATATCGCCGAGAGCTGCGCCCGGGATGTAATTCGTAACCATCCAGGCGTCTTTGCCGGCATTTAGCAGCCTGTTTGTAAGTCTGACGGCATCGTGGCCTGCATTCTTGTAAATGACGAATTCGCCGTTTCCGGGCAATACTACCTGCTTAACAAGGTCGACCTTTTCGGTCTTTCCTTTGAAAGCATCCGTTTTCCATGAGCATATAGCGTTGAAGCCCTTCTGAGCCGGCCAGCTGGTGACAGTGTTGCCGTCGTATAGTGCACTTCCATATATATTGGAATCAAAACCAGGATAAAGAACGGAATGCGCCCATGACCTGCGGCCCTGGTGCATGTCGATGACATACGTCCCGGCGGGATATGTTACACCATCAACCAATACCGGTTCAGTAGTCCTTTCTATCTCTACGCCGCCTAATTCCTGAATCGCAGCCAGCGCTTCTACCACCCCGGATGGACTGAATTGCAATGATGTGTCTACCGGAAGTATCCAGTATTCAGGGAAGAAGGACAACTCGTTGCCGTCGGCATCCTTCGGACGCGGACGGGCCTGCTGAACGGCCGTGTTCATTTCAAAGATTACCTGATCCCTCACTTCTTCCAGAAGCCAGTGAACACTTGTAAGTAGGGGATCGACTTTATCCTTGGCATCGATGTTCTCCACACCGCGCACTTTGTACTCCAGTTTATTATCGTAAAGTCCATCCCGTTCGTCAGACATGTATTTCATGAGGTTGAATATACCCGACAGACCGGAGTCAATGGCATCCTGATTGTTCATGGGAAACTCCCAGGTGCTTCCGAGAGAACCGTTCATCATGGCTATCGAGGCAGAATAAAGAAGAGCACCGGCATCCCAATCCGAAACCATGTCTCTGGTCGGTATACTGAAGTTGGTAAAACTGTTCCCCAGGGCACCATACCCAACGGCATCAAGGAGCTTCACCATATAGTTATCGATCAGGTCAGCCTCAAGGCTTGCCTCCGTCGGCGGGGTGCATCCGTCGATCTGGAAAGTACTTACATCATCGTGGAACTCAGCAAAATAGATGGGATCCCACTTGGTCAGACACCTGACTGTTGCTCTGGTCTCCGGAAAAGCGAAAATTCCGCCGTCACGGTTCGGGTCCTGCCCGAAGATGTTCGTCCTCTGCGGTCTTTCGTTACCGTCAGGGTTGCTCCAAAGCAGCAACACGACGATATACTCATCCAGGAATTCGTCCACATCAAGTTCCACCGTGGTGATCTGATCGCTGCGGCCAACACCATCGCCCAAACGGGTGCCCCCTGAGTTGGTGTTAGATGTGGGCAGCACCCGCTGGGTGGCCTCCTTATCCCTCACGCCGAATGTCACAGTGTCTTCGTTCATCAGCCGGTCCCTTATGTCCGGAAGCAGGCCGTTAGCCTGAACCTCGTTGCCGTGTATGGCATTGAACATAAGCACTCCCCTGTGATTGAAAGATTCATCCTGAAGCTGACTCTGCATCAAGGCAGGGTCGGTATTCATAAGGGGTACGGTCGTGTTCAGATGGTAGTCTACCGAAGCCTTGGAATCGGAAATGACCACTGCCCATATATCACGTCCCTCTGCAGATTTGCCCATGGATTCGACCATCAGATATCGGCCCTTATCGCCGTATTCGGTGCCACCCTGGGGACCGTATGTATCGATATAGTCTTGTGCCCAGGCGTCCATCTCTGCCCATCTTTGGTGTGAGTCGCTCAGGGCTGTCCGAAGCTGCATACTGGCAATCTCATTTCCCTCGTAAAGGACGGATAAAGGCCATTCACCGATACGACCCCAAATGGACGCGCTCGGTCTCCCGTTGTCGTAATACGGTAGGTAAGGCCTGTTGATTTCAGCTCTGGTTTGCCGGCCTATCCCATCGAAGGAAACGCTCGCGTCAATGATAATAAACTCGCCTTCAATTCTGGCATCCGTCGCCCCGGTCCGAGCGTTGGGCAGATTGTCAGTTCCTGCCGTCGTTGTCCCTATGATCGGATTCCAACCGTTGGGACTGTAGGTAAAAGTGACGTTCTCAGGATTAAACTGTCCGGCTTCGTCCCCGATACCGGTATAATCCCCTTTGGGGATGGTGATTTCCAGGAAGAAAGTCCTGGGATCCTGCATGTTGACCATGCGCGCTGTCGTATAATACCTGTCCGGATCGTGGTCTTCTCCGCCGAGCACCGGATCATTACCCTTGTAAACGGTATAGCGGCTGATGTTCCATCTTTCGGCGTTGCGCCACAGTGCCTGCTGCTCACCACCATTTAAAACCTCGACGCGCTTGATTTCTATACTGCCCGATGTTACTTCCGGCCCGTCAAGCAAATCTTCTATGGCACCTTCCGGTTCTGTTAATTCCAAATTTTCTACAACCGTGATATTACCGTCGGGAAGATTTTCACTTTCTCCAAAGGCCGGTACGCTCATAGTAAACGTTAAAGCCAACACCAAGAAGACCACTAGGAGCCTGCTAAAAGGTTTAGTACGAATCATTTTTTGTCCTCCTTATTACTTTTCAGCAGTTGAACATAAACTTCTGGCTGCAGAACATGTCTGCGGAGTAAGAACCTTCTTCACCCCCTCACATTTAATACTCTTTTGGAAGACGTCCCCGCCTCCTGATGGTTATCAATGGAAGCGATGTACAAAAAGAAAAGACAAAGAACCATAATCGCCCGAAGATCGAATCTTGTTCTTTGTCTTTAATGTATCGTTTTCTAAAATGTTATCAGATTAAGTGCCGAGTATGCAAGCGGACATGTATTGTTTGTCTTATCCTACCATTACCTTAAAAGTATTGCAATGACTTAATTTGTCACTTTAAGTCGGATATTGTTTCAGGAATTCTCCGCTGCTGCTAACGCCTCCATGATGAACCGGACCTTATTGTCTCCGTGGCCTACCTTCATGCCGCCATCGATGTATATGTCCTCCCCGGTAATATATCCGCAATCGTCAGAAGCCAGGAAATGAAACAATGCAGCTGCTTCTTCCGGCTTGCACATGCGAGCCAGAGGAGTCAGGATACCCACCAGCTGTAATTCCGTCTCGCAACCCTCTGCATAGGCCATTGGAGTGTCAATGGTATTCGGGCAGATACAGTTCACCCGGATTTTTCGAGGGGCGTATTCGACGGCTGCTGCCTTTGTGATACCTACCACGGCACACTTTGACGCAATATAGGCCCCGTATCCGGAGAAGTCACCATTAGCAGAATTGGATGCAGTATTAACTATGGATCCTCCGTCTTTCATATATCTGGCCCCATATTTAATGCCAAGGAGCACACCCAGGGCATTGACACGATAGAGCTTTTCATAATCCTCAAGCACCGCATCATCAATGAGTTGCTCAGGGGAAATAATCCCGGCATTATTGATCACTACGTCAAGAGGACCAAAAAGCTCCACCGCTGTTTTCATTAAGTTTTCCACCTGCTCCTCTTTTGTCACATCCGTCTGAACAAAAGCGCAGCCAACCTCTTTCGCAAGATCGCTGCAATCCCTCATATCTGCCATGACGACAGAAGCACCAGCTTTTACAAACCTCTTTACAGTCGCCAGTCCCAGCCCGGAACCTCCTCCTGTAACTACGGCCACCTTCCCTTCCAATGAAAACATGAGTACCCACCTTTCCTAATTAGTAAGCAACACGATAAGCCATCTGACGGTTCATTGAAGTGATCACCTTAACATAACCTGACAGCTGTTCATTTACTGTTATATCCCCGGTATCCACAAGCAGGGGTTTTCCACCCAGTGCTATCATCTTGGCTTCAGTAGCAGCTATGATAATGTTGTCTTTTCCCACTCTTTTTAGGACTCTATGACTCAACTGCTGGTTACCCCTTCCGAATACGTAGCCCTGTCCGCCTATTACTGTTACAACTACTTTGGCTGGAATGCCTTTGCTGTCCATTTCATCCAACAGCTCCAGCAGTGCTGACTCGTTCAGATCGGAACCAACCAATTTCCTGTTCAGAACGGCGTCAACTCCTAAGAGCGTATTCTTAAGACCCAGTACATCCATTACAGCCCGGATCGTCGTTCCCGGCCCCATGAGATAGCATACACCCTGTTCCATATGGGTAACGATGTGGGATGCAATAGACATCATAGTATCGCTCTCCGTGCTGACACTTCCAGCCTTAGCACTCTGCATGAGGTTTCGTACATTGGGAACGGTCATATATCCGTAAAGCCTGGCAGATACTCTGTCCTGACGAAAGGCTTCTTCATCGATGTCCATAACTTCGGCTTCCCGAAGTTGAATACGACCGCTTCCCGAAAGGAACAATGCAGCCGCATCTCCTGCGTGAGTAGGTGTATCAGCATAGACAGCAGAATGGATCTTCACTCCTGCGGGGATGCCGACGACCGGCAGGCTGTTCCCGATGGCATGATAGACGTTCCTTGCAGTGCCGTCACCCCCTGCAAAAAGAATCAGCTCCGCCCCGGCCTCTCTCAAATCCACAGCTGCCTTTTCCGTATCCTCAGGGGTAGTCCAGTCTCCTTCCAGGGAACCCAGCACAACAGGATCAAAGCCCATGTCCCGTGCAACGTTCTCACCCATGGGCCCCGGGTATGTCAGAAGTTGAAATTCCTCCCTCATGTTTACCAGGCGGTTCAGCGCTCTACCCGCCTTCAAAGGTGCTTCTGCTACTGCCCCCATAGCAAAGGCTTTCTCAACAATCTCCCTGCCGTCGCTTCCTTTAAGGCCCACTCTACCGCCGATCCCGGCCAAAGGGTTGATGATCAGCCCCACTTTCCGCATATGTCTTCCTCCTGTTGTAATTATAATCTTGCGTCCCACCGGGATGTTTCCGTAAGAAACCGTGAACCTCTTGAGGCATTTATGCGCGCAGATAGGGAAAGCGCATCAAAATGCCGTCGGTTTCCAAGGAAACATCCCCGGCGGGACGCTTTGCTTTACTTACTATTTACTCTTCTTCTTTTTGTAAGCCCGATAGGTGCAAGCCCATCTTTCCGGATCCTCCACCAGTGAATCATCCAGAATCTTGGTGTTGGCCATTGCGTGAGGCGCATTCATCACAAATTCAGGGTCCTCGTAAGCCTCCTTCACACACTGGGCCAGAGCTGCTGCCCAATAATCCAGATCTTCCTTGGAATAGGTTTCGCAGGGCTCCGGTGTAAAGGGTTCCGGAACGATCCAGGGATGATGGCTCATCCAATACCCTTGGATACCGAAATCGCTGAAGCGGTTCCGTATCTCAGCAGTACCTACTCCCGTATCCTCCTTGACCTGCCCCAGGCTATATCTGGCCTGTTCCAGCCTTCTCTTGCCCTCGGCGTAAGGTCTGGTCACACCTTTAATATTCAGCAGTAGCTGATCCATATAATTATTGTTGAGGACAGAGATCTGAGCAGCGGTTTTGATCCCTTCCGCACCCATGCTGCGGATCCATGCGTAGGCCCGGATAACGCATTCCAGATTTCCCAGGAAACTTCTCACCTTGCCTATGCTTTCCGGTCTGTCGTAATCCAGATAGTACTTTGAACCATCAAACTCTACCGTGGGTACCGGCAGGTATTTGGCTAACTCCTCTCTGACTCCGTAGGCTCCTGCTGCAGGTCCTTCACAGCCATGGGGAGAGGAGAATGTCTTGTGCAGGTTGAAATGACAAGCGTCAAAGCCCGCATCAAAGGCTCTTGCAATACCCATGATACCGTTTGCATTCGCCTGGTCGTAGAAACAAAGTCCTCCTGCGTCGTGAACTACCTTCACGTATTCTGCCACCTTGGGATTAAAGATACCCGTATCCTCCGGATTGGTAAACATGATACCTGCGGTCCGTTCCGAGACAATGGCCTTCAGGGCCTCCAGATCCGGATATCCATTCTCATCAGGCATCAGGGTGATAACTTTAAAACCTGCTGTCGCCGGTGTGGCACCGTCACAGGGATGGGAAAATATAGTGGTTATGACTTCGTCTCTCTGTGCAAGCTCGCCCCTTGCCTCATGGTACTTCCGGATCAGGCAGGCGTTGGTATAGGTAGCGTGAGAACCACCGCCCGGTTGGAACGTGAATTTGGACATCCCGGATATCTGCTTCAGATACTGCTCCAGGCCGTAAACTATTTCCAGGATCCCCTGGAGAGTTTCCTGAGGCTGGCAGGGATGCAGGTCTGCAAACTTGCTGGAATTGACCACCTGATCGTGCATCTTCGGGCTGTACTTCATGGTACAGGTGCCCTCACCGATATCGGATCCCAAGTCCATACCCAGGGTCATTTGAGATAGTCTGAGGTAATGCTGCAGAACATGATACTGTGATACTTCCGGTAGATTAATACTCTTTTGCCTTCTCATCCCGGCAGGCAGCAGGTCCATAGCTTCCCCAAGCTTCTCCGCTACTTCTTTCGCTGCTTTAGGAGGTATGATCCCTCTTTCTCCCTTTGTCCCCATCTCCATGATCAGGGGTTCATCCCAGGACGCGGAATGATATTTTCTCAGTTTGACATCTTTCATTATTTCAGCACCTCCTTCAAAGCAGACACAAGCTTGTCGATATCCTGCTTCGAATGCATTTCCGTTACACTATACAGTGCACTGTTACCCAATGCAGGGAAGTCGGCAGAGAGATCCAGACCACCGAATATCTTTTTACCTTCCAGTGCTTTATTGATCTCTGCCACGGTTTTTCCTGTTCCGTCGAAATTGACAACGAACTCCTTAAAGGTGGTATCATAGAGGACTTTTACTCCCTCGATCTCCCCAAGCTGTTGCTTGGCATAGTTGGAATTGTACAGGATGGTTTCTCCGATTTCCCGCATCCCCTGGGGACCCATAAGAGCCATATATACGGCGGCTCCTATAGTCCAAAGACCGGAAGCGGTTCCTACCCAGTCCTTTGCTTTGTCTCTTGCCTCATAGGATGTCCTTTCCGGCAGCACCTCCGCATAGGCGTATTGGCCTTCCACAGCTGTCTCTGCTATGGTGTAGATCGCCAGAGGACACTCGGCAAGATATTCTGCTTCATCACGGAAGGCGATGAAGCCGGATTGACCTCCGCCGCAGAGCATATGCATGCCTATGGACTGCAGATCACCGCATATGATGTCCGCCCCATAGGATGCGGGAGGAGCGATAACGCCCAGAGAAACCGGATCCACTCCTACCACGGACTGTGCTCCAACAGATTTCGCAAGTGCCGAGATAACAGAAGCGTTTTTCTCCACTGTACCGAAGTAACCCGGCACCTCAAAATAGACAGCGGCGGTCTTGTCCGAAAGCTTGGCTTTCAGATCTTCTAAATCCACTCCCCCTGTTTCTGGATCTATGTCTACCAGAATGATTTTAATGCTGTTGGGCATTATCTCGGGCTGGCAAAGTGTTCGGATCTGCGCCATTCTCTCCGGGCTGACGTTATCCGGGATCAACACTTCATTTCTGCCGGTAAGACGGGAAGCCATCCGGATAGACAAACCTGCAGCAGCTCCCCAATCGTAGATGGGCTCACTGACCGCATCCACGTCCAGCATCTCTGCCAACATGCTGTAAAACTCAAAGCGGGCCTGATATTTACCCAGATCTGCATATGTACCACCGCAATAGGCGGTCACAAACTCTGCACGGTTGACGATCTCATCTACCACAGCGGGAACATAATGCTGCCAGCAGCCACCTCCTAAAAAGCTCAGATAATCTTTACAGGTGGTGTTTTTCGCCAGAGTTTCCTCCAGATGACGCCGCAGCTCCCACTCTGCCATCATGGGTTCCGGCAGGTCCAGTTCTCCACGGAAGCGAAGATGCTCCGGGATCTCGCTGTAGAGTTCTTCTAAATCTGTGATCCCTACTGCCTTCATCAACTCCGCTTTGACATCAGGCGCAGAATTGGGGATGTAGGGATGGACAAACGCTTTTTCTCTCATATTGTCGCTTCCTCCTTTTTCAGTTCCGTATATAATCAATAGTAAAGCTCGCTGGGGCCTTTATATTCCTGAATGATATTGCCTCCATCGATGACGATGAGCTGTCCGGTTATGTAGCTGGAATCGTCCGATGCCAGGAAACGGATCAGATGGGCCACCTCATCCGGTGTACCCGGCCTGCCCATACCAGTGTTCAAACCACCTGCCAATTCGCTTTCGGTGCTGGCCCCGGTCTTGATCCAGCCAGGAGCAACTGCATTGACGGTAATATTCTGCTTTCCCACCTCCAGAGCCAGAGCTCTTGTGAGGCCCACAATGGCAGCTTTCGCTGCACAGTAGGGGGATTCGCCGGGGTTTGCCACCAAAGGTCCTGTTACCGAGGAAACGTTTACGATTTTTCCGTATTGCTTTTCGATCATCCCCGGAAGAAAGGCCTGTATGGTATTAAAGGTGGATTTCAAATTGATGCCAATGCTGAAATCCCATTCTTCTTCACTTAGATCTGTAACGGTTTTGAAAACTTCTTCTGTGCCAAAATACGCCATTCCGGCTACGTTAGCAAGGATATCCACCTTTCCGTAAGCTGCTGTCATGTCCTTTGCAGCTGCCCGGATCCCTTCCCGGTCCTGGAGATCGACCTTATAGGCCCGGACGGTTACCCCCATGTCTTCCAGGTCCTTCTTCCGTTCGAAAACCCGGTCAGAAATGTCGAGTATCCCTAAAGATGCTCCCCATTCAGATAAAGCCTTTGCTGTGGCAAATCCCATCCCGTTAGGACTGGCAACACCGGTCACAAAAGCCACCTTGTCTTTTAGCAATTTCGTTTCCATTTATTATCCTCCTCTTAGCCTGGCTCTATAAACGGATACACTGTCTAAAGTATCTATTTAGCAAAAAGCATTCCAAAAGTACCCATATGAGATCATTATTCTTGACAGGGCTTCATTTCAAGGTTTAACGGCTTTTTTTGTATTCGATTTTCAAAAAGGACCTCATGGGACACCCCTATTTTTTTCATATCTGCGAATATAGTTGTCATTATTGACTATTTTCTTGTTGAATGCCCAGAGTTCTTATCCTGCGATAAAGTGTGGACTCGCTGATTCCGAGCAGTTCAGCCGCCCGCCTCTTTCCTTCCAGGGTGAATCCCGTCAAACGCAGGCAATCCAGGATTATTTTCCTCTCGGCCTCATCACACTGCTCCTTTAAGGAGCGAACCAACGGGGCATCATCCTTCCCGCCCCGAAAATTAACCGGAAGACTCTCCAGCCCTATCTGGCTTCCCGTCTCCATTGTAACTGCATACTCCACTACATTCTCCAGCTCTCTGATATTACCGGGCCAGTCATATTGGAACAGAATCTTCTTGACATCACGAGTAAAGCCAGCAATCTGTTTTCCGATCAGCTTACTGTATTTTTGTAAAGCAAGATCCAGCAGCATTCCGATATCCTCTTTTCTTTCCCGGAGAGGGGGAACATAGATAGGAATCACGTTCAGACGGAAAAACAGGTCTTCACGGAAAAGCCGGTCCTGTACCATAGCTTCCAGATTTCTGTTGGTCGCTGCGATGACACGGATCTGGACAGGAATATATTCGATTCCTCCGACTCTCTGTATCTCTCTTTGCTGGAGTACATGCAGAAGTTTGACCTGAAGATGCAGCGGCAGATCACCGATCTCATCCAAAAATATCGTTCCATTGTTGGCCATTTCAAACCTGCCGATTTTACCGGACTTTCTCGCTCCGGTGAAAGCCCCCTCTTCGTAACCGAAAAGTTCGGATTCCAACAGAGCTCCGGGTATGGCCCCGCAGTTTACTACAATGTAGGGTCCGTCTTTCACTGGGCTGGAAGCATGGATGGCTCTTGCCAGAAGCCCCTTTCCCGTGCCGCTTTCACCGGTAATCAATACGGTGGACAGAGAGCCGGATATCCTCTCGCCCTGCTCCCTCAGGCTCTGTGCAACCGGGCTGCTTCCGACGATTTGCTGGAAGGATGTGATCTCTTCAATCTCCGTGAGGTTGTAAACCATTTGCCTCACATCCGCAATGTCACGGAAAGAGATCACCGCTCCGGAAACGGAGTTTTGTTGTGCTCCGTTATTATCATTGCCGGAAAAGATCGGGCAGATACTTGTAATAAAGTGATTGATCTGATCCATCGAG
>Ga0209510_1004175_pt1 | contig 12967 bp, 13 predicted proteins | sample BiotimSIPDNA_FD_185749 | JGI IMG/M metagenome (GOLD analysis project Ga0209510, IMG submission 185749) | Anaerobic biogas reactor microbial communites from Washington, USA - Biogas_R1 time_0 SIP DNA (SPAdes) (version 2) | ecosystem: Engineered > Bioreactor > Anaerobic > Unclassified | place... | reverse complement strand
AGTGACTTCGCCTCCTTCGGATTGTTTGTTTTGTCACTTATTAATTCGACAAAATGGGGGGTGAAGTCCTTTTTCTGCCCTCGAAAAGTGTGGATATTTCTAGGCTAATCAATATGCAAAACTCTCATTTATATAAACGGGTCTTTTGTGCAACACAAATTACACCCCAATGATATTGACGGTTATTTCGTATGCGACGTAAAGGAATTAGCGAATGGTAGTTTACAAAGGGAACTTAACCTTCTGGAACCTGACAAAGTTTGGACATGGGATCCAAACAGTAGACGACCTTATAAAGGTTATACTAAAAGACAGCTTCCTATGTGGCACAAATACCGAGTTGAGTTGTACCCACATTTCAATCAACCATCAGGTATAGTTGACCGGTTTGGTAACCAACTTCAGTTCCCTGCAGCGTTTAGAGTTGAACGACATACTTTTGAACCAAAGGGGATTATAAAGATAGTTAAATCATTAAAGAAAGGGGGGAGTTTCAATGATTAGGACCGAAAGCGAATACAAGACAATGGTTGAAAGACTAAATGCCGATTTAGAATTTATGGCAAAACAAAAAGTAGCTTTACAGGAAATGGGACTTTCGGCAGAAGAAGTACACAGGGCAATGGAGCCTAGTATGGCATTTCATGAACAACTTAAGGAGGAAGTGGAGTATTATGAAAGGATTAAACGGTTTGATTTTGAAGCATTAGAAAATTTTGTTGGTTTAGGACGATACTTAATAGGATTACGAATTGCTTTAGGGATTTCTCAAAGTGAGTTGGCAAATAGACTTAATGTCTCACTAGCTCAGATATCGAAAGACGAAAAAAATGAGTATCATGGAATCTCAGTGGAAAAGGCACAGAGAGTTCTTGATGCACTAGATGTTACTGTAATAACTAAATTAGGAAGATTGCCTGAAAAAGTGGCATGTTGCTAAAATTAAAGGGCAGTATCTCTATAGGGGAATACTGCCCTTATTATTTACTTATATCCACCCTTTCTCCGTTTGCTTATTCTTCGCTTTGCATCTGCTCAATCAATGCAGCATATATCCGAGTTATCGGCTTAGCGTGTATGCCCCAGGGGTAAAAAGGTTTTAACATAAACCCCTAAGATGCTGTTTTTTATTCCCTCTTTTAAGTAATGTATATGCCATGCAGAATCTAAAATTTGTTAAGCCGGTTTACATTGGCGATACCATTACCGTACTGCTGTAATAAAAGAGAAACTCGAAGACAAACATATGGTTTAGATTGAAACCACCTGTGTTAACCAAAATACTGAGGTAGTTATTGTCGGTGAAGCCAGGGAATATATGTTGGCTTAAGCTTTAGACTAGTCTCGAGTTTTATAGTAGTAATTTTAGTAGGGGAAAGAGGGATTTACCTCTTTCCCCTGAATATTTTTATAAGCTGCTACCCCCTTTACCATTTTTTCGTCTAATCAGGATTTCCGGTATTAACCTCTTTGATTATTCAAATCAGCGACAAACAAACGTCGTTTTAATTTCTTAAACTTAATATGAGCTAACTGCTAATTTGATAATAAATGGAATTAGTAATGTCATCCCCATACTGGAGGAGGATTACTTCAGCGACGATATTGTCACCCGTTTTGTTAATTTTGTTCGTATAACCTTCGGCCAAGCAACCCTGGAACTGAAAAAATATGAAGAACTCGTCCACCACTACGCTGACATGCGCATCCCCCTCGACCTCGATGATGGCGTCAAAGTCAACTACGCCAAACTGGACGAACTGTTGGCGAAGATATAACATAGGTTTTACCTATTACCCAGGCCGAAAGATATTGGTTGTTATTACCAATTGGTGGTACAATTAATAGTAATCTTCATCGATATAGCAGTTAGCGTTTATTGGTGGAATATGTTTCGTGACATAATTTACATAGCCAAGCTATAATATCGGGAAATAAGAAATTAGGGGGAATTACCATGCTGGGTTATAATCGTATAACCTTCGACCAATCCATCATGGGGGGACAGGCGTGCATTCGTGGCATGAGGATTACTGTTTCCTTACTGGTGGGATTGGTGGCACGGGGTAAATGCTTTTCGGACATAATTCAAGAATATCCCGATTTGGAAGTGGAAGACATTCAACAAGCTTTGGAATATGCTGCCTGGTTGGCCAGGGAACAGGTATATGGGTAGGAGAACTATAAGAATACGTCGACTACCCATATAAAGGGTTTAGAGCTTGTTTATAACTATATTCTTCTAGCCAATGAACAGTCCACCGATGATATATTATCGGTGGACAAAGTTTATTAAGCCCAAACAGCGGAGGAAAAGATGGAAAGGGAACAGATTGAGCAAAGTTTGAATAAAAAATTCGAGGAAACCCTGAGGCCGGGGAAAAAACGAAAGATAGTCTTCTGGCACGATACTGAGGGACAGTTTGCTGACGAAGTGGCCGGAATTCATTTCAAGGATAAAGATGGCATCCAGATTATGAAGGATTACATGGCTTCGGCCTCTTTTGCTCGTGGTAAAGAAGAGAAAAATGCCAATGCCTCCATGGTCTTTGTGGGCAACAATAACGAGAGCCTGGATTTCTTTATTAAAAACCTCCCACTTGTTTGCTCCCTTCCCGGAAGGAATGGCCAATGACAGCGCTTTTTTTGACCGTATGCACTACTATTTGCCCGGTTGGGAAATTCCCAAAATACGTCCCGAGCTGATTACTCATAGTTACGGATTTGTAGTGGATTATCTGGCTGAATATCTGCGGGAAATGAGAAAGCAGAGCTTTGCGGATGCTATTGACCGCTATTTTAAGCTGGGGAATAACCTTAACCAGCGTGATGTTATCGCCGTTCGCAAAACCGTTTCTGGAATGATAAAACTACTCTATCTCCACGGAGAATATAGCCGCGAGGATGTGGCCGAATTCCTGAAATATGCCCTGATAGGCCGCCGCCGGGTAAAAGAACAGCTCAAGAAAATCGGGGGCATGGAGTTTTATGATGTGCATTTCTCCTATATTGACCGGGAAACCCTGGAGGAGAAGTTCGTTTCCGTCCCCGAGCAGGGAGGGGGAAAATTTATTCCAGAAGGGCTGGGCAAACCGGGTCATGTTTATCTGGTAGGCAAGGGCGACTCCGGGATGATTGGGGTCTTTAAACTAGAGAATCAGGCTGTATCTGGAACCGGCAAATTTGAACGAACCGGTCTGGGCTCCCGTAAAGAGGTAAAAGAAAGCATCGACACTGCTTTCCGCTACTTTACGGCCAATTGTAAAAATGTCAGCAGCGGTATCACCACTAAAAACAAAGACTACCTTATGCATGCCACCGACCTGCAAGGTATCGGTATGAGTGCAGAATTAGCCCTGGCCGAGTTATCGGTCTATGTTCATCCGCCATCGACCGACCGGTACAGGAGAGCCTGGTGGTATTGGGCAATATCACCGTTTCCGGCACCATTGAGAAAATTTCCGACTTTGCCCATGTGCTGCAGGTTTGTGTAGATGCTGGTGCCAAGCGTGTACTTATCCCGGCCGTATCAGTAGTTGACCTCCAGACTGTCCCCCCGGAACTGCTGATTAAGGTACAACCGATTTTCTATTCTGACCCGATTGATGCGGTGTTTAAGGCGTTAGGGGCGGTGTAGGGGGGGGGAGTGGGGGAAAAGGGATAATATACGAGGTCGGTGCCCTTCTACATGGCATAATATGTTGCCCCAAAAAAAGGAGTAATAGCGGAGCCCTTTAAGGCTCCGCTTGTTTGTATATATAAGCAGGGAAGATTAAATAGAAATACCAAATTTTAAAAGGAATATTGGTAGTAGATGTCAAATCACTATAAAAAATACTACTTTAAGCTAATTTTGTAATTACAGTATTATGTGCGCCGGTATGTAATAATAAAACTTCGACTATAGGCAACCGAATATTATTTATTTATATCAGATTGCTCTACTTGAAAGGGGAGCATTGTACGTGATAGCACCACTCAGTATGATTTTAGGAATCACTGCTTTATTTATTGTTTCCACTTTCATCGCAACATCAGTTTATCATCATAATCAAGTAAAAAAATACTTACTTAAAGAAATCCCTCTTAGTAAACAAATAGTTAATGATGCTAAATATTTTTTTGGCTTAGAAACAATCCCAGTTGCTGGCATTGCATTATTTGATGTAATATATAATACCTCACGCTTGGACCCTAATGTTTTGAAAGGAATAGTACATTTACACAATAAAAGGGAATTTAGTAACTTGGGGGAGTTGATGGACTATATTAATAGTATTAACGCACAAGTACATACATATAAGGGTCATGCTGGAGAACAGGTAGCATTTGAAAATTTAAAAAAATCTGGAGCAGATGTCACAATGCCGATTTCTGGTACTAATAAGGGGTTCGACCTTATAGCGGATGGAACGAAATTGGATGTTAAAACAACAGCAGACGAAAGCTATATAAATCAAGAATTGGCCAGAGACCCAGAGAAAATTATATATACCAATAATGAAATGGCACCATATTTTGAAAATAACGATCGGGTAATAATAGATCAAAATCTGTCCGAAACAGATATGTTTAATTTAACGAATTTAACTCTAGATGGAATAAATGATATGGGAAATTGCATAGACTCTATACCGGTTATTACGTTAGTTATATCTTTGGGCAAAAACTCTTGGAAAGTAGTAAAAAAAGAAAAAGATGTTCTGACAGCCGGAGAACATACGCTTTTGGATGGATTAGGAGTTGGGGTAGGAGGTATGGGAGGAGCTAAATTAGGATTATTATTAGGCTTTGCCTTTGCTCCTGTTACCGGGGGAACAACAGCGATACTAATTCCTGCTGCTACAACCACACTTGGCACGATCTTGGGAGTTATTACAGGAAAAGGCATAACAAATTATATTAAAGAAAGACATCTCAGAAGAGCTCTAAAAGAACTAGTCGACCTAGCATTAGAATATAAAGATTTGTACCTTACAAAATTTGACACTATTATTAGCGATATTACAGATTATTATAATACTACGATCAAAGAAAACATAGCGATGAAGAATAAACTTCAAAATTGGTTCATGAGAGCTTTTTTTCCTTCTATTTCGGTTAAATACTATTCTTTAGCTGTAAAGAAATTAAAAATAGAAAACAATAATACTATTTCATTTTATTCCGAACTGAAAGCAATGATAGTAAATACGGGAGAAAATGAAGGGGGCATTCTTTTATTTAATCAAGGTAAAGAAATCTTGCTGGGATATACAGATTTAATAGAAGCATATGAAAAAGTTGAACACCAATATCATGAAGTAATGAAAGAAGAACAAAAGTTAAAATAAACAAATTGCACTTATTATGTTTGGTAGGGGACACTAATAATTATGTTGGGAATTCAGATTTTAGGGAAAAAGGATCGTATTAGCTTCGACCAATCCATCATGGGCGTGCATTCGCGGCATGAGGATTACGGTTTCTTTACTGGTAAGTCTGGTGACAAAAGGTAAAAGCGTTACAGATATAATTCAAGAATATCCTGATCTGGAAGCGGGAGATATTCAACAAGCTTTAGAATATGCTGCCTGGTTAACCAGGGAACAGGTATACACATCTCCTCCAACCATATTTATTATTTGCCAAACAGTGAACAAATAACCGAGATGGGTGCGCTGTACTGGGGGTTATCATAAACTAAAGACCTAACTAATTTCAGAAAGAAAACTAGGACATTCTTGTGTCCCCGTTCTTGATTAAAATGTAGTTGTACAAGAATCCGGGTTGTAGGAGGCAAGAATAATATGCATTATCCCAAAATCGGTGACCACCCCCAGGCTCTTTTAAATGTACTGTTTACCATTTTGAATAGAAGCTCGACCGGAGGGGCCAGTCGAGAGGAGATTGTAGCAGCTTATGAGAGTGCCAAAGGCCATCCACCCAGCAATAAGACTATAAGCCGTTTAATTGCTACGCTCAATGTTTATTTTGATGATCCTTATGGCTATTCATTTGCTCCCATACCTGAAGAAGAGCTGCTCAAGTTGCCGGAAGATGGGGAAGATGACGAAATACCGGCGGCTATTGTAGCCCGGGGAAGAGGAGATAAGCGCCGCTATATTTTTACTCGTGAACTTAAACAGGATGCACGCCTGGATGACCCGCGCATAGCCTTCCTTATGGCCCTGGCCAATAATCCTCAGGAGCGCAACGTAATGCCCCGGCTTTTCGAAGTATTAATGAAAATCATGGTGGGTGACATTTTCAACCGTATAGCGGAGTGGTATCAGTTGCAGGGAGAAATCGAGAAATATGTGCTGATAAAGGGTTTTCAACCAACCTGGGTGGAGGATAACCAGCGGCGTATTGAGACTATATTAACTGCCATCCGCGACCGTAAACGCCTCCTGTTTACCTACCGGCATATCGGCAGCGGACAGCTACAAAGAAGGGAAATAGAACCATATGGTTTGCTCTGTCAGCAAAACGTCTGGTATCTGAGTGGCAGGTGTTATAAACAAAAGGAATTGCGGCTTTTTCGTCTGGACCATATAAACAATTTGCGTCGGGTAGAACTTAGTACGTTCAAAATGCCCTCTGATTTTACTCTGCAAAACCAATATGGCTCCAGTTGGGGTGTTTGGACTGGTGATAATGGTGCTGTAGAGACGGTTAGGTTGCTGGTAGAAGAGCGCCTGGCGGAAAAATTTAAGGTCACTACTTATCACCCCAGTCAGCAGTTGAAGGAAGTGGGGGAAGCCAACCTGGAAGTCACCTTTCAGGTCAGCGGGGTTGAAGAAATGCTTCCCTGGTTAATGATGTGGGGACCAACCGTTGAGGTACTGGAACCTGTTTGGCTGCGGGAAATAATAAAAGAAAACCTGCAAAATAGCCTGGATATGTACCAGGGGAAACTATAGGCGAATAAAAGTACAGGGAATTAATCTTAAGGATTCCTTAAGATCTGGATTTATCTCTTAGGAGGGTAGCAGAAAGGGGAGCAGTAAAATTTTATTATTATACCCTGCCATAATGAACTTGGCAGGGTTTCTTTCTGTTAACTCTCCTGCAAGCACTCCATTATTTTGGTCAGCCACTCTTTTTGTTTAGAGATTAAACTTGGCAGTGGGTGATAGTAGAAATTGTCTCCTGCCGGAATACCGGCTATTTTACGAGCAGGAATAATTTTAAAGCAAAGATGGGCCAAATCGGCCAATCCTTGGTTTGTACCCCAGGCACATATTATGGGTGCTTGCTTTGGCAGCTCTAGGGCTTTCTGTAGCTCATTTTGACGGTCGGGGGAAAATATACTATGTACGGGATTGTTCAAATCTTTAATCTGCTTGACAAACACACTGCTTTCCGGTTCCCTAATATCAGATAAGTTAATTACTCTTACATGTTGCCATTGTTTGAACATCATTACCCGCATTACCTGGTATTGGGTAACGTCTGGTTTAGCCGGGACTAAACACTGTTCGAAGATTTGCTCAGATAAATCCGTACAACTTAGTGTATCAATATGACAATCGTCCTGCGCTGGCTTTGATGAACCGGGATTCATCATTATGAACAAAGCATCGGGTTTATGGTAGTATTGCTTTCCTTCATAAGACTGCAGTGCTGGATATGTATTACTGTAGATTTCTAAAACGTTGCGGCAAGGTTGTAACCGCTAAACTAAAATGGACAGAAAACAACAAATAAGAATGAACAGTATTTACCACAATCCTCCAAAACCGCTATGATAGAGCTGGAAATAAAACAGCTTTTATCATAGCAGAGGAGGAAGAAAATGAACGTAGCAGAAGGGTGGAATATGTATTTAGAAATCCAGGATCTAAAGAAAATGCATTTTAACGTAAGCCAGATATCCCGGCGTCTAGACCTATCTCGAACTACAGTATATAAGTATCTGGATATGACTCCAGAAGAAATGGAACAGATTTTAGAAAATCGAAAAACCAGAACCAAGAAACTAGATAAGCATCGGGAGCTAATTAAATCCTGGTTGATACAATATCAGGATATGACCAGTGCACAGGTGCTCGACTGGCTGCAGGAAAGAAAACTTGATGGAGGTGTTAGCGAAGGAACAGTTAGAAACTATGCCAGACAATTACGAGAGGAGTGTGGTATTCCCCAGGTTAAGTACGTGCGTCAATACGAAGCCGTTGATGAATTACCTGCCGGCCAGCAAATGCAGATGGACTTTGGACAAATTGCTCTACGTAGCAGCATTGCTAGGATGGTAACCCTGTACTTTGCAACCTTCGTCCTGGCCCACTCCCGGCATAAATATGTGGAGTGGCTGGACCGCCCGTTTACAACTCGAGATTTAATAAACGTTCATGAAAACGCACTTGAATACTATGGAGGGATGACTAAGGAAATTGTGTACGACCAGGATCACCTAATACTGGTAAGTGAGAACGGCGGAGACCTGCTGCTCACCAAAGAGTTTGGAGAATACCAAAAGACCCGAAAATTCAAGATTTACATGTGTAGAAAAGCGGACCCGGAAACAAAAGGAAAGGTTGAAAATGTAGTGAAATATGTAAAGAGGAATTTTGCTAAAAACCGCACCTTTCATAACCTGGAAAAACTAAACGAAGACTGTTTGGCCTGGTTAGAACGGACCGGAAATGGAAAAGTTCACAATACAACAAAAAAGATACCGGTAGAAGTGTTCGCCCTTGAAAAACGACACCTCATCCCGGTACCCCACAAGATAAATATTTCAACTACTAAAATTATAACTAGAGTGGTTCGCAAAGACAACACCATCGTTTATCAGGGTAACCGTTATGCCCTGCCGTTAGGAACCTATGCACCTGAACGAAGGGTTGTTGTCAAGGAAGATGAGGGGATATTAATCATTGCAAACCTCGATGATGAGCTAGAGATTATCCGCTATCCCGTATGCCTTGAAAAAGGCCGACTCATTAAGAGCAGTGATTGCCGCAGAGAAAAAGATAAGGGCATTGATACCTATCTGCAAGAAGTGGCGCAAATCCTTAACGATTCCCAGCAAGCTTATGATTTTCTAGGTCTGGTGCGGCAGGAAAAACCTCGCTACATACGGGATCAGCTAAAGATAATTAAAGATCACAGCCTGGATAAATCTCCCGAAATTATCAGCAAGGCACTTAACTACTGCTTGAAAAACAGGCTTTATGGAGCAACTGATTTTGTGGATTCATTAAATCATTTTAACCATATTCATTGCCCGGCAGAAGAAAAACCAAATACCGAAAATCATATTCAACCACTGTACGAGGTGGATCGTTTTGTACTTAAAACCCATGTAGAAGTACGAGATATGAACATCTATATACAAGAATTACAGGGAGTGAGAGAGTGTCAGCAGAACTTGAACAACTCAAAAACGATATGAAACGTTTGAAGATAACAGAAGCAGCTGCAGTCTTGGAAGAAAGACTACTTGAGGCTCAAGTGAAGGAACCCAGTTACCAAGTGTTTCTAACGAACTTGGTACAGCACGAAATAAACAAACGAGAGGAAAAACAGTTAGGAAGGCTCTACAAGCTAGCAGCTTTTCCTGAATACAAACCCCTGGACAATTTTGACCTTTCAGAGCAACAATCTCTAAGTAAAAAGCAACTAAAACAGCTACAGGAGCTTATCTGGCTGGAACAGGCCTACAACCTAATTCTGCTAGGCCCTCCCGGGGTTGGCAAAACCTGTTTGTCTATTGGCCTGGGGATTGAAGCCATTAGCCGGGGTTACCGGGTAACTTTTGTTCAGATGGACGAACTGATCCGTCTTCTCAAAACCGAGGAAATTAGCCGTAACTCCAGGGCAAAGGTAAAAAGAATGGTCGGTTCTGACCTGGTGATTATTGATGACTTAATGTTTATGGCTATTGACCGACACGAGGCAAACCTCTTTTTTCAACTAATCAACAAGCTCTACGGTCAAACTTCCATCATCATTACATCAAACAAGGGGCCAGAAGATTGGGGAGATATCCTGGGTGATCCAGCGATTACAACTGCAATTTTGGATCGCTTAATCCATAAAAGTGAGGTTATCCATCTAAGCGGTGACAGCTATCGTTTAAAACACCGCCAAACCATTTTTGGGAATAACTAGGTGTCCAAAGTTATTTATCATTTTTTGTTCATTTTTACTTGACAGTTACAGACGGTAGAGGAAATAGTAATAGACGAGGGTTTAAATGTTGAAAGTGATTATCCTTTTAAGGGCAATACCGATATTGAAAAACTTAAAGCCCTGATAGAAAAACACGGCTCAGGCAAAATAGCCTTCTTAAGATTGGAAGCAGGTACCAACCTGATTGGCGGGCAGCCCTTTTCCCTGGAAAACATGCGCCAGGTTAGCAATATATGCCGACAAAATGGAATCATAGTTGTACTTGATGCCAGTCTTTTAGCCGATAACCTCTACTTTATTAAGGTAAGGGAAGAAAACTGTAAAAACATGAGTATCAGAGAGATTACCATGGAGATGTCAGATCTCTCGGACATTATTTATTTCTCAGCCCGCAAGCTGGGCTGCGTTCGGGGCGGGGGGATTTGTCTTGATAATGAAGAATGGTACCTGAAAATGCGCGAAATATTGCCGTTATATGAAGGTTTTCTAACTTATGGCGGAATGTCGGTACGTGAGATGGAGGCCATGACCGTTGGCCTTGATGAAACCATGGACGAAAATATGGTTAATCAGGGTCCGCAGTTTATCGAATATATGGTTGATGAGCTTAAGCAAAAAGGAGTTCCGATTGTTACCCCTGCCGGCGGTTTGGGCTGTCATTTGGATGCCATGACTTTTCTGTCCCATGTCCCCCAGACCCAATACCCGGCCGGGTCACTGGCGGCAGCGTTGTTCATAGTAAGTGGAGTCCGCGGAATGGAAAGAGGCACTATGTCGGAACAAAGGGATGAAAATGGAATTGAACCGCTGTCTAATATGGAGCTTTTACGTTTGGCCATGCCACGGCGAGTGTTTACCCTATCCCAGGTCAAATATGCGGTTGATCGTATAGGCTGGCTGTATGAGAACCGCGAACTGGTGGGGGGATTGCGTTTTGTAGAAGAACCCAAAGTGCTGCGTTTCTTCTTCGGCAGGCTGGCGCCGGTCTCCGATTGGCAAAGTAAATTAGTAACCAAGTTCAAGTCTGATTTTGGCGACAGTTTGTAAAAAATAACTCAATTTCCTGACCAATAGCCAGATAATATGAACCCTGCTAAAAGAAATGGGCTATGATTTCATGGAAAGTCATAGCCCATTGTACTTTGGAGCTATGAAAGGCATGGGGCAACCAGTTAATCTGTACGATACCCTGCCGGCAGTGGTTTTGATAATCGGTGTATTTCAAATACTTATAGTAGGCTTGGCAGCTATAATACATCCTTATTTGCTATGTTCCCTATAGTACTCTTCAAAATAGCCTTTCACCTTCTTGCGATGTTCCTCACAAATCTGGTTATTCCAATTCTCATTTTCAAATATTAAAGCCATTTTAATTGAATATAATCTATCAATGTTGCTGTCCCAAAACTTAGCCCTCTTTTGATTATATGGTTTATTGCTATATTCGGAATTCATGCTTACAGACATAAGGGCAAGATTTCCAAATGATTCTTTGATTTCAGGGTCAGTCACTTTATTGCTTTCATTCTCTTCAGGATGCTGTGGTGAAATATGTTCTATAGAATTTCGAGATGTTATTCGAAATTTATTCAATAATGGCTTGAGCTCAATTTCTTTGTTGTTCCATTCTATGTTGAATTTATCCTGCGATTTTATATAATACCAAAGAACAAATTCCGCTTTATAAAACCAATAATGACGAAAAGCTGTACCATTTGCCTCATCAAGATAGGAAAGACAGCCTTCAACGTCCTTATCGTCAAGGAGCATTTCTCCCTGAGTCATAAATATCCATGTCCGCTCCTTTGGTAAAACTTCACTTTTCACATGTCCATGGCAATAGTTATCAAGTTTCCGCAGATAATTTTCATAGAATTTTCTATCTTTATCTCCATCTTTATCTCTATTTCCATCGTCGCATTCCAGCATCTTATTTAGTAAGGGAGTTAACCAGTAATGAGTTGCAGCCCCTTGTGAATGATATAGGATGCTCTGTAATAAAGTAAAGCCGTCAGTATTTTCCTTATCGGTTCTGGTGATCTGCCCATCTTTAATTTTGGCATCTTCTATAAAGTGGATATCCTCTTTATAAGATCTTCTTTTTTTGATAATATATTTATCAAAATACCATCTAACCTTCCACAATAATTTAAAGAACTCCATTATCTTTTCGGCTGCCATTTCATCATCAATATCCCCAAAAAAATGTTTTTCAAATAATAGTAATAATTTTTTCTCATTTATCTCGATATCGGTTTTTTCTTTTACATAAATCCGCAGTGTATGCAAAAGCAACATGGGAAATGAGATTATGCTCTTAACATCGTCATTAATACTTTCTTCAAAAGAACCCTTGGTATCTAAGGTATAGCTTTCTTGCTTATTTGAAAGTTCGGAATCTCCAACAAAATTCAGCAAAGAATCGAGATTTGTTATTTGACAACGATTGTTCTCAAAGAGCTTAACAAATCCGCTCCATTTATCTTTTAATACTCCTTTTAGCTCGTTTTCATTCAAATTATTTTTTAATGCTTCCCTTAGCTTGTTTTCATTCAATTTGTCTTTTAACGCTTTTTTTAAGTTGTTTTCTATATAATGATCCATATCAGCACAAGCATTCCAAAACAGGCTTAATTCGTTACTTTTTTCATCAATTTTTTGTAGAAACCTGGCCTTTAGAATATCGTGATGCTGCAGCTGCTGGCCACGGTTATTTATTGTTAATCTGCAAATTAATGGCTCCCGAAGGGGGCCTTTTTTCTCGAATTAAACAATCGGCCAACAAAATGAATGCTAAAGCAAAGTGCGAATAATCTTCGTTTTGTTTTAGCATTAAAAATACTAT
>Ga0209510_1004166_pt1 | contig 12985 bp, 9 predicted proteins | sample BiotimSIPDNA_FD_185749 | JGI IMG/M metagenome (GOLD analysis project Ga0209510, IMG submission 185749) | Anaerobic biogas reactor microbial communites from Washington, USA - Biogas_R1 time_0 SIP DNA (SPAdes) (version 2) | ecosystem: Engineered > Bioreactor > Anaerobic > Unclassified | place... | reverse complement strand
TAATTACGGCTCTGGATGTGGATACGCAGGAAGCGGCTTTGGCTGTGGCGGATCGGATTGGGGCGGCGGCCGAGTGGTTCAAGGTGGGCAAGCAGCTGTTCACCCGTTGCGGCGCGGAAGTGGTGCAGGGCTTGAAGGCCCGCGGCAAGAAGGTCTTCCTTGACCTGAAATATCATGACATTCCCAACACGGTTGAGCAGGCTGTCCGGGCTGCGGCCGCCATCGGGGCGGATTTGTGCAATGTGCATGCCTCGGGCGGCCCGGCAATGTTGCGCGCCGCAGCCAAGGCCGGCGCTGACACTGGCATGCAGGTCGTCGCGGTGACGGTACTCACGAGCATGGACCAGGCCGAGCTGAACGCCATTGGCATCACCGAGACGCCGGCCGAAGCCGTGCTGCGGCTGGCGCGCCTGGCCAAGGACTGCGGTCTTCCCGGCGTAGTCTGTTCAGCCCATGAAATTGCTCCCCTGCGGAAGGCATTCGGCTCGGATTTCCTGCTGGTCGTCCCAGGCATCCGGCCGGCCGGCGCCAGCCTCGGCGACCAGAAACGGGTGATGACCCCGGCAGAAGCCGCCCAGGCCGGAGCCCAGTACATCGTGGTCGGCCGACCAATCCTGGCCGCCGCTGACCCGGCCAAAGCAGCAAAGGACATCCAGGCAGAGATACAGGGCAGGTGAGCGCACGGAGCGTCTCCACAGACCGCTGGAAAGGCGGACGTCAGACAATTTTGGCACGACAGGCTCCTGATTGGCACAGGCGCGCTTGCAAACTGACCCGCAAAATTTACATTATATGATTTTGCTGTTGAACTTATATTTTGTTCAAGGCGTCTGCGGCATTCCTTTCAACCGAACAAAAGATTTGAGATTTCGTCTATGCTGAAGCAACATACGGTGGAAAAAATCGGCGGCACCTCTATGAGCCGTTTTGGCGAGGTGCTGAACAACGTCATTATTGGCAATCGGTCGGGCAACGAGCTTTACAACCGAATTTTCGTGGTTTCGGCATACGCGGGGATCACGAATATGCTGCTGGAAAACAAGAAGACCGGCGCTCCTGGCGTGTATGGCAAATTTGCTCAGGGCGATCCTTCCTGGACGGATTGCCTGGAGCAGGTTCGGCAGCGGATGATCGAATGCAATCGCCAGTTTGAAGACTTGGGGCTGGATCAGAAGCTGGCGGATGATTTCGTCAACGAGCGCATCGACGGCATCAAGGACTGCTTGTACGACCTTCTGCGTCTGCGCGGCTATGGCCATTTCAACGCCAAGACGTACTTGCTGCCGACGCGCGAGCTTTTGAGCGCTGTCGGCGAAGCGCACAGCGCCTACAATTCCACCCTGATTCTGCAGAAGCATGGCGTCAAGGCGGTCTTTGTCGACCTGACCGGCTGGCGTCAAGATGAGCTTCTGCCCTTTGATGAAGTAATCAGCAAGACCTTTGCCGGGATGGACTTTTCGGAGGTGATGCCGATCGTCACCGGCTATGTCAAGTACGACGAGGGCATCATGACGCGCTTTGACCGCGGCTACAGCGAAATCACCTTCAGCAAGGTCGCTGTCATCACCAAGGCTCGTGAAGGCATCATCCACAAGGAATACCATCTGTGCACCGGCGATCCGGCGGTGATCGGCGTTGACCGAGTCAAAGTCATTGGGCGCACCAACTTTGACATTGCCGACCAGCTTTCAGACCTTGACATGGAGGCGATTCACTCCAAGGCTTCGAAGGAGATGGAATACTGCGGCATTCCCATCCGGGTGAAGAATGCATTTGAACCCGACCATCCCGGCACCCTGATCAGCTGCGATTACGTCTCCCCTGAGCCGCGGGTAGAGATGATTTGCGGCCGCAATGACGTGGAAGCCATTGAAGTGATGGACCCGGAGATGGTCAACCGGGTCGGCTACGACTATGTCCTGATGCGGAACTTAGTCGACACCGAGATCAGCTACATTGCCAAAACGACCAACGCCAACACCATCACCCATTTTGTGTCCCAGAAGAACCGCCGGCTGGATGAATGCGTTGACATGATTTGCCAGCGCCTGCCTTCGGCTACGGTCACGCGAACTCCGGTGGGGATTGTGTCGGTCATCGGCAGCAACATGAGAATACCCGGTTTTTTGTCGCGGGCGGCCACTGCGCTGCGCGATGCGGACATTAATGTGCTGGCTCTGTGCCAGGCGACGCGGCAGGTGAACATGCAGTTCGTCATCGCGCGCGAGAATTTTGAAAAGGCGCAGCGCGTGTTGCACGCGGCCTTTGTGGAGAAAGCCTGACTGTCGGGGCTGAGAGAGGCGGAGTCGCATGTCCCTGGTGGACGTAATCTATTGTGACAACCACCTGCTGGTTTTGGACAAGCCAGGCGGCTTGTTGACGCAGCCGTCCGGCACCTCGGAAGACAGCCTGGAGAGCCGCGGCAAGCAGTGGCTGAAAATCGAGTATGGCAAGCCTGGCAGGGTTTTCCTGGAAGCTGTGCATCGCATTGATCGCGTAGCGTGTGGGATTGTGCTGTTTGCGAGGACCAGCAAAGCCTTGAGTCGTTTGAATGCGTCAATGCGTGCAGGCGAATGTGAAAAGACCTACCTGGCCTTGGTCGAGGGGACTCCTCCAGGCAGAGAGGGTCGCTTGGAGGATTGGCTGGTACACGGCGAGTACGAAGCCGCCGTGGTTCCTGCCGGAACTCCAGGCGCCAAGCCGGCCGTATTGGACTATGAGGCAGTCGGAACCGGAGCGGCAGGAACCCTGCTGCGGGTGCGCCTGGGCAGCGGGCGGTACCATCAGATCAGAGTCCAGTTGGCTCATGCAGGCATGCCGATTGTTGGCGACCAGCGCTATGGCGCCAGGCGGCAGTGGACAGCTGCTGGCATTGCCTTGCAGCACTGTCGGCTGCGCCTGCCGCACCCAGTGACGCGGCAATGGCTGGACTTCAAGGTGAACAAGGAACTGAGCTGCGAAGCAGCCTGAGAAAATAGCCCGGCGTCGTAAAAATACGATTGCCGCAAGGCAACACAAGGAATGAAGTCATGGCAGAATTGGAAACGGATTTATGGGCTGCGCAGGCTGACGTCGAAGCTGCGTTGGCTGCGGTTAGTGACGAGGCTGGCCTGGAAGAGTGCCGCGTGCGCATCCTGGGGCGCAAGGGACTGCTGCCTGGCTTGATGTCGCAGTTGGGCAAGGTGCCGGCCGCAGAAAAGCCAGCCGTCGGCAAGACGTTGAATGCAGTCAAGAACCGCATTCATCAGCTGTTCGAGGAAGCAGCGGAGCGGCTCCGGCAGGACAAGACGGCGCAGGATGCGCTGGACGTGTCGCTGCCTGGGCGTCGGCGCGACCTTGGCCACAAGCATCCGATCAACCTGGTCATGGACAGAGCCGTGGCGATTTTCCGGCGCATGGGCTTTGTGGTCGCTGACGGCCCTGACCTGGAGACGGTCTGGCACAATTTCGACGCCTTGAATTCGCCGGTGGATCATCCGTCGCGGACGCCGGAAGACACGTTTTATTTTGACCTTGAGAAGCGTTCCTGGCTGGACCCGGAGACCATGATTTTGCGTACCCATACATCGCCGGTGCAAATTCGGACCATGCTGGCCAACCCGCCGCCGATCCGGATTGTGTGCCCAGGCCGTTGCTATCGGCGCGACACGCCAGACGCGACGCATGGGATGAGCTTTCACCAGCTCGAAGGGCTTTACGTTGACGAGAAGGTGTCCCTGGCTGACCTGAAGGGCACTTTGGCTGCCTTTGCCCGAGAAATGTTCGGGGAGCGCACCAAAATTCGTTTCCGGCCCCATTTCTTCCCATTCACGGAGCCGAGCGTCGAGTGCGACGCATCATGCATTGTCTGCGGCGGGGAGGGCTGCCGGGTCTGCAAGGGCACGGGATGGCTGGAAATCGGCGGGGCTGGCATGGTCAATCCGGCGGTCTTCGCCAGTGTCGGCTATGACCCTGCGAAGGTCAGCGGCTATGCCTTTGGAATGGGCATAGAACGCACCGCCATGATCAGGTACGCCATTAACGACCTGCGGTTGCTTTACGAAAACGACGTCCGTTTTCTGCACCAATTCTGAAGATCGGTCAAAGCAAGCTCAGGCACGGGCGGCGGAAGTCAGATTTCGCCGCCCGTTTGCTTGGTGGCGGCGAGAGCAAGGCCGGCCGGTTTGTTCATGGCTTGGCCGGGAAGAAGAGCGGTTCGCCCTCGGGTGACGTCAGGCGGGCATAGAAGCCAAAGCTGAGCTTGTCGTCTTTCGCCAAAATCTTGAAGTGGTTGGAGCCGGCCAAGAGCTGAATGGGCACCTGATGCTGGTCGCGCCGGGCGATGAGGTCGCACTTAGGGCCGAAGACGATGCGTCCGTTCAGTTCGACGGTCAATTCGCGGTCAAAGCCCAGGAGCAGCACTGCCTTCTGAGCCTTCTCCGTGACGACGACGGTGTTGGCCTCGACTGCGCAGTTGTCAACGCAGCCGAAGAAAAAGTCGAGGTCAACATAGCCATTCCCGCAATCCTTGGTGACAAAGGGCCCGATGCCAAGCGAGGACGGCTGCCCTGACACCAGCTGGACGTCCCAGCGGGTGAGGTAAGACAGCTGCCGGCGCAAGCGGGTGATCTCGTCGGCGCAATTTTTTGCCAATGAGGAGGGTTCAGCTGGTGTTCCTGGCATCGGCGCCTGGATTTGCGCTTGGACTTTGAGCAGTTCATTGAGAAGGCGTTCCGGGTCGCGATAATAATCCCGATGCAGTCGGCAGACATCATAGAGAAGTCCGCTTTTCATGTTTTGCAATAGGGGCAGATAGGTCATCATTTCGGCCAGCAGGCCGCGTTTCTTGGCGTTGTCGTCTTGCGTGTTCTGCTTCTTCGCCAGGATCATTTGGTATTGCTGGGTCATGATTTCAAGTATCTTCTTGGCGGCAAGGCCTCGAACAGTGGCCGGCGTCGGCAGGCCGTCGCTTGTGGTTGGGTACACATCATACTCGGTGCTGAGCAGGGGCAACAAGGGCTGTGGCAGCCGCACTGGTCGCGCTGGCGGGTAGTCGACATGGGGCAGGGCAACCGTCTGTTTCAGGAGCATCATAGCCTCGGCCAAGGCAGCGGTGAGCTTTTCATGTTCTTCGGGGGTCGCATTTCGCCAGCTCCATTGCCAGATATAATCCCTGGGCCTGATGCTGTTGACCAGTTCTTTGTCCAAGTCGTGCATGACCTGGAGATAATGAACCAAGGCATATTCCGGGTAGCGTCGGCGCAGCTCGGCGATGACCTCTAGGGGAGATATTTCATCATGTTGCCACTTCCGCCGCAAGCGGAGGCAATCCAGGCCATGATGGAAGTCCCCGGAGCGCTTGAAGCGCTCTTCGAGGATAGCTTTGGCGCCGCCTAAGTCGCGGGGTGCGAGGCAGACGGCGATTTTCAGCTCCAGGTCGTCCTGGTTGCCGCCATTGGCTATGGCCTGGCGATAGAGTTCGATGGCGCGTTGGCGCAGCTGGCACCCAGAGGCGTCTTGGCGGTAGCGCTGCGCCTTGTCCGAAATTTTGGCCAGGGAGGAGGGCAGGTCGCGGCGGAAGAATTCCTGGAAGTGGTCGGCATCAGCCTGGGCAAAGGCGTCGCCAGCCTGTTCGAGGATGACGGCGTCGGCTTCATAGCTGCCTTCGGCAAAGATGAATTCGATGGCGGCGCGGTCGAAGCGCCGGGCTTCGAGGTAGTTGAGGGCGTATTTGAGATGGCGCTGGGAGCTGGCGACCGCGTCGAACGGCTGTGCTGGCGCGACCGTTGTTCGGAAGGGTATGTAAAAGAAGCGGGTAGTCTTGATGCGGCCGTCCTGGCGGCTGCCGAACATGCCCCCCAGCACTGACCAGCCGCCGCTGTTGTCCTCTTGGCGGCTGCGGTGATAGAACGGCATGACTTCCAGTTCCTCGAACCAGCTGCGCTCCTCGCGGTGATACAATCGATAGAGGACGCTGCGTTCAACAAAGCCGTTGGCGTCTTTTTCATAGTAATTGGCCAATCCTCCGCCCAGGCCCCAGGCGCGAGTCTCGCCTCGGGAGCGTTCCCGTTGATACACCCACCACAGGACTGAGAAGCGCGCAAAGTCGTCCTCATAGTTGGTTTCGTGGACATAGAAGGGGAACAGCCAGCTTTTGCTGTTGTTTGTCGTGTTGTCGTCATTCGTCGTGCTTTGGCTTTTATAGAGCGGCAGCCAGGCGTGCGGGATGGCCAGGGATCGCGTTTGCTCCTGGCTTGAGTCTGGGGCGTGATTGACAACCTGATAGGAGAAGGGCGGCAGCAGCATGGAGGTTTTGGTTTCATGCGACGACTGCCGGTGGCGCCAAAAAGGGAATAGATGGTGTCGCAAGGAGGTTGTCTGCTGGCCGGCAGGGGTGTTTTCCCGGCATCGTCGCCAACCGCCTAGCCCTAGCAAATAGGCGTGGCCAGTGGTTTCCTGGCCTTTTTCGGTGACGGTTTGGCGGCTGCCGCTGAGCAGGAGCGGGTAGGTGTTGCTTGTGGTCGTGGTGCTCTGCTCGTCGATGGTATGGCGGTGCCAGAGCAGCGGGAGGATATTCCAAGAGCGGGCCGTGCTGGTGTTGCTTTGGCGCCAGAACGGAAAGAAAAAACGGGTGCTGACGTTGTGGCTGTGCCAGGAGACCGATGCCTCGTCATTCGGGTCAGAATGGCGTTTCAGATACGCCGGCGCCTGGGTTTCTCCGACTCCGGCCAGCACCGTCCACCACGTGCGCTCCTTTGCATGTGCTTCGTAGCTGTGCAGATAGAGCGGCAAGAGGAAGTCGGTGTGATTTTCCTGGTTTCCGGTGTGTCCGTGCTGGCGCCAATAGGGCAAAATCCAGAGCTTGGTGTCGGCCCAGTCTTCAGCCGGATTTTCGGGCGGCGCGGGTTTGGCCTGGTGCTTGTAGAACAGGAATGGGAACAGGTAGGCATAGTGCTTGTTGGCTGCGGGCTTGGTCTGGGTGGAGTGTCCCCAGCCGCCGAGCAGGAAAAAGTTGTTGGCTGATTCCGCGTTTGCGCTGTGATAGGTTGAACGGTAGTATGGGAACAAGTAGAAGGTTTCGTCAGCGGCGACTTGCGGCGGCGTGTCATCGGGGTTGACCCAGGTCGTGCTTGTGCGGCTGAAAAGCAGGGGCACCGTATGGCGGGAGGTGTGCTTTTCCTGGGCAGAGGGTTCAGCCGGCTCTGGGGCGACAGCGGTTTTGGCTGCTGCGGACTCGCTGTTGGCGGCAGGCTTGTTGACTTGCGTGCGGTATGTGTGCCAATAGGGGAAAAACCAGGTCGTGCGTCGCGCTTCCGAGAGGGCGAAATCAGCCGTGTAGGTCGTCTTTCCCTTGTCATAGAACAAGGGAAACAGGAGCCGGAAATGCTCCTGGTGGCGGAGTTTGCCGGTCATTTCAGTGTAGTCCTGGCCAGGTGCCGGCGGCAAGGGCAGCTGTTGGCGGATACGGGTGGATTGCCAATAAGGGAAGAGATATAGCGAGGTCTGGTGGTTGGTGAGCAAATCACCGGCTGTCTTCTTGTCCCAGCGCAGGAAATCGTTCGAGGACCAGTGAGCAAGAGGGAAGATGCCGAAGGAGGCCTTGTCGCGGCGTAGCTTCTGGTCCTGAACAGCATGCCTGCTCCAGTATGCCAAGGTCGCATTGCCGCGCCGCTGCCGGGCAACGTATTCAGGACGGTCAGGGATGTTTTTATCCTTACTATAAAGGCTGTACAGCGGGAACAGCCCGTGCGAGGAAAACTTGGCGTTGCCATAATGAGACCATTTGGCCCACCAAAGCGGGAAGAGGTAATGGGAATGATGCCGGTCGGACCAGGAGTTGTGGTTGAGAATGGCGAGGTTGAGCGCTCGATAGTCGTCGTTACTGTAGTAAATCCAGAATGGGAACACGCTGTTGTGGCTGCGTTTGCCGCCGTCGCTGCCGCTCCAGAAGAAGGGGAAGAGCCAGGCGTCATGGCCGTTGCCGCAGCGAAGGGCGGTGGCTGGCCAGAGAAAGTAGACCTGCCAGGGATAATGATCGGGAAATTCGCGTTGGAAGCTGAGAATCCGATGCACGGTGCGCTGCGCATCAGCGTCGCGGGAGTACAGCGGCCAGAATACTTCCAGCTGGTTGCGGTGCGCGACCGGATCGGTCTTGGCATAGAAAAATGGCCAGAGCCGGACGTCGGCGGCAGCGGACAAGGCAAACACCAGCGCCAGGACAGACATGGCGCGTTGAAACGTGGATGACGGCATGATTGTCAATCCCTCTGAGTGGATGGAGTAAGATACAACAGGCCGCCGGAAACCTGCCTGGCAATGGCGACAGGCGCAAGGGCGGCTGAGCAGCAGATAATATCTACGTATAAGCTTGGAAAAGCAAGTCGGACGCAGGTGCTTATTCGGCCAGCCGCGCCAGCCGCCAAGACGGCAGGTAGACACCGGCGACCAGTCCACGGAAAAGAGCTGCTACACGAAACCTAAACAAAAATCAACATAAAAAAACCAAAATGTTGTTTTTTTGCAAATAAAAAATATTAAAAAATGTGTTATTTGCGTTTGAAAACCAGATAAATCATAGTAAAGTATAAGAAGTGACAGAGGTTTCGCCTGATGAAACCTTTTGGTTTACATAGCTACATAGGCTGTGTTGCGGATTTTTTCCCTATGTTGATGTAAGCATGACAGAAGTATGCATTTGGGTTTTTATCACTAGAGTATGCGGATTATGAAAAATCACCACCACCTCAAGACAAGTATCTTCGCGCTGGCATTGTTAGTCAGCGCTGTTCGGCTGCTGGCTGTTTACCAGTATGACTCCAATGGTTCCGGGGCGATTGTCCACAATGTGGGCGGCTGGTTTGACATCATGCAGGATTCGATAATGACCATAAAGTATTATTCGCCAGCCTCGAAATACGGCCAGGATGTCCAATTCGGCTATTTCACCTTTAACGAGGGCGGCATTCAGAATCAGGCTGAACTTGAAATCAAGGCAAACGCCACGGTGTCGCTCGGCGAGTTTGCCGCTGGCGACCAGGTCGGCTTCTGGCTTTCCTCTGCCAAGACCCCTGAGCAGATTCTGTACAGCGTCAAAGAAATGAACGTCGACGGGAAGGACTATTTCTTCTCCGGCTTGACCAACAAGGGAGAGACGTACTGGACGTTTGGCGACAAAAAGTGGGGAAAGGGCGACGTGATTGCGTTTGTCATCGGCGGCCAGCCAGCTGGCTCGCCCGCCGTGGGGCAGCCCCTGCCCGGCGTCTTAGCCAGCCTGATCCTGGGAGGGAGCGCTGTATGCGGACTGCGTCGGAAAAAGGCCAAGGCAGCCTGAAACCAGCGCAGGCAATTGTAGATTGAGAAAAATTCAAACGGGCGACTGCTGAGGCAGTCGCCCGTTTGTTTTTGACATTTGTAGTGCGCTTGGCGGTTTGGAGTTTTTTTGTCTTCCTAGGCCTATGGCTTACGTCAAGGTTGCTCTGGTGACGCGGAGGACGTTGCCGCCGATGATCTTGCGGATGTCATCATCGCGATGGCCTCGCTGCACCAGGCCGACGGTGAACAGCGGCCAGTTAGTCCAGGCGACCGAGGCCGTCATTTCCTCGGTGGTCGGGAAGGGGTCCTGGGCCGGGGGCCAATATTGCTCCAGGATCGCCCGCGACTTAGGCATCCTGGCAGTCGCTTTGGACTCGCCGCAGAAATGGCCGCGGTCAGTGCCGATGGCGACGTGGTCATAGCCATAATTTTCCGCCAGGTGGTCGATGTGATCCAGGAAGGAGTCGATTTTGCCGGTGCCGCGGAAAAATTCGTTGATGGCGCAGACGCCGACGTAGCCGCCGCTTTTGACAATGGCTCGGATGACCTCCGGCTTTTTGGCGCGGAAGTGGGTGCTGAGGGCGCCAGCGACGCTGTGGCTGGCGACGACCGGCTTGCTTGAGCATTCGGCTGCTTCCAGGCTGGTGCGCTGGCCGCTGTGGGCCACATCCGGGATGATGCCGACGCGGTTCATTTCAGCGATCACTCGCCGTCCCAGGTCGCTAAGACCGGCGTCAGCGCTTTCCGCGCAGCCGTCGCCCAGGAGATTGCGGCGGTTGTAGGTCAAATGCATCATGCGGACGCCGAGCTGGCGGAATACGGTGAGGAAATACAGCGATTCCTCAACTGAGTACTGGTCTCCGGGCAAGGGGACGCCATTGGTGCATAGATAGAGGGAGCGGCGATTGGCCTGGTGGGCGGCGACGACTTGATCCGGGAAGGCGACGCGCTGATACAGTTCCGGATAGCGGTCAGGAAGCCAGGTGAATCGCGACAGACGCTTGATCAGCTGGGGAATGGCATTGCCTTCGACGCCGGCATTCTGGAAGACGCAGTCGACCCCAGACGCTTGCCATGCCGCCTGGTATTCAGTGCGCATATCCAAATCTTCAAGGAAGTCGACTTGGCGGTACTGCTCAAGCAGGTTGGTGCGCTCGTCACGGCCGAGGCTTTCCTCGGCCAGAGTGGCGGCGTATCCGGGTGGGATGGCGCCGGAAGGGGCAAAGGCGTAGGCGTCCCAGACGAGGGCGTCACGGTGCAGCTCCAGGCCATGCTCAAGGTCGCGTTTAGACGGCTTGAGTACATCCAGGGCGATGTCGCGGCAAAGGTCGATTTTCGAGATCATGCAGTGGGTTTCCGTGATTATGGATAGTGAAAGCGAAGCGCTGCCCAGAAGCAAGAACAGGGCGGGGGAAGGTGTGGTTGAGGTTATGGCATGGCAGCGGTCAGGTCTCGGCAGTGATCAGTTTTTGCAAGACGACGGCGAGCTGGCGGCCGAGCTTGGCGATGGTGTCTTGGGAAACCGGGACGGTGTGGCCGACGCGCAGGTCAAAGTTGCTGCACGTGCTGAATTCAAGGGTCAGCGGCAGGCATTCCGGGAAGTTGACCAGGAACCAGTCAGTGGCGCAAAAGTTGCGGAAGGGGTGTTCAACGCTATCCTCGGGTCGGATGCCGCAATGGCGGCTAAGCAGTTCGAACACGGTCTGCTGGCACTGCTCGTGGTGTTCAGCATGATGTGTGAGTTCAGCAGTACCTGGCAGCCTGGGGCGGCGGCTCACTTGTTCCAGTTCAGGAAGGCTTCATCGACGACGTGAGAAGCCCAGGTCGTGGTACTATTGTAGGGCGCTGGCCAGCCGCCGCCGATCGGCGCGGTAGTGCCTTTCCACCATTGGGCATGGCCATCAGCATGTACGGCGTTAGCGCCGTTATTGTGGCCAATCCACATGGCGTAGTATTGGCCGGCGAGAATGTACGGGGTGCCGCCGCCTGCGCTTTTTTCGGACAAGAGAATGCAGTCGGTGGGGCGGGTGATAGATTGGGCGACACGCGGCCACCAGAATAGCGTCTCCGGATAAACCACGGAGTTGGTGTAGCGAGCACCGGCTGGCATGCCGTAGTTGACCATGTAGAAATTGTTGAGATTGGAGGGGCATTTATAGGGCTTGATGTCGCCGACATACGGATAAATCGTATCGGGCCAGCCGGGATACCAGGTGTTTGTCTCGGTTGGGGATTTGAGAAAATCGGGGATTGCCGGAATGGGCGCGACGTCTTTTGGCATCTTCATGGTGATGTAGTTGCAGCTCGGGAAGTACTCTTCGTTGTCGTGCGAGTACATAATTTGTCCCAGGCCAAGCTGTTTGAGATTGCTGGTGCAGGAGATCGTCCTGGCTTTTTCACGCGCCTTGGACAGCGCCGGCAGCAGCATGGCCGCCAGAATCGCAATGATGGCGATGACGACCAGAAGCTCAATCAGCGTGAAAGTGAATAGACGGCGGAAATGTGGCTTGTACATGATTGTTCTCCTTGATAATTATGATGAAACTGGCTGGCTGTGGTTGGGGTCGCCCACTTTGGCAGTGGAAGGGTCTTGCCGTCCATCTCACGGAATTAGACTGCCACTTCCCATTATCTTTAAGTTATTATACCCTTTGCTGGTGTTATTTTCAATTGGAAAGACTTGTTTTTGGCGTCTTGCAGTTCAATATACCAAGGCGACAAATTCTTCGGCCATTCAGTTCATAGAAAACTCCTCCATCCTGCGCGAATCACGGGGATGGAGGAGTGGTTTTCAGGGAGCTGCCTTGGGTTTCCGTAGGAGCCATGCCAGCTTTGAGCCGAGCTGCTGCTCACTTGTTCCAGTACAGGAAGGCTTCATCGACGATGTGATATGCCCAGGTCGTAGTATCGTGGGGCGCTGGCCAGTTGCCGCCGATAGGCACGGTGGTGCCTTTCCACCATTGGGCATGGCCGTCAGCATGCACGGCATTGGCGCCGTTGTTGTGGCCAATCCACATGGCGTAGTATTTGCCCGCAAGAATGTACGGGGTGCCGCCGCCTGCGCCTTTTTCGGACAGGAGAACACAGCCGCTGGGGCGGGTGATGGACTGGGCGACGCGCGGATGCCAGAACAGCGTCTCCGGATGCGGCGTGCCATAGTATTCGGCACCGGCAGGCATGCCGTAGTTGACCATGTAGAAATTGTTGAGATTGGAGGCGCATTTGTAGGGCTTGATGTCGCCGACATACGGATAAATCCCATCGGGCCAGCCGGGATACCAGGTGTCTGCCTCGGTTGGGGATTTGAGAAAATTGGGGATTTCCGGGATGGGCGCGACGTTTTTAGGCATCTTCATGGTGGCATAGTGACAGCTCGGGAAGTACTCTTCGTTGTCGTGCGAGTACATCAGTTGCCCTAGACCAAGCTGTTTGAGGTTGCTGGTGCAGGAGATCGTCCTGGCTTTTTCCCGTGCTTTGGACAGCGCCGGCAGCAGCATGGCCGCCAAAATTGCGATGATGGCAATGACGACTAAGAGTTCAATCAGCGTGAAAAAACGGCGGAAATGTGGCTTGTACATGATCGTTCTCCCTATAATTTGTTAATGTGCGAAGTTTTGTGATGAATGCTTGTAAACCTTCAGGCTACCGCAGATGGAATTGCTCTCATCGGATGACTATGACTCCTGCGCGTATT
>Ga0209510_1004165_pt1 | contig 12989 bp, 10 predicted proteins | sample BiotimSIPDNA_FD_185749 | JGI IMG/M metagenome (GOLD analysis project Ga0209510, IMG submission 185749) | Anaerobic biogas reactor microbial communites from Washington, USA - Biogas_R1 time_0 SIP DNA (SPAdes) (version 2) | ecosystem: Engineered > Bioreactor > Anaerobic > Unclassified | place... | reverse complement strand
ATTTTGAATTTGTGTAGCAATTACTTTTGTGCCAATTTTAATTATTTTTTGAAAATTATCCGTTTGAACTATTTCATTTATTTCTAACAGAATTGGTTTTGCAATTTGATCGAATTCATTTTCTATACTTTCAGCAACTTTGCTGTTCCACCCCTGCTAGTCGGGATTTGCAATCCCGACTTTTTTAACTTAGGATTTGTAATCCTTTATCTACAAACTTACACAAATTCAATATTCACCAATCCTTTTTCGCCTGCATAATCTCTTGCTGAACTGTAAAGATATTCTTCAGGATTTGCAACTACCTCTGCTCTTACCGGATTATAGTGTATGTAATCCATTTTTTGCTCCAGAAACGATGTCAAGAAAATCTCTTTTGCTTCATTACCATCTTGCCAAACCTTAAAATTCTTGATTTTATTATTGTTTTTGCCTGCGTACCAAAACAAATTCAATAACCATTCCTTCCTGCTCTCCGGATTTTCCTTTATGGCATCAATTATTGCTTTGCTTGTGAATTTTTTAAAATCACGGAGGATGTCTGATAGTGACCCTTCATCGGTTGCACTGGCAATAATATGCAAGTGATTAGTCATCAAACACCAGCAATATACTTTCAACCCTTTGTTTGCAATGCAATAATTCAGTGAATCAACAATCAAATGTTTGTAAACAGGACGGAAAAAAATATCTATCCAGTCTATGATTGTTAAAGTCAGAAAGTATGTACTACCCAGCACTATTTTGTTCTTGATTCCCATAGGATAAAGGTAATGAAATCAGAAGAAAAATAGGATTATAAATCCTTTACTATTGAGGTCTGGATTACAAATCCCGACCAGCGTTCGCGAACATCCCGGCCAGCGGGTTCTTGCAGAACAGGCAACCGAAAACCCGACAGCGTCGGTAGACCTGTCGGCGTTTAGGCGGAAACGCAAACCCCAAAAATGGAACGGATCCGGTGCGAAAGGATGAATTTTATCCCTGACAGGATTTTGAACTCTGACAGGACCTTCGGACACTGTCAGGTTCTCCGTTGTACAAAAGCAGCCGCAAACCCGATCCCGATGTCCATCGAGGATCGCCAGACCTGTTGTCGTTAAAGGTGGAAACGGCGGATAACAAATACTTAACTATCTGATCGTGTTCACGCTCCGCGTGATTAGGTATTACCGCCTTTGGCGGCACAGGCAGTCACAGACGAGAGTCATAAAACAGATAAAGATAACGTTCTTAAAATTAAAAGTATATAAAGAAAATATTTTTAAAATAATGCTCTTGAATTTTGGATTACAACATAGAAGGGGCAGTTGAGGAAATTTGAAGAAAAAACGGATTGCAAATCCTCTATTAATAGGGTCGGGATTGTAAATCCCGACCAGCAGGATGCTGAACATGAATTCTCGCTTGGAACTTCGCACTTGGGTTGGCTTGGGAAGACAGCTGGTGGCGCTTCCGACTCACTGCCGCATCGGCCAGAATTTCATGCCGTGGCAATTTTTTTTCCTGCCGTGAAAAAAAAATTCCCAGCCGTGCCGTTGACAATTTCCTGCCGTGGAAAATTTTTTTCGTGCCGTGGAAATTTTTTTCCCACGGCACGAAATGGGGTACCCTTCAAAACGAGATCATCCAGATGTTGAAAGCGGAGCAATCTCAACTCCCAAGCCTGAAGGCTAAGACACGATATACATCGGTACGCACCAGCCGGTTTACCATTTCAATTTAAAAGGGTCGTCGGGCAAGTTGGGAATTGTGTCTTGTATTTGCTTGTTAAAATAGAAACACCCGTTTCGGCAACGGTTGAGTTCTTCTGGTGTAGGGTGCAAACGGTACAAATGATTCCAGTGGCGATACTCAACAGCATACATTATCAATACCGTATCTCCTTTATGTATTGAGTTAAAACTGGGCTTCTTGTTGTTCATCCCAACCCTAGTTGTCTCCTTTTCACCTTTGTAATAATAATAAACATACAAGCCTGCCTGGCCTCCGCGCGAAGATGCTGCCTTATCGAACACCACTGCCGGGATTATCATTTGCCCATATTTTTTGTACGATTCCAGCTTTCGATTCTTCTCTTTATAAGCAGTAAAGCCAAAAAGAAATGAATAAATCAACATTGAAAATATGAAGGATTTGTTAAAGTTAAAATTAAAAATTCTTCTAATAATCTGGAACAATAGAATAATTGGGAAGAAACAAATACTATAATATAGAATGTTTTTATACACTAAAGGTAAATCAAAGCTTTTCACACCATAATATAATAAAATAGCATCATTGTAAATGTATATTGAATTTAAAATCAATAAGACAATCAGGCAAATAACAACTATAGTTTCATTTTGCTTCTTCATTACTGTTCTCCTTCTGTTGCTTCAAATAGTTCTTCAATTTGCAACTTCGTAAAGTTAACCAAAACCCTTGAATCTGCATCAATAACCGTTTTGCTAATATCATCGATAACGAGTAAGAAACCTTGTTGCGTATTGCTTTCGTATTTTAGCAAATAGTGTTTGCCCGCTGTTTGTGTGTGGTAGTACTCAAACATGGTTCCCGGATACTCAAATTCATCTAAAAATTGTGGTATATTCCATTGTTTCGAGCCTATCGTAATTGTTCCGTCAAACTGTCTGCCAATATCGTCCATGCACTTAATGTATTGTTCGGGCGTTGATGCGGTGCGGTACAAATGTTGGATCATACGCTGAAAGTCTTTGGTGCCTTTAAAAAGATTGGTCAACTTAGCAATTGCAGCATCGTTACCGGCAATAACCCTGCATATTTCAGCCAGTTTTTCCAGATTCCCCTTTGAAAGCTTAGTTATATTGAAAGAGGCATCAATCAGCACATCAAGAGCCACTGATCCTCCGTCTGTTGGGAGTAACGTTTTAAATGTTGAGACCCAATCTTCTGACTTTGATTTTAATAATTCACTTAAGTTCTTCTGGTAAATTACTAAGCGCAATTGTATTTCAGAACTCAAGCCAAGGCGACGGAACAAACGCACCAATTTGGTAGTTGAAGAATTGCTGATTGCCTGATAAAATTCCTTGCTCTTGGCACTGTTTTGTGGAATTGCGGTTTCAATAAGTAGGGGTATTACACATTCTGCTATCCGTTGAAAAATAAATGCCTGTGATGCTGACTGTTGTTTTGCTAAGACTTTTCTAACCTCACCCATATCAATTCCTTGAATACAGGCAACAAGTGGTTGCATTTTAGCAGGCATCAAATCGATATTTTTTGCCCCAGCAATGGCCATATCAATGGCAAAATCATCGTAATTAATTGGTATATCCATGTAATAGTTTACTCCATAATACATAGCTGCTTCAATTACTGCCCCGGTAATGAAATCCCTCATTACTTCTTCACCAACATATTGCACCGCTCCTTCGATTATTGGAGCCAATAAAAGTTCTGCAACTGGAACAGCAAATACAGCAGCCAATCCTACGGCTACAAAATTATTGAAATCATTCATCCAATCAGACGGTGGCGGAATCATCCCAAAAGATCGCATACCCAATAATACACAGGGGTTGCTTCTTATAGCATTTACTAGTACCGTACTTTGATTGAATTTTGAATTTATGTAGGTTTCATAATCCAGAGGCAACAAGCTTATTGACGAGGCAACAGGTCCATCTCCTTGGTAATTATCAAGGTTTGAAGAACATAGTGCAGAACACTTGATGCAAAAGTCGGACTTGACCGTATTCAAGCTCCCATTGTTGAAATAATTGACATCAAAGGGCAGAGCAAGGTTTTCGGTTAATTTGCTTGGTTCATGATAATTAGTATCAACTGTCCCTTCTTTTAGATACCCAACAAATTCGGTTGTACCTTCAAGAATCTTTGTTTTATAATGGGCAAAATAATTTGCACCATCGTAATTGAACTTGAACAAAGCCCCTGATGGTACATGAATGTTTTTTACTTCTTTGTCATTTTTGTCTAAAATATACGACTCAAAGCTCGATTTCTTAATTATCAACGTTTCTTCAATTGGGAAAGTTATCGGATATCCTGCGGGTGTAAAAAACGTGTGAGACCCAATCATGATATTATCCCCTTTTAGTTCACCATTTTCGATAGTTTCGGTAAAAAGTACAGTCGCCCCATCCCCATCGCTCTGCAGCGGGGTAAATATGGCGGGGTTATGTGCCATATCCCACTGGGCACGCACAAGGTCGGTGCCAGAAGAGTAGTCCATTAGGTTGGTGGTTTCTCCTTTAGGTACTCTATGCTCTGGCTTGTCGCCGGCAAAGGTGTGCGGGAGGGCGGTGCGTCCGTGGCCCAGCTCGTGCGAGAGGGTGCGGTAGTGCTTTTGCTTGTCGGCTTCTTTTCCAAACTCGTTTACAAACAGGTAGCCCCACTGCTTGCCAAGGGGCATATCACCCACCTGTCCGAATTCTCTGGTTTTGTCTTCGGGCAAAATAAACACGTACATGTGTGTGTTGTCGTATTTGTTTATGCCTTTTGCATAGGTGTTGTAACGGCGGTTTATGTCATCCTGTACTGAGGTATACTGACTAAAAAATTCATCCCCTTCTTCCCATGCATCAGCCCAGTCTTGTTCCGTAAAACCATTGATAAACTGCTTATTGTAATCGTCATCTGCAGCATTCACATAAAATGCATTGTCTACATCTACCTCCCAACTGGTGCGCGATTTTATCGCGTCCCCTCGCACACAGCCTCGACACAAGTTTGTGTATTATTGTCTTCTACCTGTATTTGGTGCCTGACGGTGCATTGCCAAAAAATAAGGAATTCATTTAATTAATCACGCGATGCAATCGGCGCGGTAGCGGGGGAATTAGAATGTAGTGTTCAAAAAAACGTCTAAAAGTAACATACCAGTTCTGCAAAATAATCAAGGTGGGAAATGAAAATATTCATAAATTTACTTCTAATTTTATTGAGTCATCTAACATAAATTTATTGATTATGAAAACAATGGTTATTTTCCTCATCCTGCTTTTGTTTTCACTCCAACTAAAAGCTTCAAGGCTTGATAGCATTTCCATTTTTAGCCAATCGATGAATAAAGAAACTAAAGCATACGTAGTGCTACCCGATCGTTATTACAATACAAATGAATCCTTCCCCGTACTCTATTTTCTTTCTGGCTATGGAACAAGTGGATATACATCTGGAAATTATCTGTTTGAAAGAAATTGCGCTGATGAGTTTGGGTATATTATTGTTTGTCCCGACGGCAATTTTTCAAGTTGGTACATCGATAGTCCTATTGACAATAAGTCAATGTATGAAACATACACTGCAATTGAGGTTCCCACTTTCATAGATAATCACTACAGAACAATTAAAGAGCGGAAAGGAAGAGCAATTACAGGAATCAGCATGGGGGGTTATGGGGCTTTATATTTGGCTATTAAGCATCCCGACGTTTTTAGTGCAACAGGAAGTATGAGTGGTGCTGTTGACTTCCGCCCTGTTGCTCCCGGGTATGGAATTCCCCAGAAATTTGGGGAACAGAAAGAATACCAGGACTTTTGGGATCAAAACGTCATCATCAACATGCTTCCACTGATAAAGAAAGACAATTTGTCGATCATATTTGATTGTGGTACAGAAGATTTTTTGATAAATGTAAACAGGAACCTTAACGAAGCAATGCTCAAAGCTCATATTCCTCATGAATATATTGAAAGCCCGGGAGAGCATAATATCACTTATTGGAACCACTCTATAAGACATCAGCTATTTTACTTTCGTGATTATTTCTTATTAAACCAGACAATTACCTCAAATAAATAAAAAAACATATCACCAATATTTAACACTTAAAAACCACTAAACATAAATAGCTATGAAAAATCTAATTCTCGTCATCTTACTTTTAGCTTTTATAAGTTGCACAAAAGAAGAATCAATTAAGCAATATAAAATTGATTTATTGAATGGGAACGGAAGTATATATGGCTCAGGGACTACTGGTATAAGAACATTTGAAGCAATATCTACTTATAAAAGATTCAATAAGAATAACTATCACGACTGCAAATCGATACTATTTATTGGAAGTATAAAAGCCAATATTGATTCTAAAAATTACACGAATACAGACACTTGCTACCTTGAACTATTCAACATAAACAACGCCTCAATAATAACAAAATCAACAATATGCACAAACTCAGCCACTCCAGAGTGGGTTGAATCTGAAAACATATTGGATTACTTTCCCAATAAAGATATTGATTTAACAGTAAGAATTAGAAGCTCGAAAAATGGTTCGGTTGCAGGAGCTTATTCAGCTAGTTTATATATCAATTTCTAAGTAATTACTAAGGGATCACTTTAATATTCGGGTGGATAAATTTATTTTTTGTAATTAACTAAAAAAAGAGTTATACCTTTCAGTGCAACTCTTTAATTTTTAAGTGGAGAATATCGGAATCGAACCGATGACCTTTTGACTGCCAGTCAAACGCTCTAGCCAACTGAGCTAATCCCCCCTTTATTATTTGAACGTATCAGAATTTGAATAGTTGACCTTCCCGATTGCTATCGGGACGCTCTAGCCAACTGAGCTAATCCCCCCTTTATTTTCAAAAAACACTTAAACCACCATTAAACCTTATGTGAAAAAACATCATAAAGTAAACGTTTCGTTTACGCGCTGCAAATATAAAACATTTTCTAAAAAACAATCATCCATAGTTGGAAAAATGAACACAAGATTCTTTAGGGCCTAGTCGTTATCCTGAACAAAATTAAATGTAAAACAAATAATGACATATCAAGCCCAACACATAAAATCGCGATACGATGAAATAAAGCAATAAACAAGAGTAAGAAAAAGCCCTGAGGCAATTCAATCACACAACAAAATATGATAAAATGACAACAAAACAGTTCAATAATACGTTTAAAAAATAAAATACTATAAAATATCAACTGAAATGCAACCGATTAGAAAAGGATGTTGATTTGTTAATAGTTTTTTGATATTTTTATTTTTGACAAAATAGGTCAGTTATGATATATTTTTTATCTTTAGCGCCTCATTTGAAATGTAAAAAAGAATTAACATAGTTGCTATGGAACTAAAAAAATCAGCTAAAGCAGACCTCGAAAACAAGAAGGGTATATTTACCCAGATTGGTTTGGTGCTTTCACTGGGAATCGTGTTGATGGCATTCAGTATGAATGATACTGTAAAATCAGCCGACTCATTAGGTGAACTTACGGCACAAGCAGTTGAGGATGAGGTAATACCTATTACCCGGGCAGAAGAAATTAAACCACCTCCACCACCTCCACCACCAAAAGTGATCGAGGTGTTAACAATTATCGACGACAATGCCGAAATTGATGAGGAATTCGAATTCGAATCAACCGAAGCCGATGATGCAACCATTATCGATGCTGTGCCAGTAATCGAAACTAAGGAAGAAGAAGATGAAGCTGCTTCTGAAGTGTTTCAAATTGTAGAAGACATGCCTATGTTCCCTGGTGGTGAACTTGCACTTCGCAAATGGATTGCAGACAACGTTAAATATCCTGTAATTGCTGCCGAAAACGGCATACAGGGTAAAGTGTATGTTCAATTCGTGGTTGACAAAGATGGTGGAATAAGCGGTGCACGTATTGCTCGTGGTGTTGACCCATCGCTCGATCAGGAAGCTCTTCGCGTGGTTAACAACCTCCCGAAATGGAAACCAGGTATGCAACGTGGAAAACCGGTTAGGGTTTCGTACACAGTACCTATCAATTTCCAATTGCAATAAAATAACTTTATATATTTTTGCATCCTGATTCCGGAGTTCGGAATCAGGATTTTTTTTATACTAATTGCACTATGGGTGAAACAACAATTAATCAGGAAGCAGAAAAAGTCGTTTTAGTGGGGTTGATAACCAACAACCAAGATGAAGCTCACGCGCTTGAATATATCGCCGAACTTGAGTTTCTTGCCGATACAGCTGGAGCCTCGGTCGTAAAAAAATTCTTTCAGCGTATACCTAACCCCCACCCTGTAACCTTCGTCGGTTCAGGAAAACTCGATGAAATCGTCAATTTTGTTAAAGAAAACGAAATTGATGCGATTATTTTTGACGATGAACTTTCACCCCTTCAACTTCGCAATATCGAAAGAATTGCTGAATGCAAGGTACTTGACAGGACAAACCTCATTCTCGATATATTCGCAAAGCGTGCACAAACAGCTTACGCAAAAGCCCAGGTTGAACTGGCTCAATTACAATATACCCTACCCCGCCTCACCCGCATGTGGACTCACTTGGAACGGCAACGTGGGGGTATTGGCATGCGCGGCCCCGGTGAAACTCAGATTGAAACCGACCGCCGTATTATTCTTGACAAAATTTCAAGGCTGAAAGATCAACTGAAAAAAATTGATCAGCAAATGGTTACCCAACGGAAAAACAGGGGAAAACTGGTTCGGGCTGCACTGGTGGGCTATACCAATGTTGGAAAATCGACACTGATGAACCTGCTAAGCAAATCGGAAGTATTTGCCGAAAATAAGCTCTTTGCCACCCTCGATACTACCGTAAGAAAAATGGTAATCGGCAACCTGCCCTTCCTTATTACCGACACCGTAGGTTTCATACGCAAGCTCCCGCACGGCCTTGTCGAATCGTTCAAATCGACCCTCGATGAAGTACGCGAAGCCGATATTCTGCTCCATATTATCGATATTTCGCACAAAGGTTTCGAAGAGCAATTAGCTGTGGTTCAACAAACTCTTGAAGAAATTAACGCATCTGACAAACCAACAATTTATGTATTCAACAAAATAGACGCGTTTACTTATGTTGAAAAAGACGAAGATGACCTAAGGGAAACGACTTCTCTAAATTGGACTCTCGATGAATGGAAAAACAGCTGGATGGCCAAAAATAATACGCCTTCGGTTTTTATCTCGGCTACTGAAAAAACACATATTGAAGAATTAAAAGAGATTCTGTACGAAGAGGTGAAACAAATTCATGTTACGCGCTTTCCGTATAACGATTTCCTCTATTCAGCAGATATTTCAGAAGAACTTTCTGAAGATTGATTTTTCGATGAAACGAACATGTTTGCAGAAAAACGCAAACACGGATGAACAATACACATGTGAGTTCCATCCGGTCGAAATCTAGTTCAATGAACGATCTTTCGTTCTGAAGGATATTCAGTATGTAAAAAGTTTTATACAGATGAAAACAATTCAACAGCAGATAGATCGGGACATTCGTTCAACAAATCGCTTACTGATTTATTCAACACTGGGTGAATAAATTTCGGGGCAATTTCGCAAAAGGGAACAAGTACAAAACGCCGCTCATGAAGTAACGGGTGAGGCACTTCTATGGAAGGACTGCTGTAAACCAAATTATTATAAAAAAGTACATCTATATCGATAACCCGAGGGGAATAGCCACTATCGCTTACACGCTGCCGACCGAGTTTTCTTTCAATCTCCAGACAACTTATAATAAGATTTTCCGGCAACAAAGTCGTCTTTATTAAGATAATTTGATTGAGAAAAGCTTGTGACACAAAGCCCCAGGCAGCTGTCTCATACAAGGCCGACTGCTTAATTACCAACCCAGTATGAATTGAAATCTCAACAACCGCCTGTGCTAAATAAGAAGCCCTGTCGCCAATGTTCGATCCTAAAGAAAGAAAAACCTCTGCCATCAAGAAAATTATTTTAACTTTTTCCAACGGGAAATGTAACAAATAAAACAATATGGCTACATATTAATCAAGAAGGTAAAAAAACAATAGTAACAATAAAATCTAATTTATATGAAAAGCTTCCTTAAATACACATTGGCAACAATGGTTGGGTTTATTCTGGTAATCTTTTTTTGGTTCCTAATTGCAGTAGGAATAGTATCGGCAATCGTTGCCTCGTCAGACAAAGAGACTGTACTCGAAAACAATTCAGTGCTCGAAATTAAGCTTGACGGCGAAGTTGTCGACCGTGCAACCGACAACCCGTTCGAAAATTTAGACATTCCATTGCTTGCTAGTACACAAAAAGTTGGGATCGATTTATTAAAAGAAAGCATCACAAAAGCAAAGAACGAAGATAAAGTTAAAGGAATCTATCTCAGAATAGATGATGTTTCGGCAGGATATGCTGCATGCGAAGAAATACGTTCTGCCCTTGTCGATTTCAAATCGTCGGGAAAATTTATCTATGCATATTCTGAGGTATATTCCCAGAAAGCATATTATCTGGCATCGGTTGCCGATAAGATTTTCATCAACCCCGAAGGTTCGTTAATGTTCACCGGGATTTCGTCATCGACCCCTTATTTCAGCAAAGCACTCGATAAATTGGGTGTGGAAATGCAAGTTATTCGCCACGGGAAATTTAAAGCTGCCGTTGAGCCATATATCCTCGATAAGATGAGCCCTGAAAACAAAGAGCAAATCGAAACTTACATTGGCAGTATTTGGAATAATGTTCTTGGTGAAATTGCAACCTCTCGCAATACAACAGTTTCGGCACTCAATTCAATCGCCGATGAAAACATGTACTTTCGCCATGCAAAAAAGCTAATAGCCAATAATTTAGTAGACAGTTTAGTATACGAAGATCAAGTCCTCGATTTCTTAAAAAACAAAGCTGGCATCGAAAGCAAAAAAGATATTCCGTTCGTAACAGTGTCGGAATTGAAGAATGTCCCAGCCAAACGCGAATCGAAAGGTCTTGCCAAAAACAAAATTGCGGTTATCTATGCTGCAGGCGAAATTGACATGGAAAGTTCCTCATCGCTGAGTGAAGAAGGAATTAGCGGCATTGCTTTGTCAAAAGAGATCCGCGAAGCAAGACAAGATTCATCAATCAAAGCCATTGTATTGCGTGTAAATTCACCTGGTGGAAGTGCCCTGGCATCAGAACTCATTTGGCGCGAAGTAAAATTGGCCGCAGACCAAAAACCTACCGTGGTATCGATGGGTAACCTTGCAGCTTCGGGCGGATACTACATTGCCTGCGCCGCCGACTCTATCGTTGCCAACCCCACAACACTTACCGGTTCAATCGGGGTTTTTGGGCTGATACCCAATGCAAACGAGCTAATTGATGGCAAGCTGGGAATAAAGAACGAGGTAGTCAATACTAATAAACTCAGCGACATGCCTTCGCTTACCCGTGCCCTCACCGACGAAGAAAAACAAATTATGCAGGAAATGGTGGAAAACGTGTATAGCACCTTTGTTTCACACGTTGCTGAAGGTAGGAATATGACCTACGAACAGGTTGATGCGATTGGGCAAGGCCGGGTTTGGACTGGCGAAAATGCTTTAAAATTAGGATTGGTCGACAAACTTGGAAACCTTGATGATGCCATTGCCATTGCAAAGAATATGGCGAAACTCGACACTTATCGCGTGGTAAAACTTCCAAAAGAAACCGATCCGATAGAAGAACTGATGAAAGGCTTTTCAACAAAAATGAAAATGTCTATCCTTGAAAAAGAACTTGGCAGCGCAGTTAAATATTACAAAAGCCTCGAATCGATAAAGAACAGCAGCGGCATTATGGCCCGTATTCCTCATGGACTTGAACTTGAATAGTCAAGCCTATTGTTAACCTGAGTCTGAAAATCAACAATTGTAGCTTCGAAAAAAAAAGGAAACATTGAAAATTATCGGGTTTAGCCCCCGAAACACACTTGAATCAAAACTGGGTTAAATACATTATAAAAATCCTGCTCCGGCGGGATTTTTTTTTGTATACTACCTACATCTTCGTAACTTACGAAACTATTTTACTTAAAATGATTAAACTTTTTTTATACCCTTTATCGCTGATTTACCGACTGGTCGTATCGTTCCGGAATTTTATGTACGATTCAAAAATTCTGAAATCGAGCGACTTCAAACTGCCTATTATTTCGGTGGGAAACATAACTGTGGGAGGTACTGGTAAAACCCCTCACGCCGAATATATTATTTCATTACTAAAAAAAGAATTTTCTGTTGCCTTCCTCAGCCGTGGTTATAAGCGCAAAACCAAAGGATATTTGCTGGCAACAATGAACTCTACCCTTTTCGACATTGGCGATGAACCGGTTCAGATAAAACAAAAATTTCCAGAAATTGCAGTTGCCGTTTGTGAAAACCGGCGAAAAGGAATTCGAAAACTTATCGAAGACCCAACAATTAATAAAGATGTGATTATTCTCGACGATGCTTTCCAACACCGCCGCGTAGAACCTAGCATCAACATGCTATTGCTCGATTATACCCAACCTGTTTTCGAAGATACTTTCCTGCCATATGGTCGTTTGCGCGAATCGTTAAAGGCGTTCCACCGAGCCAACTTTATCGTGGTAACTAAATGCCCGGATCATTTGCAGCCCATAGAACAACGCATTTACAAGAATAAACTTGATATAAGGCCATATCAAAATCTGTTCTTCACCAGTATTCACTATGGTGAAATTACTCCGGCCGAGAAAGGACTTTCCCTTTTTAGCGACGACTTACACAGATACACCGTTGTGTTAGTTACCGGAATAGGAAACCCCGCGCCCCTTGTTGAATATGTTGAGAAACAAGTCGGCAAAATAATCCATCGTAGCTACCCCGACCATCATTCATTTAAATTAAGCGATATAGAACAACTAAAAGAAGAGTATAACAAAATCGAGAACCCTCGAAAAATTATCATCACAACCGAAAAAGATATGGTGAGAATTAAAGCAGTAAAAAATCTGCCGCCCGATTTTACCGGTTTTGTGTACTATATTCCAATCGAAATAAAATTTCTTGATAGATCGAAAGAATCATTTAACAAAAAAATCCTGACACATGTTAGAGAAAATAAAAGCAACAGCAAGTTTTATAAAAAGTAAAACAGGCTTCAATGGAAAGATAGCTGTAATCCTCGGCTCAGGCCTTGGCGGTTTTGCATCAAAAGTAGAAATTACCACAGCACTCGACTATGCCGAAATCCCAAACTTTCCGGTATCGACCGTTGA
>Ga0209510_1004162_pt1 | contig 12993 bp, 10 predicted proteins | sample BiotimSIPDNA_FD_185749 | JGI IMG/M metagenome (GOLD analysis project Ga0209510, IMG submission 185749) | Anaerobic biogas reactor microbial communites from Washington, USA - Biogas_R1 time_0 SIP DNA (SPAdes) (version 2) | ecosystem: Engineered > Bioreactor > Anaerobic > Unclassified | place... | reverse complement strand
TTTTTAGCTATTTCTTATTAGTGATAGAATTCTACTAATCCATGATTCTCATTCAATTAACATAATGAATGCAACCTCTTTGCTATACCCCTAAAACAAACCAGGTTCACAAAACCAGAAATGCTTTGCAAATGTTATATTTGCCGCCACTAATCTTGACGAGATGCAGCACAATCAGCAAAAATCACCTATTCTGGCCATAGTGGCCATTACATCATTCCTTGGCACCTTCCTTATATCATCTATCAATATCGCTCTCCCGGCAATAGAAAAGGAGTTCTCTATGCACGCTGTTGCCTTGAGCTGGGTGATTACAGGCTTCCTGCTAACCATGGCAACCTTCCTGTTGCCAATGGGAAGAATAGCTGACCTTAGCGGTGTAAAGAGGATTTTCAAAATAGGAATGTACTTCTTCACAATTTCATCTTTGCTGTGCATCTTTGCAAATTCAGGCACCATGTTAATTGTATTCCGTCTAATACAAGGTATTGGAGCTGCATTGACAAGTACTACGGGAACTGCAATCCTTGTAGCTGCATACCCTCCCAATCAGAGGGGACGGGTACTTGGAATGTCTGTAGCCTCAGTTTATCTGGGACTCGCCACAGGACCTTTTATTGGAGGAGTGCTAACTGAAACCCTAGGATGGAGATCAGTTTTTGTACTGTCATTTGTTCTCGGAATAGTCGTGGTTATCGTCACCCAGATATTCCTTGGGAAAGACGACAGCGGTAGCTTCAAGGCAATCAAGCAGTTAAGATTCAGAGGAAGTCTCTTTTACATAGCAGGTCTTGGAACTCTTGTTTTCGGCTCCTCACGCATTCCTGAACTATCCGGCTGGTTACTTATGCTAGTAGGTCTTGTATGTTTCATAATCTTTTGGCGTAGTGAGTCAAAATCTGAGTTTCCTGTCTTCTACACTAAGTTATTCACACACAACAGACTCTTTGCATATTCCAATCTGGCAGCATTAATCAACTACAGCTCAACCTATGCTATCGTATTCCTGCTAAGCCTCTATTTGCAAAAAATCAAGGGTATGCCTGCACACATGGCAGGGACGATACTGGTAGCACAGCCTTTAGTAATGGCTATTTTCTCTCCTCTAGCCGGCAGACTTTCTGAAAAGATTCAACCCCGATATCTGGCATCGTCAGGAATGGCCCTATGTGCCACCGGACTAATAGCCTTCTCGTCTCTGAGCAGCAACACCCCATTGTGGTTCATTGTAGCGATACTAATCTGGATGGGACTGGGGTTTGCCCTATTTTCCTCGCCAAATATGAACACGATAATGAGCTCTGTTGACCGCAACAGTTACGCACAGGCATCAGGAACGGCAGGCACCATGAGGGTGGTGGGACAAATCGTCTCAATGACAATTGCCACTTTCTTCTTTGCTCTGTTTATGGGAAAGATTCCGATTGAGGAAGCCAGTGAAGGAGTGTTTATTATGATAATCAACAAAGCATTTTTAGTTTTCGGACTAGTAGCCCTTTTGGGAATCTATTTTTCTTACTCTCGAGGAAGGCTAGACCGGGCTACTGCTTCTTAACTACCCTATTTTAAGGGAAGTCATTGTCAGACTTCCTCCAAGAGGCTTATCATTAAATAATTCCACAGCCTCCCCATTTTTTTGTAAACCTGCAGCATACAACAGAGGCAGGTAATGCTCAGGAGTTGGAACGGCATAATCAAAGGCTTTACCATGACTACGGAAGTTGATCAAGCCTTTATGGTCTCCGTCAAGGATGAAATGCCTCATCTTTTCGGCAGCCTCAAGGGCCCAGTCATATGCATAATGCTGATCTATCTTGCGCCAATCGAGCATTCTCAGATTATGTACCATATTCCCGCTACCTACTATCAACACCCCTCGCTCACGCAAGGGTTGAAGCTGACGGGCCAGTTCATAGTGATAATCTGGATTTTGCAAATAATCAAGACTCATTTGCACAACAGGGATATCAGCTTCCGGGTATAGGTGCCGTAGCACGCTCCATGCCCCATGGTCTAGCCCCCACGAATGATCAAATGTCAGTTCATGAGAACTGACAGTCTCACGCGTAAGCTTTGCCAGTTCCGGAGAACCAGGTGCAGGATACTGCACTTCATACAGCGCACGCGGGAAACCGCCAAAATCGTGAATTGTTTCTGGCATTTCCATTGCAGTAAGTTGTGTCCCTCTTGTCTCCCAGTGTGCTGAAACACAAAGTATCGCAACAGGACGTGGAAGCGTTGCAGCTATCCTTCGAAAACCTGCAACAAATTCATTCTCCTCAATGGCATTCATAGGACTACCATGACCCAGAAACAGTACTGGCATCCTGGGAGTGCGCGGAAATTTATCCGCTATGTTATTAAGTATTTTCAAACTCATTACAAGCACCTTGATAAAAAATAATGACCAGGCTTTGGCCTGGTCAAAAAGTCTTAAGCCTGTTTTGCAAACTGGACCTCACCAGAAATGCTGATGTCATCACCTACTAACACACCACCTGCTTCAAGTGCAGCATTCCAGTTAAGTCCCCAGTCCTTACGGTTAATCTTTCCAGTAAGAGAGAACCCGGCCTTGGTATTTCCCCAAGGATCCTTGTTTGATCCACCGTATTCTACATTCAGGGTAATCTCCTTTGTAACATCCTTAATTGTAAGATTACCTCTAAGCTTGTACTCCTCATCACTGACCTTTTCAAACTTAGTGCTCTCGAAGATGATACCGGGAAATTTTTCAACATCAAAGAAATCAGCGCTTCTCAGGTGATTATCCCTGTCGTCATTGTTTGTAAAGATTGAAGATGCATCAATCCTGGCGATTACTTTACCATTTTCAAAATCCTCATTATCAATTGAAGCATTGAAAATCTTAAACTCACCCTTAACATTACTAATCATAAGGTGCTTTACTTTAAAAGTAAGTTCACTATGTGCCGGGTCTAAAATCCATTTTGCTTTATCCATGGCCTATAATTTTTAGTTAATAAATTCTTTTTGAATACGGTACAAAGGTATATCAAACAAGAGGCAAGAGGGTAACAGATTCCGGAAACAGTGTGGTATTAATCGGAAAAATTGTAAATTTGAGGAGAAACAGACTTTTATGGATTTTGGCCTTTTACAATATAGCTTTCCTATAACTGATCCGATCTTAAAATTCCTGATCATTCTGATCATCATTCTGAGTGTTCCAATTTTGTCAGATAAGATTCGTTTACCTCACCTCCTGGGAATGATCCTGGCAGGGGTTCTTATAGGTCCCAATGGTCTGAATCTGCTTGAGCGTGACAGCAGTATTATCTTATCTGGGACTGCAGGATTGTTATACATTATGTTTCTCTCAGGTCTGGAAATCGATATGAATGATTTCCGAAAAAATATATGGAAGAGCAGCACACTGGGCCTTCTTGGTTTTTGTATTCCCATGCTTATAGGAACATTTAGCAGTATTTATATCCTGGAGTTTTCTACAGCTACATCTATACTTCTGGCAAGTATGTTTGCCTCCCACACACTGATTACATATCCGATTGTAAGTAAACTGGGACTCGCAAAAAATAAAGCTGTCAACATTGCAGTAGGTAGCACACTGATAACCAACATGCTGGCACTCCTTGTTCTTGCTATCATAGTAGGAATGAGTAACGGATCTCTTAGCAGTTTCTTCTGGATAAAGTTAGTACTGTCATTTACGGCTTCAACCTTGATTATCCTGCTTGTATTTCCTCATATAGCCCGTTGGTTCTTTAAGAGGTTTAGAGACAATGTATCCCAATATATCTTTGTACTGGTCATTGTCTTTTCCGGAGCTATCTTATCTCAACTAGCAGGAATTGAAGGTATAATTGGTGCATTTATGGCAGGGTTGGCACTAAACGGACTTATTCCCCGTCATTCTCCACTGATGAATCGTATAGACTTTGTAGGTAATGCAATCTTTATTCCTTTCTTTCTTATTGGAGTAGGTATGCTAATTGACTACAGGGCCTTCACAAACAAACACACTTTGTTTGTTGCCTTTATTATGACGGCAGTTGCCATTTTGGGAAAATACCTAGCAGCTATTATTACCAGAAGGTCTTTCAAACTGACAAGTGATGAAGGGACACTCATATTTGGTCTTACAAACTCACAGGCAGCAGCCACCCTGGCTGCAGTTCTTGTAGGCTATAACATTATCCTTGGGTATAATGATGCCGGACTACCCATCCGCTTACTCAATCATGAAATCCTCAACGGTACTATTATAATGATTCTTGTGACCTGTACTGTAGCTTCCTTTGCTACACAAAGGGCCTCACACAGGATAGCCTCTTCAGATCAGCTTTTGAATCAACCAGAAGATATATCTGAAAGAATCCTAATTCCGGTAAGCAATCCCAACACTCTTGATGAACTGGTTAACTTCAGCCTTGTGCTTAAGTCCTCAAAAAACAGGAACGGGATTGTTGCACTTAGTGTAGTTCCAATCGACACGAATGATCCTGATGCCGGTAGTAAAGCACGTAAGTTGTTAGACAGAGCGGCAGAGGCCGGAGCTGCTGCAGATATAAAGATAAAGACATCCTTGCGCTATAATGACAATCCAGTCAAGGGGATAACCCATGTACTACAGGAGAAGAAAATTACTGACCTGATACTGGGCTTGCATGACAGAAAGGGCTTGTCTGGCTCATTCCTTGGAACTGTCACGCAAAACATTCTCACAAATACCAATATCACCACCTATATATATCATCCTCATCAGCCAATTGCAACAGTAAGGCGTCACTTTGTGCTGATACCCGAGAATGCAGAGATGGAAACAGGTTTCCCTTTTTGGCTGGCAAAGATATGGAACCTTGCACTGAATACCGGGTCTACAGTGGTGTTTTATGCAGGAATTGACACGCTAAAGTTCCTCAGGAACATTCAGCTTCACCATCCCATAAAGGTTGAGTTTAACGAACTAAAAAACTGGAATCATCTACTTAGGGTCAGGAAAAGAATCAAGACAGACGATAATGTAATTATCGTGTTGAGCCGTGAGAATCTGCCGTCGTACAACAGTTCCATGGCTTACATTCCGGCATATATCAACAAATATCTCAGCAATAACAACTTCCTGTTGATATATCCATCTCAGCTTGACCTTGAGGATGAAAAGGTAGATCTTACCTATCCGTCATTGATAGAAACCATTGAAAAAATCGATGGCATAGGCAAGACACTTGCATCACTGTTTAAGAAGGCCCGGACAAAAGAGCAGCCACCTCTTCCCTAAATTCAGATGGGGTCTTGCCGGTCTTCGTCCTAAACACCCTAGTGAAATAGGACTTGTCATTGTAGCCGAGCTCGAAACCAATTTCAGCAACCGATTTTTTGGTATGGGCCAGCAGCTTTTTAGCCTCAGTCAGTTTGCGTGTCTCTATCAGCTCCGAAACACTACGATTCATTATCCTATGGCATATAAGGTTAAGATTTCTGGCAGACATAAAGAGTTTTTCCGCATAGAAGTCCACGTTGAGAGGCCTCCTGAAGTTATCTTCAAGGATTCTTAAAAAGGCAGTAAAAGTCTCATTCTGAATCTTTGGTTCATCCTGTTCCTTGTCTGTCACCCTTTGCTTTTCAGCCTCAATCATAAGGAAAAGTGCGCTCAGTAAGTGGCGCACGACCGAGAGGTCGGGCGTAGTATTCTTCATCTCAGCATCAATAAGGCTGCATAACAATCCCAGGCGATTGAAGCATGTACCAGATTCCAATGCTATATTTGGCCTTTGCATAAAGCTCTGATAATGCTGAAAAATAGTATCAGCAATAAACTCGCTTTTAAACCGGATCACCCACATGTCAAACTCGTCATTAACAAGTTTAAGTGTTAGTTTATGTGGCTGTCCTTTGGCGACAAAGGCGACAAGCGGAGCCTCGGCTAGAGTCAGTTCACAGTTGATTGTATGCTCAATGCCACCTTTTACTCCAACTATGAGCTCTTCAAAGTCATGTACATGGACTTTATATGTGGACTCTGCAATTCTGAGAGCCTCATCCCTATCAACCTTCCAGATACTGAACAATGAATCCATAATTCAGAAGTTTTCACAACATAATTTAACTACTTCACAGAATAACACTGCAATTTACTTTCAATAATCGCCATCATTCCATAATTTTGAAGTTCTTACAAATTAATCAAAATCGTTAACAATGAATTACAGATCCAAATCTTTGTTCTCAATTTTAGCTACAGGCCTTGCTTTTTTCTTTGCCTGTGAAGTTTATGCCCAAGACGGCACAATTTACCCTATGGATAGGCCGGAAGAGCCCAATGCCATCCTTCTTGGAACAGGAGGTGTTGAAGGACAGACAGCTGAAGAATCATGGTTTATGCAATGGGGTGACCCAATGGCACGTAACATTTCTACAGCCACTCTTACCCCTTTCCTTCCTGATCCGGCAAAAGCTACAGGCGCTGCTGTGATTGTTGCTCCTGGTGGTGGTTTCAGGTGGCTGTCAATGGGTAACGAAGGTTGGGAAGTTGCCCAAGCCCTTGCTGACAAAGGAATTGCTGCATTTGTACTTAAGTACAGACTCTTCCCCACTCCCGAGTCAGTTGAAGAATTTACTGAAACGATGAACAGGACTTTTGCGGAGGCTACTCCAAGGGAAGAAACTGCAGGTGAACGTCCCACTCCTCCACCAGCAAGGCCTGCCGGTCCAATACGTTTCTTCCAGATGGATGACGCTGAAGCTGCATATAAGCTAATCGTTGAAAGAGCTGACGAATGGGGTGTTGATACAGACCGTATCGGCATGATTGGCTTCTCAGCCGGTGCAATGCTGACTATGCAATGCGCACTCAACTCAAAAGTAATGAAGCTTGCTTTCATCGGTCCTATCTACGGAAACATGGGTGAAGTTCAGGTTCCTGAGAATGCTCCCTATATGTTTAATGTGATTGCAACCGACGACTTCCTGTTCAACGGAAAGACAGGCGTTATTGAATCCTGGTACAAAGCCGGAATTCCGGTTGAGTTCCACCTTTATCAAAATGGTGGTCACGGTTTTGGTCTGGGCAACCCCGACAAGACAAGCAACCGTTGGTTTGATGCATTCATCTACTGGTTGGAAGTAAATAAATTCCTCAATGAAAAGAAATAGTACAATATTGATAACCCTATTGTTTGTAATGGGGTTATTCTCCTGTGTAACAAAAGAAAAACCGGCTGCAGAACCTGTAGTTGACACTACTCACGGTACCATCAGCGGTTATATAAAAGATGGAGTCTATACCTTCAAGGGCATACCTTATGCACAAGCTGAGCGTTTCATGCCCCCACAGGATCCTGAAACGTGGGAAGGTGTAAGAGAGTGCACCAAGTTTGGACCAATTGCTATGCAGGTCAACAGCTGGTCACCCGACTCTGTAATGAACGAGAAAGAGCTTTTTACAGTAAACGTTTGGACCCAGGGCATCAATGACGGCAAGAAACGAGCTGTAATGCTCTGGCTTCATGGTGGTGGTTTTGCCTTTGGCGCAAGTGATGACCCAATCTCTGATGGTCATATGCTGGCTCTAAACGAAGATGTAGTTCTAGTCTCAATCAACCACCGCCTCAATATTCTGGGCTTTCTGGATCTGTCTGATTTCGGTCCCGAATACAAGTATTCTGGAAACGTTGGAATGCTTGATATCGTCAAAGCCATGGAGTGGGTAAGAGACAACGTGGAGACCTTTGGTGGGGATCCTGGTAACGTAACAATACTTGGTGAGTCAGGAGGAGGAGGTAAGGTAGGTACACTAATGTGTATGCCTCCAGCAAAGGGGCTGTTTCACAAGGCAATTATCCAGAGTGGCACCTTGCTTAATGTGATGGACAAGGAATCATCTGCAGCATTGGGAAGAGCAGTATTGGAAGCTGCAGGCTTAACTCCCGACCAGGTTAAAGGATTGGATACTATTCCATACAAAAAGCTTGTAGAAATAGGTAATGAGGCAATGCGTAACTCTGTGGGGATCCGCAGACCGGGTTCAAGCAGAATGTTTGGTTTTGGACCTACTCCCGACGGGGAAGTCTTGCTTCAACAACCATTTTCACCTAACTTTGCGGATATTTCTTCAGACATACCTCTGCTGATAGGATCAACTCTTAACGAAATGATGCCTGTTGCCTATGGTGAGAAAGAAATGACCGAAGAACAGGCTCGCGAAAGACTGTTGCCTTTGTATGCAGAGGATACTGACAAGTTTATCGAGCTTTACAAGCAGACATACCCTGACTATACGCCACAGGATCTGTTATCAATTGACAGAGTATTCAGACCTCTTACAATTGAAGTAGCTGATGTTCGCAGTGCTACAGCAAATGCTCCAACCTATGTATATTTGCTTACATGGAAGAGTCCTGTAGATGACGGAACCAAGGGATCCTTCCACGGAATGGATATTCCACTTGCGTTCAACAATATTGAACTGGGTAAACACTGGACAGGTGACACCGAAGAGTCAATTGCACTAGCTGCTACAATGAGTAAGGTGTGGGCTAACTTTGCCAAGACTGGTAACCCCAATGCCGAAGGTGCTGTTCCTGCGTGGAATGCATACAGTAAGGAAAATGGCGAGACAATGATATTCGACTCTGAATGCAGAATTGCGAATAATCACGACAGGGATCTGATGAGTTTGATAAAGGCGCGATTCTTTAATTAGCTAACTGATTAAGCCCTGCCCAGTACGCAGGGCTTAATCCTTTAAATTATTATTTTGAGATGAGGATTTTTGGAATTTTGGTGTTGGTATCGGCTATTACTGCCGGATGCGGATCGAATGCAAACTCAGGGTCAAATGAACCAGAGAAAGCTGTAACGACAGTAACATACTGTTCTGATCCTGATAATGAACAGCACAAAGGAATCAGGGATGGTTATTCCTTTGAGCTTTGGAATCAATATGGGAAAGGCGATGCTTGTATGACACTTGGTGAAGGAGCTCTTTTTAAAGGACATTGGAGTGGTATAGAAAACTACCTTGCCAGAAGAGGGTATTCCTATGACAATACAAAGCATCATAATGAGATAGGCCGGTTTTCAAGCAAGTACAATTGCATTTATGAACCCGGCACCGAATCCGGCAACTCTTACCTGTCAATCTATGGATGGACTGTAGATCCGCTTATCGAGTTTTACATTGTAGAAGACTGGCGACGCTGGATTCCTTCAATGGCTGAAGGCACAGAAAATATGGGTAGTTTTGAGGTAGATGGAAGCATTTATGACGTTTACGTCAGTCTCCGCGAGAATCAACCGTCAATTCAAGGACAGCAAACCTTCAAGCAATATTTCAGCATTCGCAGGGATGTACGAAACAAAGGAAACATAGATATCTCAGCACACTTTGATTTCTGGGAATCTCTGGGCATGGACCTAGGGAAATTTTACGAAGTCACATTTGTTGTGGAAGGTTATCGCAGTAATGGTAAGTTTGAATTTACCGAACTGGAAATCAATGTGGAATAACCCTATTATATTTAGTTATAAAGCCCTGGGCTCAGCAGAGTCCAGGGCTTTTTTATGCAAATAAATTCTCATCAGTCAGCTAATTAGCTAATTTTATCATTGCGTAATCATTTCAATAGATATGTCAGAAAAGAGATCAGACACTCAGGGAAGGGAACTGGAACAGTTGTATAACAAGTACACAAAACTACTTGAAATGCAACAGTTTGATGAGCAATCCCTTGATTATTCCATCATGGAAAAACACACTCCGGTTTTGATGCAACTGGCAGCAATTAGCAACTCAATAATTACAGTATTCGATGTCAGTCAAAAAAAGCATATTTTCAACTCAGGTAACTATGATTCCTTCCTTGGCTATAGCAAAGAAGACTTTGAAAAGGGTGGAGAATTCTTTCTTGATGGCAGAACCCATCCTGACGACAGGATTGCACAGTTAAGAAACGGCATTATCCTTTGGGATTTACTTACCAGGATTCCGAATGATCTAAGGTATAACTGTAAATTGATTAATGAGTTTAGGATCCTTAATGCAACAGGACAATACACAAGGGTAATTGAGCAGCATCAGGCCCTTGAACTTGACAAAAGAGGTAATATATGGCTTGCGATAAGCATTCTGGATATTTCCCCAAATCAAAACGCTGAAGATACATTAAAGGCACAGATACTTAATTTCAGGACTGGAGATTTTGTTGATTTGCTCGGGCACAAACACAATGCCATTAGTTTATCGAAAAGGGAGATAGAAATACTCAAACATGTCAAAAGGGGCAAACAGAGTAAAGAGATATCTGACGAACTAAACATCAGCATCCACACAGTAAACACTCATCGTCAAAAAATACTGGAAAAACTAAATGCCGATAATTCGATAGAGGCCATAGAAATAGCATCAAGACTTGGAATTATCTGATTTCAAAATACTGATTCATCAGTATTGTAATGGCTAAATGGTAAGATGATATTTGAATATCAGTTTTCAAATATCATACTTATGAAAAAAATATCATTTCTTCTCGTCGTACTAATTCAGACGTTTTGTCTACAATCTCAAACCATAACACAGACAATAAAAGGTCAGGTCTTTGATAGGAATACACGTCAAGGTCTTCCAGGTGCCAGTATTGTTATTGCTGGTTCGGATCCTATAATAGGGGTTACTACTAACGCTGAAGGTTACTTTACTCTTGATAATATCCCTGTAGGAAGAGTATCTATCAAGGTAAGCTTTCTTGGATACGAACCGATATTGATATCTGATCTGCTCATAACATCAGGTAAGGAAATAGTTCTATCCATACCAATGAATGAGAGTTTCACTGACCTGGATGAAATAACAATAAGTCCGGAATCCGGTAAGGACAAGCCATTAAACAGTATGGCAACCCTTTCTGCAAAAACCTTCTCAGTGGAGCAGGCAGGACGCTATGCCGGAGGCATGGATGACCCTTCCCGTCTTGCTGCATCATTTGCTGGAGTTGCTCCAAGCACTGTTGAGAACAATGAAATAGTCATCAGAGGAAACCCGGCAAAAGGAATACTTTGGAGAGTAGAAGGTGTGGAGATACCTGCCCCCAATCATCTCGCCGGTTTATTCTCCGGAGGTGGAGTCAATACCATGTTCAACAGCAGTATATTATCCAATTCTGACTTTTTCACGGGTGCATTTCCAGCAGAGTACGGAAATGCAATATCCGGAGTATTTGACATTAACTTAAGGATAGGTAACAATGCAAAAAAAGAGTATTCATTCCAGGCAGGCACATACGGGATAGATATGACAGCTGAAGGACCATTCAGTTCCAGCTCAGTTTCATCATATCTGATAAATTACCGATATTCCACATACGGACTCCTGCAACAGCTTTTACCACATGTAACCGGACTCCCTGCATACTCAGACCTGGCACTAAAACTAAATATCCCCACATCCAATGCAGGAATCTTCAGCATGTGGAGCATAAATGGCACAGGTAATGTGGAATCCAATAATAGCCTGGACACTACTGAATGGGTGCTTAATTATGATAGCTATGACTACAATATCACTTACAGACTATCCGCCTCAGGAATCAACCACAAAACAGCTGCAGGTCCAAATACCTATATTACAACTTCATTTTCTATGTCGGCGACCGAGTACATTAACCACAACATGTACTTCAGACCAAACCTGACCGTGGTACCAGTATCTGATCAGAATGAGACTGAAATCAAATACAGTCTGCAAAGCAACATAAATCACAGATTTAGCAGAAGAATAAATATTAACTCTGGTTTTATGGTCAGCAGTCTTCAATACAAATATAAGGTCGAAGCCAACACTGATGTCGCACATAATGACAAAGCCGATTTCTCTATAAAACATCGTGGAAAAACATTTACTGGACAGTATTACATACAGTCAGGAATAAAACTTAGTTCCCGTATAGAAGTAAAGCCTGGGTTTCACCTGCTATACAATTCAGTTAATGACGACATCAGCCTGGAACCAAGGATAGGAATCAGCGCAAGAATTGCCGACATGCACAAAATCAGTGTCGCTTACGGAAATCATGGTAAAACAGAACCCCTTAGAATTTACCTCATGGATGTAGAAACAGATGATGGCTTGAGCCAACCCAATAAAAAGCTAAAAACGACTAAGGCTCATCACTATATCTTAAGTTATGACTGGAAAATCTCCGAGAAAATGCTTCTCAGGCTTGAACCATACTATCAGAAACTGTATAATGTGCCGGTCATTCCTGATAGTTCCTTTTCAATGATAAATTACAATAATGAGATTTTCTTTATTTCTGAGTTGAATAACGAAGGTAGTGGAACTAATTTAGGAATAGACTTGACATTGGAGCGCTTTCTGAAAGACGGCTTGTATTACATGCTTACTGCATCATTGTTTGATTCAAGATATAAAGGAGGAGATGGAATTGAAAGAAAGACCAGATACGATCAAAACTATGTAATAAATTTGTTGGGTGGGAAAGAATGGTATACTTCAACTCACAACACTTTAAGTCTTAATGGTAAGTTTACAGTGCTTGGAGGAAGGAGATATTCACCTGTTGACATACCGTCCTCTCTTGAGAGTAGGTATGTAGTTTACGATGAAACCAGAGTATTTGAGAAACAAGCACCTACCAACTACTATCTTGATATTTCCGTCAACTATACCATCAACAAGCCAAAAGCCTCTCATTCCCTTGTATTACATGCAAAAAACATGTTTTTGGAAAAGGAATTTCTTGGGCATGCTTACAACTTTCGTAAAAACCAAGTTGAACCTTATGAACTTGCTATTGTTTTCCCCTACCTCAGTTATACGATTTCATTCTAAACACCCACTATTTTTGGGCTAAACTGGAAATGGATAATCCGGAGCATGTTGACCCCCTTTATGGTAATCATATCAAATTCACTGGTTTTGGTTTCCTTAGTGGAACTATCCACTAAAAAGTCTTGTGATGGCAGGAAAAACCAGACCAATGAGTCAGATAAAAC
>Ga0209510_1004158_pt1 | contig 13000 bp, 11 predicted proteins | sample BiotimSIPDNA_FD_185749 | JGI IMG/M metagenome (GOLD analysis project Ga0209510, IMG submission 185749) | Anaerobic biogas reactor microbial communites from Washington, USA - Biogas_R1 time_0 SIP DNA (SPAdes) (version 2) | ecosystem: Engineered > Bioreactor > Anaerobic > Unclassified | place... | reverse complement strand
GTCAACCGTGTTGCTTCAAGGAAGTTCATAGTCGGAACAAATTGGACTGTACTCGAGGTACCTTTAAAAGGTGTAACCAGCGACATCTTGAGGGTGGATCTAGTGGCAGAGAGATCATGGGTTCCGGATGAGCTACTAGGAAACGGAGATCTAAGGCAGCTGGGTGTGGCCATTGAAAGAATGTGGATTGAATGAGATATTAGTTTTGAAAAGAGGACTCTATGTAAAAAAGGATGCAAGAGTATTACCCTTACATTCCTGCAGCTCTTATTAGCCAGTTCACGGGTATGGTCTGGTTATTCTTTGTTTGCACCACGCCTTCGAAGAGCTGATGTGTAATCTTATCATAGAGATATGAGCCGCCTGTTGAATTCTGCAGTTCTGCTGCAAGAGCAATAGATCTGTAGCCGTAGAAGCTGACAAAGAAATCTCCCTCGATGGGTATATCAGGAATTTCCACATCTGCCATCCGGATCCCTGTTGCATTAGTGAAGTATGGAAACTGAGCATCTGCGAAATGATATAGGACACTCAAGTTCGCATCGCGAATTTCGACAGCGAATGGCAATGACTTCGGCAACTCGTTTCTGCTCTCATTCCAGCCGTCTGTAGCTACTATCAACACATACTTCAACTTCCAGCCTGGGTTCGGAGCAGTGAACTTCACCGTCTGTGCCGAACCGAAGGTGGGTGAAACAACAAAAGAGAGGTTCATCTTAGATAGGTCTGTCCCGCTATCTTGTTTCAAAACAGTGATATTTCCTTGTGATGCTGTTGCAGATGTGGCAGTTTCAGCCTTCGGATCTTCAGCCAGGCAGCTGAAACAGATGGTTGTAAAACATAGCAGCGCTGTAATTAAAATCAATTTCCTCAATTGATCACCCGGCCGCTAATTGGATCTTGCCTATAAATAGGTAATGCTATAGCCCTTTATTCATCGAATACCTTTTGCCTGTTGAAGATATTGCAGTGTATGCAGCTCTCGTTTATCGTCTGATTCAAATCCAAAGTCTCTTTATTGGATAACCTTCTGTTCAATGCGAAAGTGCCCCGGTATTCCTCGAAAATCTCCGATCTATTTCCAGATCCAATCTTTAAATTAAAGCTCGATGTACCGTTATATACTGCCCCAAGATTATATATAAATGAGTTATTATATAATGATTGATTATAAAACTCTTTGTAGTCTTCAGGCGAATAGGAATAACTCAATTTGCTAAAATAATTGGACTCCTTAGAGATTCCGGCGACATCAAATGCGTTTGCAATGCGATCCGAACCGCTATTAAAGTTTTCAGTATCTCTGTAGCTCATGCCTGAGAATTTAACTACATCTCGAGAAATAACAATTGTGGATTTGTTTGATCGAGATAGAGTCGAACTGAGTTCAACTTCGTTAGACAAAAGGAGTCTATTATCTGAATCGAGGGCACCATTTTCGCCGTTTGATTTCTGCTTTGCCATCACTCCATCCAACTCGCCGAGCGATCTCCAGACGGAGAAGTTACCCGTACCATTTACGGTACCTATTGAAGCAAATAGGAATGGAGAAATTGCCATGGACGTGCCCATATCCGTTTGAGTTTGATTATCTGAAGTTGGCTTCGTATAATTATACTTGCCTGGACTGCTGTATCTGCTGGGGTCGTTATACACACCTGAAGGAGTTCGGACGAGATCCAATTCAGGTGCAGGTCCCCCTGATGAGTTCTGACCTATCCCTATCACCACAACATGCGGCCCGCCTGAGATCTCCTTGGCACATGCAAGACAGCATATGGAAAAAATCAATAGCGAGAAGGCCAAAACCCCTACGATCTTCATGCAAATATCTCATTAGGGGAATGGAATTTAAATATTGCGCCCAGATCTCTTGTGAAAAAAAAGGCTAATGGGCCTGGAAATAGGACCCATCAGTTCTAGACCAGGCCACATTGGGGTCTTCAAGGTTGTCGATTTTGTATGGCTGGTACAGCATCTCAGAGCCACTTGGATTAGATGAGACATATGCACGAGTCAATATGGCGTGTGTTTCCACCCATGGAAGGGGCGTCCTTCCAGCGTCCACAAATGAGAAGTGGTAAAGACCCCCTGTAAATCCTGCCTCATTCTGCATAAATTCGTCGCTTGAGCGGAGGGTTCCGTCGCCATCAGGTCCCATCAGAGTCCCTGCGAGAGCAATCTTGCCATTAGTCGCCTCTGCATAAGTATCCAGGCTCATATTGCCAAGCGAGGACACCTGGTCGGTCTGGAACAGGTAATCTGTTGTCATCAGGATCTTTCCAAAAGAGAGTGCATTGGATCCTGCTTCATAAGTGTGTGCTCCAGACCCAAGATCGCTCAGATTGCCCCAATGTACGACCATCTGGTTATTGTTGGTCCTGGATACAGAGCCCCATATAGAGTTCTGGACCCAGGTCTCTGCGTAGGTCCTGGTGGCGTCTGATGATTGGGTGACTGCTGCATAGCTTGCGGGACCACCAGAGATGAGCATGCCGCTAGTATCATTTATGGCCTCGGCCTGAAGGATGGCTGATACATGAGAAGCATCCAAATAGCCGTTTGCCTCTGCATAACCCTTCAACTCCCCGGTAACCGAGCTTGCAGCATTCTCATTTAAGAGCCTCTGATTGATGTTGGCGAAGCTCGAATCCCAAGCGCCGCCCTGTGCAGTTCCTGAGGAGGTCACATTAGCCTTTCCCTCATTGATGACTGAAGCTTCTGCATATATCCAACTATCACTGGCTGAGCTTATCTTTCCGTTTATATCTTTCACACTTCTCGACTCGGTATGCAGGCCATTCAGCTGTCCAGTGCTGACGAGAGAATTCGATGAGAGGCCCACTATATTTAGGGAGCTCATCCCAGATACACTTCCCCAGACCTCTGAGGGAGTGCCCATGGCTTTCACATTGTACTCGGCCATTCCATCGGCCGATGCTCGACCGGTGCCACTCCCGCTGAGGTATCCCTCTGTCGTTATATCTGCATAACCCAAAAGGTCATAGCTGCCTTCTCCAGTAGAGACTCCTGAGGCAGTAGATCCTATTTTGGACGTCACTGAGCCAGATCCTGAGCTAGTTAGGGTAAGGCTTGAGCTCACGGTGCCGTCATAGGCCACAGAGAGCTCGTATCCTCCCAGGGGAAGCTGCAGACTCTGGGAGCCTGTTTTCTGGTCGAAGACGCTTCCGGTGCCGTAAAGAGAAGAGGTCGAGGTTATGCCCAGGGTGACGAAGGGATCACCAAAACAACTGGACACGGTGCTCTCACCCAGGCTTGTGCCTTCTCCGTTAACCACAGCGCTCCAGCCGCCAGTTATCTCAGTTAAAGCACAGCTCTGGCTGATGAGAGCAGCGTACACGAGAAGTACTATCTGAAATCTGTATCGCATAATGCCTCCATGAACTAATTCAGAAGGCTATGATGGAAAGACTGACTATAAAACACTTATGTTAAAAAAAAAATAAAAAGCCCTCTCTATTGGATTCCGCCATGTGCTGTGGCAGAAAGCCAGAGAGAGTTACGTCCGGCCGGGGTCTCAAAGTAGACCGGTATGTCGGCCTTTCCAGAAACCTGGACTAACGATCCCGCGATATTATCCTCGAAGACAGATTGGTAATTCTGGCCGAACCACCTTGGGTTGAAATCGCTGCCCTCTGTCCAAGTAATAAAATCGAGAGGCCCATTGTCTGTTCTGAAGTATGCAGAGTTGGGGGTAGTTCCCTTGCGGGAGTCCATCAGTCCCTCATCGAAATTAATCAAGGTGCCGGCATCGTCCCATCTGTCGCCATCAGCTGTCGGACCAAAGGTTGCTGCTCCATAGATCCCTACATTGGCATGAAGCTCAGGTGAGGCAATTGGTGTGCCCCAAGCCTGCCCTGCCGCTTGAATACCAAGACCGAGAGAGCCGACTGTATCGACATGGCTTCTCAGGTGGGCTCCTGAGCCCATATTGAGGTTTTCCTGGGAGGCTAAGACAGATCTATCGCCCATTCTAGCTACCGCATTGGTATCGGCATCGTTGATGAAAGCCTCGGCAGTCAGTACTGGTGAGCTATAGGTTCCCATCTGGTTCCTGCTCGCAACTGCACCGGTAACCGCGATATCTGCAGCGACGATTGGATCATCCATTGGAACGATTCTTCCACCTTCTTGTATGAACTTAATCTTAGGTATAAACTGGTCCAGAAGCATATCCAGTTCGTTCTCCTTTCCGGCAGCTTTGAATATTTCCTCTGCCCCGCCAGTCACTTCATTGACATGGGGTTCAACCTCTTTAATCTGATCAATGACGTCACTATAATCTATACCTGTCTGTCCTTCGAGCGCACCCAGCAGTTCATTATTAAATGCTTCCTTCATGGCTGCGGGCATTACGATGGGAGAGTTGCTGTGGAAGGCAACGTTGCCCAGCAGTGATAGTGAGCCTGCAGAGTCACCAAACAGATATGTGTTTGCGACGGAGTTCACTGACCCAGATGTCACGGTCCTGACATTATCATTAGCGTTCTTTATCTCCGTGGTGCCAATAGGGGTTGAGCCATCCCAAGCTCCGCCAACCGCCTCACCAGAAACAGTAGCTGTAATACTGCCATTATTACGATTAGCCAAAGCTGGTAGATCAGGCAGATTGGTTACTGCAGTGGTCACCGTGCCCATGCCGCTTGCAGATAATGCTGCACCTTCCCATGTCGCTGGGGCGGGTAGGGCGTAGTCTACAGCCATGGTTGCTGTTCCCAGGCTCGCTACTCCAAAGACTTTGTTCTGAGCAGCAGGTGCGCCGTTGATGAGCTGACCATCCCCAGCAATAACGGCCTCACCTATGACACTTCCATAGGTTCTGAGCACTTCATCGCTAGCCAAGCCAGTCGGGCCCATTACCGGATCGCCCAATTTCTCTATATTGAACATAGCGCTGCCAGAAGCACCTGCATTGCCCACGGCAAAATTCGGAAGGGACAATGTTGCAAGCATGCCTGAACCACCAAGCATACCATCTAAGCAATCATTTGCAATAGGGGCCATTGCAAAGTCGGCTACGCCGCTTCCTATGCCCGCATAAGCAATAGCAGTGCCTACGGGACTGCTCTTTTCCACATTAGCAGATACAGATCCCGAATATGCCATGTCGAAGCGAACCATATCCCCATGGTTGTCTCCGGGTTGCAGGTCAATTGACTTGCTGAATGAGTCTCCCTGATTCGCCATGTTCACATAAGCATATCCTATCGAGCCAGCTGGAACGGTGGAATACGCGTTTAATCCAAGAAGGGCCCAGTACCCGCCATCCTTGGAATCCCCAGTGGGATCCGTTACCAGTAGCTTTCCTCCTAATGCAGTAGCACCAGTACTTGACGCCATAGCGCTAGGACCTTGAATGATCTGCATATCAGCCATCGCCGTTGGAAGCATAACCAATAGCAATGACACTATTGCAGCTCTTAGTATATGATTCATATTCTCCTCCTATTTGATTGGGTACTGGGATCTCTCAACGAAACTATATAAAACCTTTGGGGCCTTATTGATCCCGGTAGTGTCCCGTTTTTTCATGTTTATTCTGGTCTTTTAGAGTTTATTCTCCAGGATGATGCTTGAGAGTCTCTCTGTGCTCTGCCTCCAGCTAAGCCATGGCATGCCATCAGAATCCGGATTCTTGCCGGATTCGTACAGCTCAAGCCACCGGACGACAGCGCCAGCAAGGTCGGTGGGCCCCCTTGCCGCTGAAATAGAAGGCATGGTTACCCGCAACTTCTCTAAATACAGGGATGGCACGGGCTATTATTGGCAGCTTATGCTGTGCAGCTTCGATCAGGTGCAGCCCAAAGCCCTCGCCCTCGGAGGCTGCTATCAGGCAGGTGCTGGCTGTATAGATCTTCTCCAGGTACTCGTCGCTGATGCCTTCGAGCCAGAAGAGCCGGCGTCCAAGCTCAGGATGATGACGCAGCCTGCTTACAATCTCAGGAATTGTGCGGCGCAATTCTTCCGGAAAATCCTTCCAGCCATCCTTCCCAACGATGACGAGGTTGGCATCCACTCCGCTGCCCCAAAGCTGTTCAAAGGCTGCTATGGTCTGTAGGTATCCCTTCCGCGGTGGAGTGAACCCCTCCGAGTGGACAAAAAGTTAAGCAATGCCGACTCATGGAGGGAATTGCATGAAGAAGACCAGGCGGCGTTACGATCGGGACTTCAAGATATCAGTATTAGCCGAACTTGAGGCAGGTAAGCCACTTACTCAGATCGCCCGCGAATATGGCATCCATCCGAGTCTTCCTTGCCGATGGAAGGCAGAGCTGGCCGAAAATCCCGAAAAAGCATTCAGGGGCAACGGAAACAAATACAAAGATCAGGCGAAGATTGCAGAATTGGAAAGACTTCTGGGCCAGGCTCACGCCGAAATTGACCTTTTAAAAAAAGCCTTCGCCATGACCCAGAAGAAGGTGCGCGAGGAGAGACTAAAGCCGATGTTGAGGGACGACATATGATCATTCAGGAAGCTCAATCAGATGGCCTTCTGTTGCCAATATCTCACTCCTGCTTGGCGCTGGATGTGAGTCGCAGCGGTTACTACGAATGGTTAAAGCGGTCCGAAAAGATCCCTGCGGAGAATAGCGAATCTTGGTAGTCTACCTTTATTGAGTTTACCGATTCTCTGTGGCCTGAATTGCGGGCAAGAGATGAGTTGATTGCATCGGATTGGCTCCTCATAAGTGCATCTAGGCGGGCGGCGCCTATTGCTATTGTTTTCATACCCGACAGCTCATAATAGGTAGACTACCCAACCTGGTAGGCTTGACAAATCCTTAAAGCTTAGTCACTTAATGTTATCATTAGTCTTTTCATAACGTCCTCCAGTCTATTGTGATTAACATGGATCATCGCTTATGAAAGGATTTAACGGAGTCTGCTTGTTGGCCGCAATCCATTTAAATAAAGCTTACTAATTCAGTCCCGTGAATCCTCTCATCAAAGTCGTCCTTCAAGTTATTATCCATTTATATTACATTATTTTCAGCGAGTTTAGTTATCTTGCTGCGCAGGCTAGATACGTGCCTGGAATAAAATTCCCTAAAGATTCGCTAGTTTATTGGCGCTGTCGCTATATCAGCCCCGGAGGGATACATATAGGACATCACACTATTATCTCCAATGATGCCTTTTTGGATGGTCGTCGGGGGATTTTTATAGGAGATAATGTTCAGATTGGCGCCGAAGTCAGAATATACACCATGCGTCACGACTTAGCGGGACCAACATTCACAGAGACAAAGAGCGGGCCTGTGCATATTAAAGATTGGAGTTACATCGCCAACAGAGTGACTATTTTAGATAGCGTTACCATCGGAGAAGGTTCGGTGGTTGCATCAGGAGCGATGGTGACTAAAGACGTTGCTCCCTGGACGGTAGTAGGTGGTGTACCTGCGAGATTTATCAAGACGCGACCAGTGGTGAAGTACACCCTTGATACGAGTAAACCGGCAAAGCTATATTAAAAAAAAGGCCCTTCGCTGTTTTGTATGGGTAGACTTGGTGTTCTGAGTCCAACGGCCAGATCATATCAGTGACATAATCCCCGAGATTACACAGCTTATTGATCGGTTATCGCTATGCATCACCTCTCGGTCAGACTCTTGAAGGATGTCGAGGCACGAACCTCAAGATCGATATCCTGAGGTTACCCACGAGGAACAGCGAAGAGCCAGATTTAAATATTGAGAAGATACAAATTCTCTTCGGTCGCTTGTTTACGGTAGCGATTGATACCCATGAGGTCAAAGCTTATGGTTGGAGAGACGAGCAATTCTCCTTTGAGATACAGCCGAAGGGAAGAGATGCTGGAATCTTTGAGATCCCCTGCAGATGGAGCATGTGAATAAGGGTGTTCGCCTTGGATACATTTGAGATCAATGATGAAGAGATAAATGTCGAAGAGATAATGCAGAAGATCCGAGAGAATATAAAGAGACGGAAAGAGAATGAGGATCTTAGGGAAAACGAGATAAGAGATTCCTATCAACATCAAGATCAAATTATGAATCAGAATAATAATCCGCCTAGATGGGCAGACGAGATTAAGAGGGACCTAGACTATGTCAATTGGAGTTGGGATATTCAAAATAATAGCTATTTAATAAGCTCTCATCGTCCTGTCGTAGGAAAGCTGCTTGTAAAGGGAAGGAATATTGTTCATGGCGAAGTTAAACGCTATGTAGATCCGGTGATAAACAAGCAAAGGGAATTTAATGAATCTGTATTGAGAATCCTGAATAGTATTGTCAAGAAGATGCCTGAACAGGAAGAGCATATTATTAGCAAATTAATCTCAGAAACAGAAAAAACCATCAAGGAAGAAATCAATAATGCTAAGTCGGAAATTGAAGGCAAATTGGATCAGCAAATCTTCAATGCCAAGTCAGAGATCGAAGGCAAATTGGATCAGCAAATCTTCAATGCCAAGTCAGAGATCGAAGGCAAATTGGATCAGCAGATCTTCAATGCCAAGTCGGAAATTAAAGGAAATCTCGATGAGACAATTGGTCAAATAAGGCCTGATTTAAGCATGGAGATGATCGAACTGATTAAGTCAGCTCTTATGGATATGGATCATGAAATCTATAATCGAACCTGGTTGGCAAATGTACTTGGCGAAAAGATAACAAGCCATTATGATAAAGAAACGCCACCAGGTAATAAGGAATTAGACTTAAATTATTTTTTATTTGAGGAAAAATTCCGCGGCAGCAGGGCGGATATTAAACAACGTCAAACATCATTTCTCCATTACTTTAAAGGATGTAAGAATATTCTTGATATCGGTTGTGGGCGCGGAGAGCTTCTCGAGCTTCTACGCGATAATGACATTATCGGTCATGGAATAGATATTGATGAAGAGATGGTAAATTTTTGTATTTCAAAAGGCTTTGATGTTGAGAAAAACGATGCCATATCTTATCTTGAAAAATTAGAAGATGGGAGTTTAGATGGTATAATAATGGACCAAGTAATTGAACATTTAGATTCTAATTATTTAATAAAATTGCTGAAACTATGCTATCAAAAGCTAAAATTTGGATACTACATAGTAATTGAGACCGTTAATCCATTGTCTCTAGTATCATTAACCAACTTCTATATTGATATGAGTCATAAGAGACCGATTCATCCTGAGACCCTGAAATTCCTAGCAAACTACGCAAATTTTAGAGAAGTAGAGACCATATTCTTTTCTCCGATTCCAGATGAGAAGAGATTGAAGAAGATCAATATTGAGGGTATCGAAGGTGACTTTCGACGATTAATAGAGGTCTATGACCAAAATATTGATAAGCTTAACACTATCCTTTACGGACCGCAAGACTATGCAATCGTCGCAAAGAAATAAGCAATGAAATAAATATTATTTCAAGAGAGGCAAAAAATTGAAGATAGCAGTTGTGGCTCCCAGTCCAGTGCCATATGTATATGGTGGCGCCGAGACTCTATTCTGGAAATTAACCGAGAGCATAAATGATCTTACAGAACATAATGCGGAACTTATAAAATTGCCTGTTAAAGAGAGTGATTTTTGGAGTCTTGTGGATTCATATCGCAGATTCTATTATCTAGATCTCTCTCATTTTGATATGGTTATTTCTACCAAGTATCCTGCCTGGATGGTGCAGCATAAGAACCATATTATTTATCTGCAACATCATTTGAGAGGGCTTTTTGATACGTATCATTTCAGTAATGAACCATACCAAGTCCCTGAAATGTTAAGAAAAGGCAAGATAGAAGATATATTAAAAGCTATTCAAGATCATGAAACGAATATTGAGATAGTCTTCAGCATGTTAAGCGATATTAGGGAAGATAGCGCATCTTATGATCCAGATTTATTTAAATTTCCTGGACCATTTATAAGAGAGATAATACACTACTTTGACTCTTATGCCCTTGCTCAAAATAGGATAAGCAGATATTTTTGCATATCCAATAATGTAAAGGCAAGAAAGGACTATTTTCCTCAAGGAGTGAATGTGGAGGCAATTTCGCATCCGTCTAAGCTCAGATGCCTGCGAAGTGAAGGTTATGAGTATATATTCACTGCAAGCAGATTAGACGGTGCTAAAAGACTTGACATCTTGATTAATTCCATGAAATATGTTTCCCATGACATTAAATTTAAAATCGCTGGGACGGGGCCTGATGAAGATCGGCTGAAAAAACTAGCTTCAGACGATACTAGAATTGAGTTCATGGGATTTGTAAACGACAAAAAGCTTGCAGATCTCTATTCGAAAGCTATGGTCGTCCTTTATATTCCATATGATGAAGATTACGGCTTGATCACCATTGAGGCTATGAAAAGCATGAAACCGGTAATAACAGCCTCAGATAGCGGAGGCACTCTCGAATTTGTCAAGGATTTTGAGACTGGCTTCGTAGTAAATCCTGATCCAAAATGTCTTGCGGATAAGATCAACTATATCATTGAGCATCCTGAAGATTCAAAAAAAATGGGGCTCCACGCCTATCATGCTACAGAAAACATTACATGGAATAAGCTTATCTCGAGATTGCTTGAGACAAAGAATGTCGAACCTAATGAGAGGCTGAGAATTCTTGTGCTTTGCACCTATTCGAGTTATCCGCCAAGAGGGGGTGGCCAGCATAGACTATATAATCTGTACTCTAATTTAGCCGCTAATTTTGATGTGACAATATGTTCAATCACCTCTTTTGATACGCTATACTGTAACTTCCTTCTCGATAACGGCTTAAGACAAATTTGCATTCCGCAATCAAGAGAACATGCTGAGGCACAATGGAATGTAGAGCATAAACTCAAAAAGAATTTATATGATGTTTGCATGATAGATTTTGTGGAGAAATCAAAGGACTATGTTAATGCAGTAAAACAGTTAGTGAATAGTTCTGATATAATTATATTTAGTCATCCATATCTTTTTGGATTGAGCAAACTTATAGAGAAAGACAAGCTGATTGTATACGAATCTCATAATGTAGAATTTTTGCTCAAAAAGGATTACGTCAAAGATGACGAACTAGTCGAAAGGATAAAGCAGATTGAAAAAGAAGCATGCATGAGATCCGATAAGATATTAACTACTTCGAAAGAAGATAAGAGAAATTTAGAAGAGTTGTATAATGTTGAGGATGACAAAATAATTGTGGCTTCCAATGGGGTAGACATAAAAAAAATTTCATTCATAAGGGAGTATGAAAAATTAGAGGCAAAATCTTTTTCAGGACTATCGAAGCGCCATACAATCCTTTTTATAGGAAGCTGGCATCCACCAAATCTTGAAGCGTTAGAGTTTATTGTAGATGATTTGGCATTAAAATTTAAAGATTGCGCTATACTTGTAGTTGGCAGCATTAAAGATTATTATCTCCAAAAACATAAATCATTTCCTAATAATATTCTAGCATTCGGAACTGTGGATGAAGAGGAAAAATATGAGATATATAAGCTGTCGGATATTGCAATCAATCCAATGTTTTCTGGTTCAGGAACGAACCTCAAGATGCTTGACTATATGAGTGCAGGTATACCCGTGATTACAACACCAATAGGAGCTAGGGGACTAGATGTAAAGAGCTATGAACATGTCATTATTAGCTCTCCAGCTGAATTTCCAAAAAAGATAGCTGAATTATTAAAGGATAAAGCACTTCAAGAACGATTAAAGAAGAATGGGCGATCATTGGTTACAGAAAAGTTCTCCTGGGACAAAATTGCATTAGATGTATTTAAAGATTTAAAAAGGTAATTAAATGAGGATTGCCATAGTCATTCAGAGGTACGGCTTGGACATAGTGGGGGGGGCAGAGTACCATGCTAGAGAAGTAGCAGAACATCTAAATAAATACTTTCCAGTAGAAGTTCTCACTACCTGCGCAAAAGATTATAGATCATGGAGTAATGAATTCAAAGAGGGTAGTGAATTTATTAATGGTGTTATAATAAGGCGTTTTAAAAATAATAAAGAGAGACCAATTGGCTTGCATAGAGATATTGAAGAAAAGGTATTCTATAAATCTCACAATAAAGATGATGAAATAAAATGGATTGATGCACAGGGACCTTATTGTCCCGACTTAATAGAATATATAAAATTAAATAAAAATGATTTTGATTGTTTTATTTTTTTTGCTTTTAGATATTATACATCTTATTATGGAATTAGGGCTGCTTGTGAAAAATCATTCCTGGCACCTCTCGCGGAGGACGATCCTGCTCTTGCCCTAGAGACGACCAAGAACATGTTTGAGATCGTCAGAGGGATAATATATAACGCACCAGAAGAACGAGAGTTGATACTGAAAAATACAGGCTACATGGAAAATATTTGGGACATAGTAGGTTGTGGCGTCCGTATTCCAGATCTTGATTCTGTTCCATTAATTAACGAAAATTATATTCTGTATCTTGGAAGAATAGAGGGTTCCAAAGGATGTTACAAGCTTTTTGAATATTATCTTCAGGCTGAAAAGGAACTTGATTATATTCCCAATTTGATTCTTGCTGGATTTAAGGCGATCGATATCCCAACTCACAATAAGATAAAATATCTCGGATTCGTCTCGGAAGAAGAAAAGCTAAAACTCCTAAAAAATGCTAAATTCCTTATTAATCCATCTCCATTTGAGAGCTTATCACTGGTTGCTTTAGAAGCATTAGCATGTGAAACACCAATTTTGGTTAATGGGGAATGCGATGTTTTAAAGGGACATTGCATAAGGAGTAATGCGGGATTGTGGTTCAATAATTTTAATGAATTTATCGAATGCATAAAAATTCTATCTATAAATGAAAAATTAAGAGAAAAATTAGGAGTTAATGGAAGAAGATATGTTAAATTAAATTATGATTGGGATTGTGTTGAGAAGAAATATATAGATCTGTTGGAGAAATTTATACAAAATTAGAAATTAGCAAATGAGTGATTTCAATTCATGCTTGTACAGCAGAGAGAGCTAGTTTAGAGTTTAT
>Ga0209510_1004157_pt1 | contig 13001 bp, 15 predicted proteins | sample BiotimSIPDNA_FD_185749 | JGI IMG/M metagenome (GOLD analysis project Ga0209510, IMG submission 185749) | Anaerobic biogas reactor microbial communites from Washington, USA - Biogas_R1 time_0 SIP DNA (SPAdes) (version 2) | ecosystem: Engineered > Bioreactor > Anaerobic > Unclassified | place... | reverse complement strand
GCAAGCGGTGGCAGCACAAAGGGAGACCTTCCTGCACAACCTTTCCGTTCAGATTCCACAGCAACAGATTGAGATCGAGAAATTCCAGAAGACGATGCAGGACGACCAGGAGATCATCCGCCTTCAAACCTTGATCCGAAAGTCAGCCGAGGTGAAAGTGGAGCAAGGCACCATAAGTGTCTCAGAACTGATGCAGGCGATTCATGCGGAGGAAGCAGCCAAACTGGCAAAGTCGTTCCATGAGATCCGATACCTGCTGTCGGTCTATAGTTTGAGACATACAACGAATGAGTAAGCGATAAGTAATATTTGATAAGCTAATAGAATAACAACCCGAATTTGAATATGAAATCATTTTGCTTAACAACCACATTGACCTGCATTTCTCTGCTCTTTTCCTGTGGCAGGGATAACGGTAACTATGACGCCATCGGGTCGTTCGAAGCAACTGAGGTAATCGTTTCCGCGGAGGCGAGTGGCCGTATCCTCGTACTGGATATTGAAGAGGGAGAGCAACTCACAGCTGGTCAGATGGTGGGTGCGATAGACAGCACCCAACTCTACCTGAGGAAGATGAGCCTCCTCTCCAGCGCGAAGGGTGTACGCGCCCGCAGACCCAACATCGGTACCCAAACTGCCGCTATCCGGGAGCAGATCAGGATACTCGAACGGGAGCAGGAGCGCGTAGAGAGGTTGCTCGAAGCCAATGCAGCCAACCGGAAACAGCTGGATGACATCACCTCTCAAATAGAGGTTCTGAGTCAACAACTCATGGCACAGACCTCCACCCTACAGAAGAGCAGTGAACAGATCACGGCAGAAAGTTCCAGTGTAGATATCCAGATAGCCCAGCTGGATGACCAACTGGCGAAAACGAGGATCTCCTCACCCATCAGCGGCACGGTACTGAACCGTTATGCGGAAATGGGAGAGCTGGCTACCATGGGCATGCCACTCTTTAAGATCGCTGATACAGGGACACTCTTCCTGCGGGCCTACGTGACCAACGACCAGCTGGCAGGGATTCGGCTGAACGACAGCGTCACCGTGCGGGTAGACAATGGCAGGGGTGAGATGAATAGTTATCCTGGCCGCATCAGCTGGATTTCGGACAAGTCAGAGTTCACACCCAAGACAATACAAACCAAGAATGAACGGGCTAACTTGGTTTATGCACTAAAGATTGCCGTTATAAACGACGGCTATTTGAAAATCGGCATGTACGGTGAGGTGAAACTATGAGCAGATGATAGAGGTAACCGATCTTCGCAAAAGCTACGGCAGACAGGGCAAGACACTGGCAATCGATGGCATCTCCTTCACTGCTGGTGAAGGGGAGATATTCGGCGTGATCGGACCCGACGGTGCGGGCAAGTCGACCCTCTTCCGGATCCTTGCTTCACTCATCCTACCCGACAGTGGCAAGGCACTGTTGAACGGTCACGACGTGGTGAACGATTACCGGAAGATACGGCAGATCATCGGCTACATGCCGGAACGTTTCTCCCTTTATCAGGACCTGAGTGTGGAAGAGAACCTGCAGTTTTTCGCTACTCTCTTTCATACCACCATCGAGGAAAACTACCACCTGATCAGTGATATCTACCGGCAGATTGAGCCCTTCAAAAAACGACGTGCCGGCGCCCTCTCTGGCGGGATGAAACAGAAGCTGGCACTGAGCTGCGCACTCATCCACAAGCCGGAGATCCTGATCCTGGACGAGCCTACCACCGGGGTGGATCCTGTTTCCAGGAAGGAGTTTTGGGACATGCTGCAGCGACTGAAAGCACAGGGGATCATCATCCTGGTATCCACTGCCTACATGGATGAGGCGAGGCAATGCTCACGCATCGCACTGATGCAGGGGGGATCCTTCATCGCCACCGACACACCCCAAGGAATCATCGACAGCTACCGAGAGATCCTCTGGTCGGTCGAGGGAAGTCGCATCACAGCGCTGCTGTACACGCTGCGACAGCTCCCCGGGGTGAAGAGCTGCTTTGCATTTGGTGAGCGGCTGCACATCACCGTCAGGGAGGAGCTTCACTTAGAAGAATTGAAGCAGGAGCTGGTAGGTCAGGGTTTCGATGATCTGCGCATCGCACCCATCAAACCAACGATAGAGGATTGTTTCATGGCAATAGATAATCAGTAGATGAAGAAGGTAATTGAGGTTTCCGGACTAACAAAACGTTTCGGTCATTTCACCGCTGTCGACCATATCACGTTCGACGTGAAGGAAGGGGAGATATTCGGCTTCCTGGGTGCCAATGGTGCCGGCAAGACTACCGCCATGCAGATGCTCTGCGGCATCAGTAAGCCGACAGCGGGTAGTGGAACAGTGGCTGGCTTCGACATCATCAGGGAGAATGAACGAATCAAGTGCAACATCGGCTACATGAGTCAACGCTTTTCGCTTTACGAGGACCTGAAAGTGTGGGAGAACATCCGTCTCTTCGGTGGCATTTACAACCTTTCCGGCAAGGTGATCGAAAGAAAGACAGAGGAGTTGCTGGAACGACTAGACTTTCGCGAGGAGCGCTCCACACTGGTGAAGTACCTACCACTGGGGTGGAAACAGAAACTTGCCTTCTCAGTAGCCATCTTCCATGATCCCGACATCGTCTTCCTCGATGAGCCGACGGGGGGTGTCGACCCGGCCATGCGACGACAGTTTTGGGAGATGATCTACGAGGCAGCCGACCGGGGCATCACGGTCTTCGTCACCACCCACTATATGGATGAAGCAGAGTACTGTAACCGGGTATCAATCATGGTGGACGGCCGAATCGACGCCCTGGACACACCAGAAGCATTGCGCAGCCAGTACAATGCCACCTCCATGGATGAGGTGTTCCGGCAGTTGGCCCGAAAAGCCAGCCGAAGTGAGTAGAAGAATGATGAGGTGAGCTGCACAATAGGCTTCATACACGACATACCAACGAACAACATAATGAAACAACTGATTGCATTTGTAGAAAAAGAGTTCTATCACATCTTTCGTGACAACCGGACGCTGCTAGTGATCCTGGGGATGCCGGTGGTTCAGATCCTGCTCTTTGGCTTCGCCATCAACATGGAAGTACAGGATATTCGCGTGGCACTCTATACTCCCACCCCCGACACTTTCTCGCAAGGCATCGCGGAGAAGATCCGTCAGAACAGTTATTTCAATTTCCAGGGCAGCATGCAGACCATGCAGCTGGTTGAGGAGTCGATGCGCAAGGGTGAGCTCGACCTGGCGATAGTCTTCCCACCTCATTTCCACCGGGATATGACACACTCCGGCGAGGGGAAAGTGCAGCTGATCACCAGCAGTGCAGACCCCAACAGGGGATCAATCGCTGCAACCTACGCCACCGCGATCATCTCCCAATACCAGATGGAACAGGCAGGACCGACAGCTATCCCCTTTCAGATCACGACTGAGAACAGGATGATCTATAACCCGAGGATGAAATCAGCCTACATGTTTGTGCCCGGCATCATGGGATTGGTGCTGATGATCATCTCCACCATCATGACATCGGTATCGATCATACGCGAAAAAGAGCGGGGTACGATGGAAGTGCTGCTGGCCTCACCACTGAAACAGGCCACCATGATCGTGGCTAAGACCATCCCGTACCTGATCATCTCACTGCTGAACCTTATCTCCATCCTGCTGCTAAGCTACTTCGTGTTGGATGTGCCCATCCGCGGGAGCCTGCTGCTGCTGACACTCCTCTCACTCCTCTACATCTTCCTCTCCCTCTCCTTCGGGCTCACCATCTCCACGTTGGTGCATAAGCAGATCAACGCGGTGATCGTCTCAGCGATGACTGTGATGATCCCGGTACTGATGCTGTCGGGTATGATCTTCCCGATCAACAACATGCCACCTGCTTTGCAGTACCTCTCCCTGGTGGTGCCCGCCCGTTGGTTCATAGACGCAGTGCGGAAGGTGATGATCCAGGGACTCGGCATCTCGATGGTGTGGCAGGAGATGCTGATCCTGACAGGCATGATTCTGTTCCTGCTGACGGTCACGATTCTCAAAACAAAAAAGAGACTGGAATGAACACACTGAAATTTTTGCTAGAGAAAGAGTTCAAGCAGATGTTCCGGAACAAGCTGATTCCACGGCTTATTGTGATGTATCCCATCATGGTGATGCTGGTCTTTCCCTGGGCCATCAGCTTCGAGATCAGGAATATCCGCATCGACGTGGTGGATCATAGCCGTAGTAGCTACTCACGACGGCTGACCGACAAGATCGCGGCATCGCACTACTTTATCCTGCATGACACCCCTCCCGATTACCAGACCGCCATGCGAAACATGGAGATGGGTGAGACTGACATGATCCTGGAAATCCCAACCTCATTCGACAGGGAGATGGTAAAGAACCGCTCCTCTGCGGTGAGTATCGCGGTGAACTCGGTGAACGGCACACAGGGATTGCTGGGGAGCAACTACATCACGCAGATCATGAACGAATTTTCAGCCTCCCTGCGGGGTGAACTCATGCATACCCTCCCTCCCACCTCAAGGGCAGCGATGGTACACATACCGAAGCTTGATATCCTGACACAATATAAATTCAACCCAACGCTGGATTATAAGAACTTCATGATCCCCGGCTTCATGGTGCTGCTGATGACGCTGATCTGTGGTATCCTGCCGGCACTGAACATCGTTTCCGAGAAGGAGACCGGCACCATCAACCAGATCAACGTCACGCCGGTGAGCAAGAGCAGCTTCATCCTGGCCAAGCTGATTCCCTTCTGGGTGGTGGGCATCGTCATCCTGGCCATCGCCGTCACCCTCGCCTACCTGATCTATGGTCTTTGGCCGGCAAGCGGTATCATCCCGGTATTCCTTTCGGGCATCGTGTTCATCTTCTCGGTATCGGGCATGGGGATCATCATCTCCAACTATTCCGACAACATGCAGCAAGCCAGTTTCCTGGTGATGTTCTTCATCCTGGTCATCATCCTGTTGAGTGGCATGTTCACTCCGGTATCGAGCATGCCATCATGGGCGCAACTGGTTGCTGCAGCAAACCCCTTCACCTACCTCACCAAATCGTTGCGGATGCTCTATTTGAATGGCAGTACCCTGGTCGATGTGCGGGGAAACCTGTTGATGCTGGGACTCTTCGCCCTGATCCTGAATGGCTGGGCCATCCTCAGCTACCGAAAGAGAGGATAAAGAATACAACGAAAGTAACGAGAATAAAATGAAAATATGCCTTACTGCTGATCGGATCTCAACCTGCTATACACCTCAAGGTCAACAAAACCGAGATCGGTGAGCAGTTCTCCATCCCGTTCTATGCCTTCGAAACGAAAACCAAGTCGTTTTGGGATGTTGCTGCTGACATGGTTCCCCACGGCACATTTAATCTGAATACGATTTATATCCAACCGGTTGAATGCATATTCACACAGTTTTTCCACGCTACGTGTCATGATTCCCTGCTTTTGGAAACGTTCCGAAAGCCAATAACCGATCTCTGTCTTTTTGTTCAGCCGGTCGGTATCCTTGAATCCTACCAATCCGGCAAATTCACCTCTAACCCTAATGATAAAGATCAGTTCAAAACGCTCCTCTGGAGCATTCAGTACCGATTCGACAAACATCTCCGTATCGGACAGCGTACAAGTCAGCGCTACAAATGGCAGCCATCTCCCCAGGTACTCACGCTGGGTATCAATCGCGTGGAAGATCTCCGATGCGTCCAATCGCTCCAACAGCCTCAATATAATTTCATTGTCGACTTTAATTGTCATATTCCCACAATGTTGCGATTTATAGAATCTCAAAATTACTAAATTGTTCGTTAGAATAATGTTCATCTACATAATCGTATTTCTTCAAAGTGAATTGAACTCAAAAAATATTTTCTATCGTTCACTTTATCTCCAATCTCATCGAATCAGGAAAAACAAAGAGCCGACAGCGGTCAGTACCCACAGGGTGATGCCAAGGGCAAAACTACGGGGACCGGACTGTTTGATTTCACCCAAGGTGATATTTGATCCGATCAAAAATAGCGCGATCACCATTCCACGCTTGCCCAACCAGCTGAAATGATCGTAACTGGCTTGTAACCCCGGGAAGAAATTGGCAAAGAGAATCGCGAAGAGGAAGAATAAAATGAACCAGGGAAATTTCACCGACCTTGCGCCATTCTTCTTTTGCAGGAAGGCAATCACCAGCGACAACGGGACAATCCACAACGCACGTATCAGTTTGACCGTGGTGGCCACCTGAAGGGCTTTCTCGCCATATTCTGCCCCGGCACCCACAACCGAGCTGGTATCATGAATCGCGATGGCGGCCCAGTTGCCGAAAAGCTCCTGACTCAGACCCAGCTCCCGTCCTACAAACGGGAAGATGAAAAGAGCGACGGCATTCAGCACGAAAACGACGATCAGTGCGAATGAGTTCTGGTAGCTCTTGCTGTTCAGGATGGGGGCAACCGCTGCGATGGCACTCCCCCCGCAAATGGCCGTACCGGTCGCAATCAAGAGCGTGATGTTCTTCTCCACCCTGAAAAGTTTGCCCAGCAGGATGCCGAGTAACATCACCGAGACAACGGAGATGGCCGTGGTCACGAAACCGGTTTTTGAGGCAGTGATCACTTCGTTCAAGCTCATCCCGAAACCCATCAGCACGATGGAGAGTTGAAGAACCGGCGAGGTGAAACGATGTATTGTGGCATGCCTGAACCCGAACAGGGAAAACAGCAATCCTGCAAAGAGCGCAATCGCCGGCGACAGAAAGGGTAAAAAACAGAGAAATATCACAAAGTGATAGAACCTTTTATAAATGGTTTCTTTTCTTCCTGTTAACAGATACTTGCCTCTAACTTTTACTCCTTCCATGCTTTTTTAAGAGCAAAAGTAGGGATTATTATAGCATAATGAAACACCAAATAGTTATATCGTATAACATTATGTTATATATAAAAGCCAACCGAGAAGGCATACTGCTACACTATCCAATTAAACAAAAGACCGTTATCTTTGCTATAATTCGTAATTGAGCAGAAATTGTTCAAATTGCTCTGCCTGCCGGCTTTTGTGTCCGATTTTGTGTGCGATGCGAAATGTACGGGGGAAGGTGATACCGGTTACCTGCAACTTGACAAGCGTTTTGAGGTACAACTCGTTTCGGACCGCTTTCTCGGAGACAATGGCGAGACCATTGAAATCGAGCAGAAAGTTCTTGATCGACTCGGTACTGCCCAGATGAATCGGTGTGTTGAGATCCTCAAAAAGAATCTTTTGTTGGGCAAAATATTGTCTAATCACCTCCAGTGTGCCGGAGCCCTCTTCCCTCAATACCAACGGTATCTGCAACAGATCCTCTTTCTCAATCGTAGCCCGTTCAGCGTAGAGGCTGCTCTTGCCTGTCACCACGATCAGTTCATCGTGGAGGAAATCACGGTAGCGGATACCCGCCTGTGAGGAGAGGTTTTCAACCAGGGCCAGGTCGATCCGGTTGTCGAGCAGCAGTTGCTCCATCTCGAACGAATTGCCGTTCATCAGGTGCAGCCGGATGTGGGGATAGCGCTTATGAAAGGAGGCCATCACCCTGGGGATCACATACTGGGCAATGGTGGAACTGGCACCGACTCGTATCTCACCCGCCTGCGCATTGTGCAGCTCCCCCATCTCAAAATCGAGGTTGCGGTAGTGCTGTGCAATCTCCCTGAATGCATGGTACACCTTCTCTCCTGCACCGGTGAGGTAGATGCGGTTGCCTTTTCGTTCAAACAGGCTGGCATCGTAACGTTGTTCCAGCTCTTTGATATGCCGGGAGACGGCAGGCTGACTGATGTGCAGCGCTTCTGCCGCCTTCGAAAAGCTCAGATGCTCTGCTACTGAAAGAAAGACGTTATCCCTGTAATCCATCTTGTCAATTAATATGTTGTCGTAATAGATGTAATCACACAATGATATGGGAATACCGGATCACGTTCGACAGGGAACCGAACTGGTCGAGACCTTTCATCCGGTGTGTCTCTGTTGGCTTGGGTCCTGTTATGTTGATTCTCTTGAAAAAAGTTTGACACAACTGACTGGAATGATAATTTCTTCCGATATATCCTTCATTGTGAAAATCAAAGATAACCGAAAAGAGACATCTAACCAAAATGACTATCCTATCTCCAGATCCGGTGAAACAGGAACCGGAGCAGAAAACCTGTAATCAGCAGCCCGACACCCACCAGGATCACGTTCAGCGGCAAAGAGACCGACATCACCAAACAGCCGATCAGTCCAAGGAGGGGAATCACCCTCCCGTAACGTTGTTCGGTACGCGGTTGCCGCAACGCGGAGATGTTGGTGATACTGTAATAGAGCAAGATGGTGAAGGATGCCGCCCGCACGATGAATTCGAAGGAGCCGGTCAGTGTGAGTAGTAGAATGAGCAGACCGGTGAAGAGAATCCCCAGGTGGGGCACCTTGTAGCGGCCGTGAATCTTCTGAAAAAAGGGAGGCAGGTCGTTCCGTCTGCCCATGGCCAGCATCATGCGGCTGATGCCCAGTATCTGACTCAGCAACACCCCCAGCATGGCGGTCGAGGCACCAATGGTCACCACGCTGCTTACCGCTGGGGTGGTCAACACGTTGGCCACCACCTGTAGGGGCGAGGTGCTGGCAGCCATCTGTTCACTTCCCACTACACCGATTGCTACGACTGACACGACCGCATAGAGCAGGATGGCGGAGGCGATGGTGATGATTACCGCCCTTGGGATGGTCTTCTCCGGTCGGTGCACCTCCTCCGCCAGAGTGGCAATTCGGGCATAGCCGGTGAAGGCGAAGAAAAGCAGTGCGGCAGCTTCGGCAATACCGGAGATGCCAAAGGGGGCGAAGGGTGTGAAGTTTTTCTTCTCTATTGCCGGGATTCCGCTGAATACAAGGTAGAGCAAGGAGAACAGGGTGAAGATGACAATCACCAGGTTCAGCACTCCAGCTTTTTTAATGCCGAAGAGGTTGACCACGGTAAGGAAGATCACCGCCACCACCGAGATGAGCAAGGGAGAAGCCACCGGCAGGAGTTGGTGGAAATAGCTGCCAAAACCAATGGCCACCACCCCGGCGGCAGAGAGTTTGCTGATCAGGAACATCCAGCCGGCAGAGAAGCCGAGGGAGGGCGACAGCAGTTGGTAGCCATACTCGTAGGTACCTCCCGAGTGGGGATAGACTGCCGCTAGCTGGGCAGAGCTCAACCCGTTGAAGGAAGCGATGATGCCTGCGATGATCAGTCCCACGATGAAGGCAGGCCCCGACACACCCGCTGCAACACCTGTCACCACGAAGATGCCGGCACCGATGATTGCACCAAGGCCTACACCCACCGCATCTTTCAGTGTAAGTGCACGCAGCAGTTCATTCTTTTTACTCATCATTGTCAACTGTTTTTGTGTTTCTCATTCAACAAACAAAAACATGATCCAGTTCACACTGCCGGTTGTGGAAACCACCGTCGAGTGTTGTTGGCAATTCGCACCAGCATCAGCATCACCGGCACCTCCACCAGCACCCCCACCGTGGTGGCCAGCGCAGCACCCGACTCCAGGCCGAAAAGTGAGATGGCTACTGCCACCGCCAACTCGAAGAAATTGCTGGCACCGATCATACCGGCAGGGGCAGCCACGTCGTGTGGCAGCCTCCACGCCTTGGCCCATCCGTAGGCAATGAAGAAGATCAGCACTGTCTGTATAACCAGTGGGATGGCGATCAGCAGGATATGGAGCGGATTCTGCAGTATGGTGTCACCCTGGAAGGAGAAGAGGATGATCAGCGTGAGCAGCAATCCCCCCACGGTGATGTTGTTGAATTTCTTGATAAAGATATTGTTGAAGTAGTCGATACCCCGCCTTTTTACCACGTAGATGCGGGTGAGTATGCCGGCCAGCAGCGGTACCACCACGAAGAGAACCACCGAGAGAAAAAGCGTATCCCAGGGGATGGCAATCCCGCCGATGCCGAGCAGCAGCCCCACAATCGGCACGAAAGCGACCAGAATTATCAGGTCGTTCAACGCCACCTGTACCAGGGTGTAGGCTGCATCTCCCTTGGTGAGATGACTCCATACAAACACCATTGCGGTACAGGGTGCAGCACCCAGCAGCACCGCACCGGCCAGGTATTGGTCGGCCAGTTCAGCGGGGATAAGCGACTTGAACAGCACGAAAAAGAAAAGCCAGGCGATGCCAAACATGGTAAACGGTTTGATCAGCCAGTTGGTCACCCCTGTAATCAGGATACCTTTCGGTTTGCGACCCACGTCCTTCACGCTGTTGAAGTCCACCTTCAGCATCATGGGGAAGATCATGAGCCAGATCAGGATGGCCACCGGAATGGAGACATTGGCGTATTCGAACCGATGCAACATTGCCGGAACGGATGGGATATATTGACCGATCAGGATGCCTGCCACAATACAGACCACCACCCAAAGTGTGAGCGTTCGTTCAAAAAAGCTGATACCTTGATTCTTGTTCATATTGTTTTTATCAATTAATTTTTATAACCAGATACCGTTATGCTATAAATACCGGTATCACTCTCTTTAAATCGGATTCTCTCTGTAACAGATAGATACTCACCAATTAACTTATCAGGGATCATGATTTCTTTTTGCTTGTGAACAGTGATATTAATAAATCCGTGCAATTCAATAATATTGAGATATTCACTTATATCAATTGCACCTGAAACGCAACCTGCATACATCTCTGCATCATTCTTCAACTCTTCCGGTAAATTGCCTTTGAGCACCACATCAGAAACACAGAAATGTCCTGAAGGTTTTAAAACCCTCATCATTTCGGCAAAGGCTTTGTTTTTGTCGGGGACAAGGTTCAACACACAATTGGAGACGATTACATCAAAAGTACTATCGGGAAAAGGCATCTCTTCAATATCGCCTTTTACAGACTCTTTAATATTCTCTTTATCAGATTTCATAGCAGAGGTTTTAATTGTTCAACATACAGCAGATGAAAATCATTCTTAATCTGATCGCGAATCCTGTAAAATTCACTTAGAATAAATTCTTCTGACCCTTTTGCATGGGATGGATCCTCAAAACCCATGTGTAACCTGTGTTTCACCTTACCCATAAATATTGGACATGTCTCGTTGGCATGGTCACATACCGTAATTACATAGTCCCATTCATCGTTGATGTACTGGTCTACCATTTTGGGCGTATGATGACTTATATCAATCCCTGCCTCTTTCATTACTTTCACGGCAGTTTGATTCACCTGCCTGGCAGGTTCGGTTCCTGCCGAACGTACTGTCAACTTCTCATCAAAATGCTGCAGAAAACCATGTGCCATCTGGCTGCGGCAACTGTTGCCGGTGCATAAAATCAGTATCTTCATCTTGCTCTGTAATTATTGGTTTTTAAAATGTTATCATTTGCAACTGATTCATGTTGCCCACATTATATTTAAAAGAAGGTGCCATAGACCAACCCGGTGATGGAAGCCATGATAAGCACCAACGTGAAGAAGTGGAACATTGTCTGCGAAATAGGCCTTTTGGCGGGTTGTGCCTCAAAGTTCATCTATTCCTCTTGCTTTGCCTTTACCTCCTTACGGTAGATAAAGGCTATACTCAGCCCGATGACCACGGAGAATAGGTTGGCTCCAATCATCCGTGCGATGCCCTTCTCCCTACCGAGTATGTTCCAGGTGAGGATGTTGGAGAGGATGTTGGAGAGAATGTTGATGGCCGGTCCCGAGTAAGCGATACCGAACCAGTTTCCGCCTGCTTGTTGCTCCCGCATTCACAAGAAGTCAACAGAAAGGCAGATAAAATCAGAAATTGAATTTGTTTCATCGGTTTGATACTTGTTGGTTGTTTAACAATAGCTCTCTACCCTGGCTATATGGTCAATAAACCCGCCCAACAGCTTCCTCGCCGCCGCCCAGTTCTCCTGGTTGATACAGTACTTGATGGTAGGGGGGGTAAACTCTCCCTGTATCAGTCCCGTCTCTTTCAACTCATTGAGGTGTTGCGAGAGGGTGCTCTTGGCCACCGGTATCACCTCCGACATATCGCCATGGTAACAGCAGCTCTGCCCTGCCAGCATCTGTAGAATGGTGATGCGCACCGGGTGACCCAAAGCCTTGGCTATGCGGGCCAGATACATTTGTTCTTCAGTAAAAGGTTGTTTTGACATATCGATTGAAGTTGTTTCAATTGTCTGAATCGTTTCAGTTCGCAAATATACGAACGGATAATCAATTCGCAAATATACGAACAGTTATTTTTCTTTTATTTCATATCTTTGCAGCTGTTATTAGGTTATCATTCACATTGGGGAGCGACTCACACTCCCCAATTCAATGACTGACAGATAGGTTATTCAATCAACGCACACTACAAATAGAACAATATAAGATGAAAGAGTGGGTAAAACTGTTGAAACATCACCCGTTGCTGATGTCCTACGGGTTCTTCTTTAACTTTTTTTCATCCTTCGGGCAGACCTTCTTCGTCTCACTGCTGGTACCCTTCTGGATCGCAGAGATCGAAATCACCAACAGCGAATTCGGTAGCATGTACGGGCTGATCTCTGTCACCTCCGCCCTCACCCTGCCCATCTTCGGGCGTTACATCGACCTGATGCCACTGCGCCGGTACAGTCTGATCATCTTCATCGGGCTGATCCTCTCCGTCACCCTGCTCACAACGGCCAACAGCTTCCTGCTCCTGCTGGGTGGCCTCTTCATGGTGAGGCTCTTCGGTCAGGGACTGATGACCCACACCGCCTCCACCGGCATCGCCAAGTTGTTCGACAGAGAGAGGGGCAAGGCACTCGCGTTCACTTCCCTGGGCCATCCTGCCGCTCAGCTGATCCTGCCGTTCTTCTTCGCATTGGTGAGTACGCTGGTCAGCTGGCGCCTTTCGCTGATCCTGTTGGCACTGCTCTCTCTCTTCCTGATGCTGCCAATGATCATCCGAATCACACCGGACAAGGAG
>Ga0209510_1004155_pt1 | contig 13009 bp, 6 predicted proteins | sample BiotimSIPDNA_FD_185749 | JGI IMG/M metagenome (GOLD analysis project Ga0209510, IMG submission 185749) | Anaerobic biogas reactor microbial communites from Washington, USA - Biogas_R1 time_0 SIP DNA (SPAdes) (version 2) | ecosystem: Engineered > Bioreactor > Anaerobic > Unclassified | place... | reverse complement strand
AAAGCGGGAAATGATGCAGCCGTGGTTAGTAAAATAAGACAATAGGGAATGTAGGAATGAATATCGAATATCGAATTTCGAATATCGAAGTAGGGAAAAAAAGACTGAATATCAAATAGTGAATTAAAATAACGAAGTAGGAGTAAAGAAAAAAACAATCGCAGCCGTTAAAACGCTACGATTGCGTTTTTCTTTGATAATCTATATTCAACTCTTCTTTCCCAGTCTTCTTCGTTCCCCGTTCTCCATCACAGTCGTTACAACACTGCATTTGTCTTTACTTCGATATTCGTTATTCGATATCAATAGTATCCGGTTAATTTAACAAACATAAGATTGCATAAAAAGTAGAGCACGCAATAAATTCCAAATCACAAGCACCAAATCCTAAACAAATCCCAATAAATAATCATTCAAATCCCAAACAAGAGAAGAACAGAAATGGAGGCCTCTATCCTGTTTCCTATTTCGAATTTTCTTACTCCTCTTCCTGTTTCGTATTTCGTATTTCGGATTTCCTTCCTAATCACATTTCAACCTTCAAGGGTTTGATACTGGTCCAGGCCTTATACTCATTGGTATAGTACAGATACGCTCTGGATGAAGGAGCGGTGTAAAATCCGGGAATTTCTGCCTTGCAATCAAGGTTAATTGTCCGTACCTCTTCTGGTTTCATCTGGCGGAAGTAAAAAATAACCGTGGATGGAGTTACTTCGTAAAAGTCCACAATTTTCTTCTCCTGCAACTCCTTCAGTTGCCAGGGTTGCGCACTGACACCTGCAGGAAGACCCAGTACTGCTATGGTCATCGGTAGACCAGTGTTTGTTTTATTGGTTAAAACTGTGGAAATTCGTACAGTCTGTCCGACTTTAGCCTTTTCTACAGAAATGGCAGTTTCCAGTTTCACTTTACACAGTTCTGAAGTTGATGGTTGCCAGGTATTGTATGAAACTGAGAGCGAATATGGAAGAGCATTTTTAGTGTCCTCAAAAGCAACGCCTATCTCACTGGCTCCATCTTTGAGAAATCTTTCCAAAGAATCAATTACAATGGCTTCGCGCTCTCCAGCCTCATATTTTTTTCTGGCTACAACTTTACCGTTTACTGATATTACAATGGTTCCGGGCGATTCGGTTCTGCGGGCAAACTGGGAATATTGCGTCAGTGCTTTCAGGCAAAGAATTGTGGATTGAGTAGCACCGAATCCACCATTTCCGGATCTGGATGCAACAATGAATTTAATACCCTTTGTTAAAGCATTCATATCAGGTTTCTTACTTTTCATAATCGCCATACAGACAAGCGAAGTGGTTTCCAGTTTCAATGAGATTCCTTCAGAGCGGGTTATGGAATGACGGGTACCACACCAGAATCCACTGGCATCCTGTTTACCAAGAAACTTTTTAAGAAGTTCATCACCACGATTAAAATCCTGAAAACAGTAGAGTGCATTTGCTACCAGTGCCTGAACATAAGGATCATTGGATTCCAAAGCACTTTTTGCAGCTTCATCTAATTCTTTCTGAATATCTCTTCTGCCGGCTTCAGCAAGCGCATATACTATGTAAGCATTGGTGATATCCTGATCCGCTCTTCCATAGGAATCCAATGCCTGAGGATTCCGCAGGAAACCACCTTTACCATCACGTCTGCTCATGAGCCATTGCGCTGTCCGCTCCACCATCGAATTATCAACTACTTTACTGATCTTGCTCATATCATTAAACTGCATTAATCCATAAGCAGTCAGAGCTTCATGACCCGGTGCACTGCCAAACCATTCGAATCCTTTTTCTTTTGTCTCAAAAGTAATAAGCCGTTTATATCCTTTTTCAAGTAATGTTTCAGCTTGATTGATAATTTTCTGATCGGTATCACCGTTATCTCTGAGATAAGACAATACCAGGGCATTTGGATAGCTGGTCACAGATGTCTGCTCGAAACATCCATAGGGCTCCTGCAGAATCGATTCGATTCCAGCCAATAGATCAGAAACCACTGATGGATATGCCCGAAATGAAGCTTGAATCGAATTTTTAACAGAGTTCTCAATCTTTACCGAATAGTTTCTTTTCAACTCACTGCCTGAAAAGGAGAGATCTACCGGAAACCCCTGAGGAATTATCTTTAAAGGGAAAGTGACAGCATCGGATAACCCCTTTGCATTAAAGGCTACAGACAGTGTTGCGGAATCCTTAACCGATTCCACCAGCATTTTCAATCGGATAGTTCGTGTGCTTTTGGCTTTTACTGTTTGATTGGAATCGATTGAATTGATAAGTTTCAATGAAGACGGAATATTAATTGACAGTATGCCATTCAGATCTCCTGTGGTGGTATTTTTTAATAATACTGATAAATCCAAAGTATCACCGGTAATAAGAGCTGGCGGGACTTTCGCACTGATATTAAAAGGAATTTCTGAATAAAAAACATGCTCAGCCCTGCCAATCCCTCCATCAACAGCAAATCCTTCGGCAACGGCTCTGAAAGAAGTAACTGCATCACTGGTGTAAAACTCAACTGTTGCAGTTCCATTGTTCTTCAGCTCAACATCACCTTTCCAGAAAATAGTAGAACGGAAATCGTTACGGATTGAGGGCTGTTTCTGGTCTTTATAGTCCGGAGCCGGATATTCCCTTGCTCTATAATAGACAACAGCAGGAGCCTCTTCTATTGGTTCAGGTAATAAATCTGCTGCAATCCGCATTTTACGTTTGTTCAATGGAGCATGACGATCAAGCTGAAGCTCTTCATCAACGAATTTCTGATCTTCGGCAATTTCCATCTTTAATTCCGGTGCATCGGGTGCCATGGGTGGTGGTACCGCTTTTTCGTAAAGTTCTGCATTCTCAATTGCAGGAGGAGGAGCCATCATGACTTCAGCCACCATCTCCTCTTGTTCCTTTTGAATGAAATTTCCTGCAGCCCTGGCCATATTATGTTTATACCTTATTTCCGGATAAATCCATAACTGCAGAGTAGAAGTGTATTTGTTGATTTTCACACTTGTACGACGATTGCCATTTTCTGCTTCGATTGTTTTTGGTTCTGTCAGGTCAACATTTTTAAACAAAAAAGCGCCACTGCTATCGGTTAGACTTTCCAGTTTAAGCTCGGTGATGCGTACTTTGGCTCCTGAAACCCCTTTATTTGTCGAGTTGTCCATGACAAATCCTGCAATTATAGTTCTTTCTGAAGGATAAGAAACTGCAGGTATCTCATCTGCGGTTATCTGACGCCAGGTGAAACGGCGCCACCCTTGAGTCATCATCACCAGATCAAGAGCCCGATCTGCCTTTTGCTGTTTGGGATCGAAATAAAAACGGGGTTCCTCGATTTTACCTTTCACATCCGATTCAAGCAGAATATGTGAGAGGATCGTGGAAGATTTGTCATCAGCAAAACTAAGAAGCTGATCATCAGAAACTGCCAGCGAAAAATTGCCAGGCATTCTCATGCCGGTTTCATCTGTGGCAGTTATGGTCATCTTTACTTTTTCACGGGGAAGGTATTTTTCTTTATCGGTTTTGATGTTCAACGACAACTGCTTGTGTTTGTTAACAAATACCAGCCGTTCGGCCCGTTGTATCTCTTTTGAATCAAACAGGGTAATCTGTGCTACACCTATTGGCATTTTTGTCAAATCGATATTTACACTATTCATCCCTTTTCTGGCATTAATTACTTTGGAGAAATACTCTTTCCCCCTGATCTGAAGGAAAATTCGCAAGTTTTCATCCCTGGTGGAACCAACAGCAATTTTTATTGAATTCTGGTTGATCTCCTCGATTCTCAACACATACCCCTGCGGAAGTGGCTCTGGAAGATCGAAGGATTCGGAAATTCCTTTTGGTCTGGTGATATGCGCTTTGTAACGTTTATCTTTCTGTGGTGTCAGGATAAAAGCACCCATACCTCTATGGAAACTTGAAAATTCTGTTATTCTATTATTTTTGTTATCAGTGATATACCCTTCAATATCAGCTCCCTTGCCAAACTCATTCAGGGCTTGAAAAGCGATAAGAGAGGTGAGATTACATACGGCATCACCGCCTTCGGGGAAAAAGGAGAGAGATATTTTGTTAAGAACAATAGGTATGGATCTGGATATTGATTCTTTCTGTCCATCATGATCCAATAGCACATTAAGAATTCCGTCGGCACTGGACAAATCAGAAGGAAGATCGAATGTCAGTATGGCCTTTCCATTCTTGTCACCTTTGACAGAATTCTGGATTATCTGCTCACCTTTGATACTCACGGTGTAACTGGCAGGAAATGAGGAGAATGGCTTGTTCTGGTTTGTTTCGACTGAAAGTTCGACTTTTACCTTGTCACCAGGGCCGTAAGCCTTTTTATCAAAATCCAGTTTCATTTTCAAGCTGGGAAGCACTGTTTCCTGAATCTGGATCTCTTTTATGAAAAAAGCTGGATCAGGATCGTTTTTCTGCCAGTTGGTGTAGGCTTTCAGGGTATAAATGCCCCCTGGAATATCATTATTAAGCTCAAAATCACCCCTGGCTATACCGTTTTTTCCAATAATAGAGATCTTTTTTTCCACACTTCCTTTAGGATTAATTAATTCCACATGAAGAATATCGCTTTTAGAAGAAGCTTTAAGTGAAGCGGCATCCCGGATATATGCAGTGAACCATATAGACTCGCCCGGGAAGTAAAAGGGTTTATCACATTGGATATAGACTCTGTCTTCAGGCAATGAATCGTTCCATTGCTTGAATTTAACGCTCAGACTATCGGTTAATTCCCCAATTTTTTTATCCTGTTTAGCGAAAAGAAAAGAGAAGGTCAATAGTAGAAAAGTACTGGCGATTACATTGAGTCTCATGGGAAATCCTTTTTGAGAAGAAATGGATAATCATCAAGGTGTTAAACGTACAAAACAGTCATTTAGTTAAAGTTTAAGGGGGAAAAGTTATTTCTTAGGATACTATTTAAATATAGCTTTGTGTGATTAAAAAGATAAGAGTGTGGGAGAAGGGGAGAATAATGGTGCGAAGGTAATAGTTACTTAATTGGAAATGATATAAAAGCGGGATTAATAAACCAGGTTGAAGATTCGGGTGCTAAGTTGTGACATTTTGACTCCTTTAATTAAAGGAGTTATTGGAGATCAGCACGGTTAAGAGGTTTAGTAACATTGCCGAGCTACTCTTTTTTGGCTGCTTACTATAAAGAAAGATTCAAAATAAGCTGTTTATCTCTTGCAACGCTATTCTTACAGCTTCCTTTTTCAAAGTTTGTACAGCAGCTTCTCCAGATCGTCCGTTTCCTGCGGTAACAGTACGGCGGATTTCAATTAGTTGTTTCTCACCCCTATTCAGAGAGCATTCCAGCTTACCACTTGCCTGAAAGATACTACGCTGTGTAGTTATATCCGGGTCAACAGATAAGGAAGCAGAAATGGTGTAATCTGATGACTCTTGTGAATTTGCCATGGAAAATGTGCTACTGTTAAGGAGTTCGTTAATGAGAGATTCGATAAATTCACCTTTTCCGGTAGCAAAAACCGTTGGCTTTGCTCTTGATAGCACCATCGTTCCTGTTGGAAGCCGAAGCCCAAGCTTTTTTAGGGCATCCCGGATTTTTATAAAATCTATTGAAGCAGTAATGGTTACCTTGCCCACCGAGGCACTCAATCCTGAAATCCTGACCGGATAAAAACCAGGCTTTTGTTCTGAAAGCTTTATTAACGTAACACCCGAATTTGAAGCAGACCAGATTAACGGGCAATTCTCAACAGGTATATTTTTACAGTATACATAAAATCCAATCGTATCAGGTAGCGTATCCAATGCCCCGAGTGCTAATTCTGGTATCGCCGGTTTAAGCTGAATGTCTTCGAGTGCCTGGCGCAATCTGCGAAGAATCTCGGTATTGAGAATTATATCTTGATTGTTAATGCTGCACTTCAGCAGACTGGAAGTAAAACCATCAATCGCCTTCAAAGATGAAAGTAACTCATATACTCTACTTACAGGATCTGTCTTCTCTGCAGCAACCAGACCATCAATTGCGATTGATCTGGCCTTGTTGATTTTTTCATTTAATTTGCTAAAATATGCTGCCTTGTTCAGCGATAATTTTATACAATAGTTACCATCAGGGGTTATCTTTGTTTCGACAGTCTCAACACCTTCTAATATTGATTCTGTATAGGTTTTGATTTTTTCATTGAAAATTGATGCATCGGTGGTTTGCCCATCAATCGTTTTCTGGGTCTCTTCAACTACCGTATTGCCTTCCACCCTGACTTTTATCTGGCTGGAGATGTCCTCTAGTGCCATATTTCTGGCGGCTCTCTGTACATCTTCGATTTTTGCCCCCATTTTAACACATCCTACACCGATAAAATGGGTTAGAGAAACCGGATGATGGATTGTCCAGTCATTTTTCTCAATCACGTTTCTTTTTACAGCAGGTGCACAGAAAAATAGCGGCATGAAAAGGAAAATTATTAATAATCTGTTTAAAATCATAGTTTTTCTTTATATATGGTTAATCTTTCTATTTGCTGCTTCATAACAATCAGCACCAGTTGAATAAAAGATGATATCAATAGCTCTAAAATAGTATCACAGTCAAATAAGAAAAAGTATTACAATAGAAATCTCCAATTTTCTTTGATAATTAATTATATTTTCAGATCGCTTTCCAAATTTAGAAAAGCCAGTTAAAAAACCTGGAAGGTTTCAATTGTTGTTTCGTCTTTTTTCTTAAACATTTAATCAATCTCAATTTTACCTTATTGGGAGATGGTTTTAACAATGATCAAAAAAATTTTAATAGCAGCCATTTATTCAGTTACTATATCTGCTTATGCTTTTGCAGAAAATCATTTTAATATTGAATCATTCAGTGATACAACCAAGTCGGTTCCTGCTGTTGGCAATTCATTCATTATCCCGGTAACAAGTACTACATTACAGCAAATTACCACTCCACCTGAGGTTCTGGAAAAAGGTCATGTATTGCTAAGAAGGCGTTTCAGTGCCAGAGAATACGGATTATATATAGGGCTAATGAATCCCAAAGCCTACAGCAGGCTTTCCGCCTTCAAACCATCAGAAAAAATTTCTATTTCCACCTTTATCAGCCGCAAAATTTATTCTTCACAAACCGACAACCCCGACCTGGATATTGAAAATGTTTATTTTGATGGAGATCTGATATATGTGGAAAACATAGCCAGCATTTTTTATCACGATTCGACCTGGAAAGAGATAAGGATGCTTGATGTGTTACCCTGCCGTCTGAATGTAACATCTGATCCACCAGGTGCACAGGTATATATAAATAATGAATACCAAGGAATCACTCCATTGTATTTAGGAGCAATATACGAACCTACAGCCATTATCCGGCTCGATTTGAAAGGGTATTTTATAGCCGAGAATTTTATTGATCTGCAAAGTGGATTGTTGCTAGAGAAACATTTTGAGCTTAAAAGTAAACCGGTATTTGAAGATGGATCCGAAATCGATATTGAAGCGTACACCGCAGAAAATACTGAGAGTGTATTTGAGATCAATCAAAGAATAGAGACTGTAAGAAAGAGCGCTCTAAAACTACGGGAAGATTCCGTCACAGCACTTGAAGCGTTTATTGCCAATTACCCGAAGATGGATCCCAAAGACCAGTTCGAAACTACCGAAGAATTTGAAAATCGAAAAAATGAGTATATTGCCAAATTTAACCAGGAAAAGGATGAACTTAAAAAGCAATTTAACGAAAAACGCACCAGGGTACTCAGTGTTATCCCTCGCATGGAAGCGTATCTGGACAGCATCAAGGAACGTGAATATACGAAATATTTTGACGGTGACCTGCTTAAACTGTCACAGTATAATGCTGACAGCGGGTTTTTTCCGGTAACCATGACGGTTACTGAGAAAGGTTTCGTTTTTTCCTTTGGTGGCAAATTATATATCCCACGTGAGGAAGCAAAAGAATTTTATGCAAAAGGCACCGGAAGCGGAAAGATCATACTTATTTATAAAAACTGGTTTATCACTATTCCACGGGACAGCATCAAAGAAAATCATTACGTTTATTTCACCGGATTAAAATTGAAGTTTAAAGACGTTGATTACGATCTACGGGGCACATGCTCTTATCCGGATTATGTTGAAAACAGTAATGAGTATGCCCAGTTCATTAAAGCTCTTGACATTAAAAGAAAGCAGGAGATTCTCGAACGTCAGGCTCGTGGCTCCGTCACCATTACAACCAAACCCGCAAAGGTGAAAGTAAGTGTATTTGCGGGACCTACGCTGCTTGGTACCACACCACTACAAGTACAACTTCAACCTGGAAATTATCTACTTTCTCTGAAAGCCACGGATTGTAAGGAAATGCTGGACAGCCTATTAGTAATCAAGGATTCGCTTGTCAGGAAAAATTATATTATGGAATATACCGATGCATATACAGATTCCATTGCCGCTTCAAGAAATCTTTTTAAGAAGAAATTTCGTTTAGTCAGGCGTATCGCATTTACATCTCTGGCACTCGGATTTGGAAGCTTAGGTTATTATTTTGAGACACAGGCAAAAAGCAGTTATTCTGATTACCAGGGTCTTCGGGCTGGCTCTAATCAAAGTGAATTCGATGATTGTTGGAATTCCTTCAGAACAAATTCAAAAAATCGTAATATCTATTATGCACTATCGGGTGTCAGTTTGGGTCTTTTTGCCATTTCGATTCCATTTTAATGCAATCTGAGAAAAGGCAGAAAATGCATCATTGCCATTTTAACAGATAGGATATTCAATGAACATACTGATAAAGACGCTCTTTCTTCTCTGTGTTAACGCCCTGGTTCTTTTTGCTACTTTCGACGAGGATATCGCGAACATCGCCGAGGAAATTGCGGAAAACCTGAAACTTTCAACAGACAAGCCATTATTTGTAACCACCCTTTCCGAAGACAAACAGTATATGCTTCCTCTTGAACCGGTTTTCAACAAGCTAAAAACTTCTTTGAAACCCTATGTTTCTGATATAAGATTCAAAAACCCTCAGGGAAGTGAGGTCGCCACACTCGCTGGAATTATCCGTGGAGGGACATCGCTAGGGATGGAGGAAATGACTGTAGATTCGCTCATTCTCACCGGCAGCTATTTTCTCATGGACCAGTCGCTTGACCGGGTTAACTGCGTTCTTAATATCCAGGACATCCGGGCGGTGAAATTATACCAAAGTGAAGAATTCACCATACACGCTAACGACTGCCCACCTGCCATCCAAAGAGCCATTTTCAACAAACTTCTTAACAAAGAGTCTTACGGAGAAATTGAATACAAAGGTTATGTTATCGACAAACTCGAACGGTTGTTCAATTCAGGAGACAATGATCTGCTTCTGCCTCCCGCCGTATATTCTTTCGTTAATCGTCATCCTTACGCCATACAATATCAGGTAAATGCGCTCAAGGAAATTCTTACTCTCAAATACGGTGTCAGCTTCAGTCAGGATTCCAATAATAAGATCGTGATTCCAGCAGACGGGTCATTGATATTCATCAGGGATGGAAAAGAACGTCCTCTTCAGAAAATTATAGATGGAGAGCCACTTTACTCAAATGATTTTTCCAGCCAGTGTAGCTCCTATTTTTATATGAGTTCTTCAATGGAAAACTCTGGCAAAACCAAGAAAATGGAGGAGAAAAAATTCAGTACCAGTAATGAAGTCAAGATACGGGACAAAATTTTCGAAACCTTCAACTATTACTATCCTGCGCTTTTTAATCCTTTCGACTATGAGAAACTGAATACCATTTTTTTCGATAAAAAAGAGCCTTCCATTCTTGTAGGTATTGTCAATTCCTCCGATCCCACTACCGGTAAAGAGATCGTTACCTATCGGTGGCAGACCAAGCAGGCCTGGCTTGACCATCTCAAAAAACTTGTCGAGGTTGATCACAGGACTTTTGAAATTAAAACCTCGGTTATGAAGGTCTTTAATGATGATCTTGATGCCAACCGCTACTGGGCAATAGTGCGGCAAAACTGGAAAACCAAGGACAGTTTTGGTAAAACAATCTACCAGGATGACGGGTTTCTGTTTGTTAATTTTGATTTCACTGCTGACAAGGTGCTAAAGGATTTCAAGATTTATTACCGTCTGTGGTTCTTTGAATATCAATATGATGATCTTGAACTGGGAATAAAGCGGTATGAGAAACTGGAAAAAGATATTACCGATCACTTCAAGAACGGAATCAAATCAGGATTGTCGGATAATTTGAAAAACGCAATGTGTTCTTATCTGATTGGGCAGATACGAAAAGGCGGTGGAGGGTTGAAAGTAAAATGAGAACAGTTGAACTATCAATCATCTACTTCAATTTCGGATTATTGATATTTCGATAGTTACAGTAATAATTTCCGGATGCACTATGGGTATAAGAAATAATTTCAATGATCCAGCGTTAAGTTATATAACTGGAGTTCTTCAAAATTTTAATAAAAATTATCTAAAATATTTTTGACCAAGATTAAGAATAGAGGATTTTCTGGGTAATAAAAATAAAGAGATGGGGCTTCAATTAATGATGTCAAAAAAAGCAATAAAGAAATGTTTTGCGATAACTGTTTTGTCATTGTTAATACTATGTACCGAGGGAGAAAGAAATAATCCTTCTGATCCGGGTGGATCAAATTACCAGGCACCTCGCATTAATTATATACAACCTTTAGATACAACAGTAATAGAAGGTAATTCGGTAAAATTTAAAGTATCTGCTTCTAACGCTGATTATTATCAGTGGAAACGCGGGTATGAGAATGTTGGAGTAAACAGTAATTATTACTCATTTACAGCATCGTCATCTCATAATAATAAAAGTATATGGTGTATCGTGAGTAATGAATATGGAAGCGATACCAGCAATCGAGCTTATCTTACTGTCTTGCCAAATCATGATATAACGGTTTTTTATGATGGATTTAGTAATGATAATAATCCTAATGGCTGGTGGATTAGTAATCTTCAATCTTATATCAAAACTTGGATCAGTGATGGATACTATTATATTGATTATGATACCCTAGGGCTTACAAGTTGGATTACTATTGCATGTTCTGATCTAAATTTAAACGGTGATTTTACGGTAGAGATATCGGCGGAGTATATGAGTGGACTTACAGATAGTAAATTCGGTTTGATTTTTTATGCTTCAAGTGATCAGCAGGATTATTATCGTTTCGGAATAGAAAATGAAAAAAAATATGAAATTTATAAAAGGTATGACGGAGAATGGAAGGCGCTTGTTAATCCTAAATATAACTCAGCAATAAATTCTTATTTAACAAATATTTTGAAAATAATAAAAGTTGGCAACAACACCTATTTTTACATTAATGATATATTAGTTGCAGAAAAATATATATCATCAATTTACGGAAACCGGTTTGGTTTTTTTGTTTCAGAACAGATTCAGGTCCGGTTTGATTATATTAAGATTACACGTTAATTTCTTCAATCTGGTGACAATAAGGATTGATGCATAAGAAATGGTTTCATATTTTTTTCCAGTAAATGCTTTAACGTTCCATGCAATCAGATAAACTTTGTTTGCAGTATACCTCATAACTAACCTTATAGGAAACTTCGATGCGAAACACTATCGCGATCTGGTCATATGGGTCTTTTATAGGTACCGCTGATCTAAACAAGGAGCAAATTGAGAATTCTGTACACTGGCAACAGAAGAAAGATCGAGAGATAGAAGAACCTGACCAGCATAATTTGTTTGCTCAATTGAGAACACACACCTTTTAGTGTGAGATCAATGCCTCGATCTCTGGCTGTGGTCGATTACCATCACAAAAAGGAAACTTTAAATGTTTAATTATTGATAGACAGCCACCACTTTGGTACCAGTTCTATCCAAATAAATAATCCAAACGGAAAGATTTCATTGAAAAGTGCGTTAAAATGATAAAACAATTTGGAAATACTACATTTTTTGAAAAATAAATTTGCTTAGGAAGATGTTTTTATGTCAGTAATGAAGTTAAACAACTCTTTTACACTATCAATAATGGTTGCTTTAATGTTTTTAACCTGCACCACCGGCGACCGTAATAACCCCCTCGATCCCGGCAACCCCGATCATATCGATAAGCCTGTCGCATATCTGCGGGTATCAGATACAACCATATTCATTAATGATACATTAGTACTTACCGGGTCATGTGAAAATAATGAATTTCTGGATTATTATATTTGGAGAATCGGATCAAAAACCGAAACCACCGAATCAGGTAATAAGAATTTCGTCTGGAAAGATTCAGGCAAGTATGTTATTGAAATGCGTGTGATTGATAAGTATAAACAGAAATCGGAATGGGTTTCGTGTAAAGTTAAGGTGCTTACCGGGCAACCGACAGTAACATTTGATTCTTCTATATTTTCAACTACCATCAGAGACTCCATAACCATCATTCCTTATCATTATGATGAAAATGGAACCATCAAACACTATATATGGCAGTACACATCAGGAAAAGAGACTCTTTGCGATACTACGGATACTATCCCCCGAAAATTTGTCTGGAAAGATTTCGGCAAGAAAGTATTGTCTTTGCGGGTGATTGATGACGATAACCTTGTTTCTCATACAGCTATATGTACCGTTCTTGTCGGATTGGGTGCTGTACCAACGGTAAGCATTATCTCCGATACAAGCTGTTTTATTAATGATACTATCAAAATCAAAGCCGATGGAAAAGATCAAAATGGTACTGTTGAGAAATATATCTGGAGTTGGACTGGATCAAAAAAGGAGGACACCACCACCTCTTCAACAAACAGTTTTATCTGGCCGGATTCAGGATATAAAACAGTAACGGTTTGGGCTGTTGATAATGACGGTCAGATTTCAAAGCCTGATACCTGTGTAGTTACAGTTTCTTCCGGTGCACCTATAATTACCAAAATCAATGATACGGTTGCTTCCACTACAACTGGATGCAAGATTATT
>Ga0209510_1004153_pt1 | contig 13011 bp, 17 predicted proteins | sample BiotimSIPDNA_FD_185749 | JGI IMG/M metagenome (GOLD analysis project Ga0209510, IMG submission 185749) | Anaerobic biogas reactor microbial communites from Washington, USA - Biogas_R1 time_0 SIP DNA (SPAdes) (version 2) | ecosystem: Engineered > Bioreactor > Anaerobic > Unclassified | place... | reverse complement strand
TGTGATGCTACCATTATTTTTATCTTGATAAACATCACTTGAAATAGCCGGAATAGTAGGCATTGTTGGGTATGTTTTTACATATAATTTTTCAGTTGTTTCATCAATTCTAACTTCAACCGTATCGGTTGCTTGTTTAGTGCTAGCTTTGATTCCACCACGCTCACTGCCAGCTTTAGGTAAAACATAAGCGCTTAAACCGGACAATTTTGAAAAATCACCAGCGCTCATTAACCCGTTTTTTTCAGCAGTCGCTAATGAATAAGTTGTATCTTTTGCGCTAATTGTATTACTGGTAATAGTGATATTGTCGCCAGCTTGAAGCAAAGGTTGGTAACCACTTAAATCAATAAACCCGCCTAATTCGTTCCAAGAATCGCCATCCCAAGCATAATATTTACCATCAGCTACTGCATTATAAACATCGCCTATTTTAGGATTTTCTATTGATAATAAATCATCATAAATAGGAACCGAGCCTTGATAACGCATAATATTTACTAAATCATTAGTTTTAACATAGCCTGGAAGCTCAACATTATTAATTGTTTTGTTGTTTAAATCGACATTGTTTTTAACAGAAATTGTGCCATCATTTTTACTTTTAATAACATCTGTGATTAGTTGCTCAATCTCAAGTGTTACATAATGAGTAGGCGGAGCAGCTTCTATATTAGCAATTTCTAAAAAAAGCTCTTTAATGTCTGATTTGTTCTTCGCCACTTGTTGTGGCATTGTTAAGTATTTTGTATTGTAAATTGTTGCCATCTAAATTCCTTTCTAGCGGTATCGACCCCGCCTGGTCAAGTTTATTTATTATTTCTTTAACAGCTGAAATATGTTCTTCATTGTAACGATCATAAGCTTTAGTCATAGCTACTAAACCAAATGAAATAAACATTAAAATATTAGATAAAGCCAATAAGAATAAACTATAATCGCCATTACCTTCAATAAAAATGTAAAGCAATAAAAATGTTGATCCAGCCACTGTTATTCCTTTTATAAAAATATCTTTAATCGTGTGAAAAACTATATAGCTTGTAATTGTTCTTAACTTCTTAATTTTTTTAGTCTTGTTTAGTTTAGCACGATATTCTTCCATAACAGCTTTATTATCTGGCTTTTCCTTTGCAAACACAACCCCCTGACTTCTTAAGGAAATTGTGATCATCAAGCCCACAACAGCTCCTAAAACCGAGAAAAGAAGTTGCTGTGTGCTTTCTAATCTGCTACTAAATCCCATTACCAAAACGGCAGTAACCACAATGTAAGCAACGGACGATATAATAGCACCGATTATACCCGTATAAGTTAGGATTGCTTTAATTTTGTCATTCATAATTATTATACCAAACGCTCCGCCACTTTGGAATGATGATCAAGTCATCAATAAATAGCGGAATTAATTCTAATCCTACGGCCCAAATTAAGGTTTCATAAATAATACCAAAAGAAAGAAGAATTAAGAATATCATTAAAAAAGCCACAAACCTTATTTTAAAGAGAATTTTAAGCCGATTAGATACAACTGCGACCAAAACAATTAAAGTTAGGATTGCTCCAAAGGTTAAGCTTATTTGATCACTCGGTTTTACGATATTAGGATTAGTAATTAAAACACTCGTTAAAGCCATTAATAAAATTACTACATATAAAATAACTTGGTAAGCAATAAACCATTTTTTATGTTTCTTATTTAGTTTTGCAAATTTAAACTTTTCTGGAAACATATTATCAACTCTTTTCTAGTTTTGTTAGTCTTTTGTTTACAAGTTTTAGTTCGGTTCGATAACTTTCAATTAGGTTGTCTTTTTCTTTAATCAGCTCTTGCAGATCGTTTAATTTAGAAAGACCATTTAGCATTTTTTGATATAGTTCTTCATTTTGAAATTCTAAAACTGCACCTTTTATTTCTTTGATTTCGTCTTTAATATCTTCGTTGATTTTTTGCACATTTTTTTCAATCTTGTTTTGTAAACCATTTAAAGTATTAATTGACTCAACAATTCTTAATTTTTGGCTATCTAAATCTTTTGCAAAAATAGATATATCACCAAACTTTTTAATTAATTTTTTATCACTGATGGTTCTTTTAATAAAAGCCGGTGTAATGGCTATTAAAATTGAACCAATAGTAACAATTTCCGATGCATAAGTATTAATAAATTCGATCATAGAAATTCCCCCTAATCATTTTTATATAAATAATAGATATCTTCAGCTAAGATAACCTTAAATAACTCGTCACAAGCCTTATAAATAGGCGCCAGATAGTTTTTACCAATTGCATTATATTTTGCCTTCATAGCTTCTAATTCGTTGTTGATAGTCGTTAAATATTCTTGTTCAGTCGATAGATCTTCGATTGGATCTGTATGAGCATTAACTACTGGATCGTCATGTGTTTCAACTAAGTTTCTTAAAACTCGCGATCCCCTTTGAATTTCTTCTATTTCTAACTGAAACATATCATCAAGTAGTTTTTTTCTCATTAAATAAATCGGAAACTCAACGTGTAGTTCTCTTTTAATCGCTAAAATAAAAGATAGTTCATTGGTGTATCTTGTATAAGAAGAATGATATTTCATGACCAATAAATCGTATAAATGCTTTAAATCATCTTCTTCAGTAATGGATGCAATTGAGCCAATTTTTTCATAAAACTCATCAGGGCCAGTAAAAACATCATCCCACTTCAAAGTTTGAAAATATTTTTTTTCATCATAAAATCCCATTATTCTTCCCCTTTTCTATCTTTAGTTTGAGCGCCTTCCGGAATAATTGAAGCATTAGATTCATCTTTAACAGCTTCTACGCTAATATTTAGACCCCAAACTTTATTTACGATCGCGCAAAAATCTTCTCTCATTCTTAGAGCATTGGTTAAAACTAAAGATGATGAAGAAGTGTTAGCTTTAGTTTCCATTTCGGTCGTGTGTTCTTGCTTCATGAAGGTTCCGCCATTATCAGCACCGATCATATCCTTTCTTAAATTATCGATTGATTGATAGCTTTGAAAGTATCTAGCGGTATCTTTAATGTTAGATCCGGTTAGCTCTTGAAGTTGAGTTGCTGAAGTCATTACCACGACTCTTTTGCCGTTTAAAATTCTACGATCAAGATCATTAAATTCCTTTTCGATCGCTTCCTTTTGATCTTCGTCCTTTGCAATTATATAAAACATTTTAGCGCTTGATATTAAATCAATATTAACAAGTATTAAAATATCTACTAATTGCTCCAAAATTGGCCTAATTAGATATTCCATTGGTGTATAGTCTTGACTTATTGCTAAGCTTGAATCGGTTAAAATAACCGCTTTATCGTCATATTCTAAACGATCTAATTCGTCTAATTCTTCTTCAGCTTGCGGTAGATCGTAAACCACTTTAAATCTTTTTCCTGAAAGATAAGGCATATCGTTTTCAATTTTACCATCACCAGCCATTTTCCATTGGCCTGTAAATAATACCGGTTCAATTCCGATATATCGGCCATATGAGTCTATTTCGCCTTTTAATGTAAATGGTAAAAACAAGAAACGGTCTAAAACCTTATTTTTAAATAAAGCCCCTTTAAAACGGAAATAAAGGACTCTTTCGATTAAGTCTTGTGGTAGTTCTGGTGGAAGGTTATTCCACTTAAAACGTTCGATTGTTTCGATCATGTGTTTATGTGCCATCATGCGTTCTAATAAAGCTCTGTCTTTAGAGCTTGTAATAGCAACTGGGTTTAAACTTAACCCCATATTATTTGCTAAATTTGGCACAAATGGATTTGTTGAGAGATTATTCAATGATAACCACTCCTTCCGTTAATTTTTTATTAATAAATCTAGTTGCATAATCATTTCTAATGACCTTTTTAATTTCACCATAAACAATTTTACAAGACCCAAAAATTGAATTGGTTGCCTTAGTAAGGTTATCAATTTTTTTGATTACCGCAGTAGGAAAACCCTTTAGATCATATTCGGTTTGCATGATTGAGCTTGCAGTTGATTCTAATTTTTTCCAATATATTCCAAAGCGTTCGGCTAATTGAATTCCTAAATCAGCATTATCGCCATGTATTTGATCTGGCATTAAACGTTTGCCTTTTTCTTCTAAATGCAAATTAATTGCACCAATACCAGCATCTAGACCAGCGCTAACAACTGAAGCAGCAAGCCCAACTCCAGCACCAATCGCAGTTCCTACTGCTGGGACAAATGAGCCACTAATTGCTCCGCCTATTGTGCCAGTTACAACTCCCTTGATAGCTCTTGCGATCATATTAGCAAAATATTGTTCTCGGTAAGTTGGGTTTTGATTATAAAATTCATCCAATTTATCAATTTGCCATCTAACCGAATGAGTAAATGAGCTTGATCCAATTACATTTCTTGAAACAATGCCATTAGTTGCGGTTTCGTCATAATAAATAACATAATTGATTGACCCTGAATTAGGCGCGATAATCATTTTAATTTTATTAGTTAAAATATAAGGAATCGAAAACTCTTGACCATAAACATAAAGCCTATAATGATTAAATGGCTCAGCTTTAAGCGGTGTAATTGGGTTTAATAAAGTAATAAAATAAGGTGTTAAATCAATTTCTTTTCTAAAATTAAAGATTGTTAAAATACTAACTCCATCATAATTTCCGTCGTTGTCGTAAAGACGAGTAGGAGCGCAAGCACCACTATATCGGCCATCCACTTCTAAATCTTCCCATAATTTAGCTTCAACTTCACCATCTACCATTTCTTCAAATTGCCTTTTAATCGGTAAAATTAAATCATCAACTAGTTTAATATCTAAAACTTCGCCTGGATCTAGCGAGCTAATAAATGATCCAGCAGTTGCTAAATTGGGCCAACCCATGAAGCTTGTTTTACTATTAAACGGTAAGGCGAAAATTATATTTCTTATATCACTTGAATTTAGTTGCGTCGCTTGCCAATCAGTTAGCTGATAATAAAGTTCGCCATCGGTTAGATCAGCAATTATTTTAGACCAAGTAAGTCTATTATTGTAATAAACACATTGATATTTTGCTTTTATATCGCCACCGACATAAACATATTTTTGAAAATAAGCATAAGCGTTAGGAGTAGCGGTTAGTTTTTCCGGATACTTTATTTTAACATCATCAAGTGATGCAAATGTTTCAAGTCCAGCCAATTTAGTAATATCTGGCCCAAAAGATGATAAGGATTTATCAAATTTAAAACCATACTTTTCTTTATCGGGATTATATTGCATAAAAATTAATAACCATTTTCCGGTATTGGCTTTAGAAGTAATCATTCTTGTTTCAATTTTTCTTTCTAAAGAAACATTAGTAACATCATTAATCCCCTTAAATAAGCTTACATCGTTAGTTCTTTGTAAAATAATATCGGTATCTTTTAAGGTTTGATAATTAGATAAAAACGGATCTTCTTCTGCATGAATTTTCCATTGTTCAATATTAAGATAATCAATTGCAATAATTCGATAAATTTTATCAAAACTCGGAATAATAAAATGCGTATAATTGTTAATATAGCTTCCGTTAGGCAACTTAATTTTATTCGTAATAAAAGAAGTGGCTCCTTCGTCTGGTTTAAAATTAATATCAAGCATCGAATTTGCCGGAGTCTTATATTTGTTATTAGTGAAAAAATCACTAATTTGATATACGTTATTAGTGTAAGTTGCCTTAACGAAATATAATTGCATTTTTACGCTTCGTCTTCTACCGGTGAATCGTCAGTTGCATCAACTGCAAATTTAAGCAAAGCAAATTCGCCTAAGTGAGCATTTAAAACATCATTGTGTCCGAAGGTTAAATAATGATTAATATCTAATCTACGAGCATTAAAGAAGCTTGTTCCAACAGTAAATGCACTCATGATTGGGTAATCGCGTTTGTGCATCAATAAAATTGGATAACTTGTTGAATTAATTGATGGTCTGGAAGCAAATGAGCAAGTATAAGTTGTATTATCAGCATAAGTTGCTAAATTCGGTAATAGGTCACCCGGAAGCACGTGGGTTGTTTTATCACTAACTGTGTAATCCATTTCATATAACGATCTAACAGTTGTGTTAGTTCCAGTTAAAGTTGTGCCAGTTGCATTAATTGCGCCAAAATATTTCCAATGAATTTCCTTAAATTTAGGTTTATCGTCCGGATGGAATAAATAAGGCGCATCATGCTTTTTAACTCCAGATAAAATACCACGTGGAGCGATTATTTCAAAATCGTCAATTGAATAGTTTCTTAAAAAACCATGATCGTTGTAAGCTCTTGATGGTTCGTTTAATTCAGCTATGGAATCTTCAATTTGGCGAAATAATTCTTGAGCGCGCCATTTGTAAAGCTCATTTCCTGTTTGAAACCCTGAAGCAGAGTTTTTTAAATTAATAGTTCCTAATGAAGTTGCTTTAGATAATCCAGAAACCATTAAATGAGAGTTGTAAGTAGTATGCTCATATACTGTTTTTGTAACATTTAACCATGCCAAAATAACCCCATTAAAACTAGAAAATGTGCCTTCGTTAGTGAAAGCTCTTTTAGTTAAATACTCATCTACTGTAAGTGGGATTTGACGAAATTGATCAATCGTTAAAGCTTCTTCAATTGGTGCTGGCGGTCTTAGAACCGTTAAAAGATTGTATTGATTTTGATTAGCGGCAGAACCATCGGTTCCGTCCCACAAATAAGTTTTTAAAGCGTCTGTCGAAATGTAGAGTTTGGTATCGCCATAAAGCGTGCCATCTACCTTTCTGCCTGAATATAATCCGCTTAAAGATCCGATACCTGTATCAAATACTTGTAGCGAGATTATCATATTAAATAATGAAGCAAACACTTCATTTGCTTTTAATTCCCCGTCGTAAGCCATAATTTATATTCCCCCTTTTTATTTTTTACGTCTTGCTAATAAATTAACTAAAACTGGATCATCTTTAACATTTGCATCATAAGCTATTCTAAAGCTAGTTGGGTCTTCATGATCCTTTAGTAATTGTTCGAAAAAATTTGCTACCTTAACAGAATTTTCGGTCGGCTCGCTTGGGCCACGTGCGCCAAAGTCAGTAAATACGTCTTTCCCGGTTGTTTTTAAAACTGAGTTGCGATACTCTAAAGCTTTTTCAATATATTCGCGATTTGAAATATCGTTTCCTTTAATATCAATTAATTCCTTAGCGATCTCAACTGGTTTTCTAACTTCCACTGGCTTAACTTCTTCAATCGGCCTTCTGGTCGTAAATTCTTTCATCAGGTTTTTATATTGTTCCTGAAGTTTTTGGTAATCTTTCTTAGAAATCATTTCTTCATTCATTTTAGCGGTTAATTCTTCAATCGTTTTTAAATGAATATCTTCAATGCTTTCTTCTTTAATTTCGGTTTTCTTTTCAATCATTTTAAATCTTTTCCTTTCTTTTTTTAATATAAGAGAAATATTTGATGCAATTAAGCTGTTTACTACCGGAGTGCCAATCCGGATGATCGCATCAGGCCCATTCATCATGGGTGACACCCTTTATCGATCTATCATAAACCATTAACCTAAAGATACATTATACCCCTTATATGTATATTATAACATATAGCACTCTAAATTTCAAGTGCTAATTGTAATAAAATATATTAAATTATGTGAAAAATAACATAATTGACAATATTTCATCTAGGTATTGACACATATGTATAATGATGTTATAATATAGGTGAAAGAAAGAAGGAGAGTTTAAAACCATGAAAAAATTATCAGTTGAAAAAATGAAATTAAGTTATAGAATTGGGAAAGTAAGATTTCAATTAGATGAAGCATTAGTGGCTATTAGTAGCGAAGCAAAATATCAAGAGTTAGTTAGTTCGATATTAAAGATCCACGATGATCTAATTGAACTAAAATTAAAAGCTGAAACAATCGAAAAGGAGGAAAGAAAATGAATAGAAGAAAATTTTTATTATTAGCAATAGCCTTTTTCGCACTAATCTTAACGATAACTACTGCTTCGGTTTTTGCAATAAACCCGCAAAACAATTTAGAAAGAAGAATTGAAAAATTAGAAACCGATTTTGATAATTTAGAAGATATGATGACTGTGTTTTTAGAATATAAAAATATAGAATATGATGAAGAAGATTTTATAGAATACTTAAAAGAAAACTATAATTGGCTTTATGAATGGGCGGTGGAAAAATGAATAAAGAAAAACAAAACTATGTTTATTATATTTATTTTCAAGACGAGGATCTTGAACCCGTTTATGTTGTAGATTGGTATGAAGATAGCGAAGGAGCTTTTATTAATGTTTGGTCTACATATAGAGATTTTGCTTATATTTTTACAACCTATGATCAAGCAAAAAACGTAATGATTAAGCTTCAAGCTAATGATGAATGGGAAAAATATTTAATAGGGTTGATCGCCCTTTAAAATAAAAATAAAAAGAAAGAAGGTATTTAAAAATGATCAATAATGTAACACTAACCGGAAGGCTTACGGCTGATCCAAAAATTAAGGACATCAAAGAAGATGTTAAGGTAGCAAACTTCACACTTGCAGTTAATAGAATGTTTTCTAACGAACAAGGTGAAAAGGAAGCAGATTTTATTAATGTAGTGGCTTGGAATCGCCAAGCAGAGTTTTTAGAAAAGTATATCGTTAAAGGGCAACTAATCGGAGTGGTTGGATCTATTCAAACTAGAACTTATGAAAAGGAAGGTCAAACCTTCTATGTCACAGAAATTAATGCTCGTGATATCATAAGCTTAGAATATGTTGCTCCAAGAGATGAAGAATCAATTAAAAAAACTTGGCAAGCCGAATGGGATCGTAAATCCAAAGGCCTTAATGCTAAGGAAAAGGAAGCACTAAAAAAGAAATTGGCTGAAAAATACCAGCCACAAATTGATGCTTTAACTCATAAGCTAAATAGTGAATTACCGTTTTAGGTAAGTGCTCATGATTGAGTATTATATTTTGGAAGACATCAAGTTAGAAGAAATTTCTAACAAAGATAAAAGAAAAGAGTTTTGGCGAAATCAAAACAATTGGGTAGAAGTTGATCGTGTGCTTCAATTTAGATTTGAACAATTAAGGGGAACGACAATTTTAAGAATTTGTGGCCCTTATTGGAACTCATGGTCTAAAAAAACCGATTATTATACTTTTGTTAACTTAAAATTTAAACATGTTAGAGGCGAAGGTTGGGCTAATTGGGTAGTAGAATCAATTTATTTTGATGAAGAAAATGAATTAAAAAAAATTGCTGAAAGATTAAGGAGTAAAAAATATGAAAAAAATTTTAAATAAAATGAATTTCTCAGTCACATTAGATCCCTATTTAGTAGCTGATGTGAAAGATGAATTATTGCGAGAAGAAACTTTTTCAGGCCTTATTAATAATTTATTAATAAAATGGCTTGAAGAAAAAAAGAAATCATGATATAATAATCATGAGAAAGGTAATCGAATGGAGTAGCGACTCTTGGAATGATGAATTTTTATACTTAAAATATAAAAAAACTATCTTTGAAATAGAAGTCGCAAAGTTAAGCGAAAGAACACAAATTAATTTATCGCTTTACGATCCTTCGAAATTCCGCGCAACTGGCACCGCCATCCTAAAGGGTAGGAATATTGTTTTTGGTTCCATTAAACCTATTTTTTCCAATTACGGCATTCCTACTCTTTTAATAGAACATAAATTAACTAAAACAAGCTATATTGAGTATAGCGTTAGAACTAAATATGGATGGAGATTTTTTGAAATACAGCGAAATGGATTTCTTGTTTATTGCGCGCCAACTGGACAAGGAAAGACTTATTTTGCTCTTTCAAATTTATGCGATTTAGCGAGTCAGTTTGATACTTTGCTATACATAAATTTAGAGCTATCTATTGATGATATCAAACAGCGTTGTCTTGATATGAAAATAGAGATCCCTAAAAATGTTTATGTTGCACCACTTGATAATGTGGATGTGATTGAAAAGTGGGCGGAAGGAAAAGGAAGCTGTGTCTTTATTATTGATAATATTGATAATCTAGTTGGTGGTGGATTAGATCCTTTTGGTGAGCAATTAAACTTTATTAAGAAGCTTGATCGCTTTTTAAAAGATAATAATCACCATGCGCTAGTTTTAACACAACTTGTTAAAGAAAATAATATTAATTTACTTGGTAAAGATGGCCAAATAAATGATGGCATTACACCAAATATATTGTCTGGAGTTAAGCAATTAAGCTATCTTTCAAGATCGGTTATTATGACAGCTTATTCACCAGAATTGGATTTATATGTTTATAAATTTTTGAAAGTAGGAAGTGGGCGAGAAAATGTCACAAAAAGTTAAAACTTGGAGCATTTTAGAACTACAAAAAATGGGTCGATTTTCTGAAGCCGGTTATGGCCGGATTTTTGCCTACGATCAATCAAAAGTAAATGCGATGGTAGATGCCCGTTATAAAGCTAAGCAAATCAAAAGAGTTAATGAAAGAAATCATCAAGAGTTATTTGATATGCTTTATTCTGGGCCTACTGTCTTTTTTGATGCTAAAGTTAAAATAAAGGATTACATGATCGCGAAGGCTGATTTAAAGAGCGCTTACCCCGCTTACTTACTTGATGATAGAATTAATAAGCCTGGAGTCTTTAAAATAAGACATGATGGAGCATTTCCTTTAAGTGAAAACCCCACTTTATATGTAATTCGGTTTAAATGCGATGTCAATAATGGTTTTGCAAATTGGTTCTTAAATTCATCAGCTATACAAAGAGCCAAAATCAAAACTGATGATCGCAAAATTTGGGGGGAAATAGCCGTTTATTCTTCCCAATCAATGAATTTGATCAAATATGTAGGGTTGTTTTTAAATGATAATGAAGCTCACATCATAAAAAGTTATACCTTTCATGGGGCTTATTTTATGGACATTAAAAAATCACAAATTAGAAAGCTTTATTTTGATAAGGAAATGGGCGATCCGGATGCTAAAAATATGTTAGTTCAATCAACCGGTTGGCTATCGGTTGTTGATAAAACGATCTATTATCACATGGTTCAATATATTAAGTTCCAAATGCTAGAGATTGCTCATAAATACCGGCTTTGGGGCGAAATTGTGGGGGTGCAGACCGATTGTATATTTTACCGGATCACCGAAACAAATGCCCATGTAGCTGGTGAAATAAAGAAAGAAAGCGAACGAATTATTAAGGAACAAAATTCATCAATTGGAACTTATAAAGTGATGATCGTGCCGGCTGATGAAGTTGTTACAATCAAAAGAAGGGTGGTCTTAAAATGAGTTATAATCCAAGACTATCAAAAAAAATAAATCACTTATCTCGTGCGATCAATAAAATAGATGAAGCAAGAGTTGATAAATTATCTTCAGTTTTTCACAATATCAAAGACATTAAGGTTGGTATTAATGAAATTAGTTTTAAAGCCGATGGAGTTTTAAAAAAGGTTAGATATGATGAAATTGAAGATTTAAATGTGCATCTACAAGCAAGCCTTAGAAATCAATTAACCGAAGATAGAAAAGCCTTAAGACAACAGCGCGCTTTAGAACAAATTAAAACCACTGGAAAAATCACTCATCAATTTAAGAGAAGCTTAAAAAAGGACAATCCTAAACTATTAGAACAAATTGAAGAATTTGAAGAAATGTTTGTTGCGGATCCAGAAGATATCGTGGAAGAATTTAAAGACCACAAAATTCTAACCGGTGAAGAATGGTTTGATGAAGCTAATGAATATTTTCAAAAAGAAGGCAGTTTAGCCAAGTTTGATTTCTATGACATTCATGGCACTAAAATTGGCTTTACAGAGCTTAATGCTTTTACTTGGAATATATATAAGGTGGCGAGAAATATATGAAATACGATAAAAATTTGCCTATTCCGCGCCAAAATAGAAACTTTACTTCTAATGATTATTATTCTAATACTTATATGGCGAGTCATTTTCCTAAATATGTTTATTTTTTAACAATTGGATCGCGCGGAAGGGGAAAAACCTATTCCGGAAAAAAATATGCAATTAAGTGGATTTTGAATCAATGGAAAAATAAAGAAATTAAAAAGTTTATGTGGTGGCGCTTAACAAATGATGCTGTTAATAAAATGCTTGAAAATAATGGCTCAACTTTTTTTGAAAGTGAGTTATTAGAAAAATATGGTATTAATGTAAGTGTTGTTAATAATGATCTCTTTTTTGCTAAAAGAGCTGAAGCGGAAATTGATGAAGCTGGTGCAACTAATTATAAATGGAAACACGTTGGCAAGGTTGCATCCATTCAAGAATATTATAAGTTTAAAGGAAACCAATTCAATGGTTATGATTTAATCATTATGGATGAGCTTGTAAGGGCAGAATCCGAAAAAAGAACTTTTAATATTCCGCGTGCTTTTATTAATATGGTTGAAAACGTTGCAAGAAAACGAAAAGTTGGATCCATTAGAGTCTTAATCTATGCTAATGCGATCGGTGAAATGCAAGAAGTTAAGCAATTATTCGGTTTTATGCCTTTGCCTGGTAGATTTGGTGTTTATAAGCTCTATCATAAAAGAGCTATTATTGAATATTTAGATGATAGTGAAGAATGGAAGAAAGAACAAGCTCAAACCTATGCAGGTTTACTTTCTACTTCAAGCGAATTTACTAATGTCCACTTTAATCCCCTAGATGATAAGGATGATATATTTGTCGAAAGAAAAAATAGTAGTGGTAAAACCTACTTTTGTTCAATTAAAATAGATCAAGGAATATTCTTAACCATTTATAGTTTTAAAGGCAATTACTTTGTTGATACAGAAAATTATACATCCAAAGGCTTAAAGCGCATGAATAACTATGCAATGGGTCGTGATCTAGTGACTACTACTACTTTGTATAGCAAAGAGATCATTAAGTTTATACAAGAAATTTGGGATGTTGGCAAATTTAGATTTTCAAGTCCGATAGTTTATGAATGGTTTACTAAAGCACTCGCTAAATATAATGTGGTGA
>Ga0209510_1004150_pt1 | contig 13020 bp, 15 predicted proteins | sample BiotimSIPDNA_FD_185749 | JGI IMG/M metagenome (GOLD analysis project Ga0209510, IMG submission 185749) | Anaerobic biogas reactor microbial communites from Washington, USA - Biogas_R1 time_0 SIP DNA (SPAdes) (version 2) | ecosystem: Engineered > Bioreactor > Anaerobic > Unclassified | place... | reverse complement strand
GAAATACAACGAGGTGCCTGCCGACTTTCCACTGAGTGAGGGAGACATCGTCTATTTCCAGAAGAAGAAAGCCAGGGCTGACAAACCGTATGAATTTCATACCGTACAGGTGGGTGAATCGATGTACAGCATCTCACAAAAATATGGCATCCGGATGCGGAACCTCTATCGACTGAACAAGAAGAGCTACGAATACATTCCCGAGGAGGGAGATGTTCTCAAACTGAGATAGGTGAATAGGTTACTACGTTATGAAGTTTATAGTTCATGGTTCATGGTTCATGGATCATGGTTCAGAGTTCAGGATTCATCGTTCGAAATTTAAATATACTGAACTGTGACAGCTGAATGCAAAAAAAAATATATTACAACAATGCAATACAACACACAAAAAGAGAAACTGCTTTTGCCGGAATATGGCCGCAACATCCAGAACATGGTAGACCACTGCGTGGCCATCGCTGATCCGGAGGAGAGAAGGCGGTGTGCTTATGCCGTGATTGACATCATGGGCAACCTGTTCCCGCACTTGCGCGATGTGAACAACTTCAAACACATCCTCTGGGATCACCTGGCAATCATGTCGGACTTCCAGCTCGACATTGAGTATCCCTATGAGGTGATCAAGAAAGAGGATCTCTACTCTGCACCGGGGCACCTCGATTACAGTCGTCCCACGATGCGCTTCCGCCACTACGGCAAGATCCTGGAACGGATGGTGAAGATCGCCTCCGATATGGAGGAGGGTGAACCGCGTGAACAACTGATACGGATGCTGCTCGGTCAGATGAAACGATCTTATACCCAGTGGAACAAGGAGGCTGACGATGAGAAGATCTTTCACGACCTGAGGGATCTCTCAAAAGGCAAGATCGACTTGAACAGCAGCCATTACACCATTCCTGATATCAAGATGAACGGCAACAATCGGGATAAGCTAAAGAATATAAAGTACCAACGTAGAAAATAGCATCATGATCTCAGCAAATGATCTACTGCCGGTTGCCCGCACTCAGAAACCTTATGGTATCAGGGGTGAGTTGGTGCTGCTCTTCAACCGAAGAGAGTATGCTGAACTGGATGCGGATGATTATTTTCTGGCTATTGAGGGTATCCCGGTACCCTTCCGGGTGGAGGAGTTCACTTTCGTGACCGACACTTCTGCCAGGGTCAAATTTGAAGATGTGGACAATGAGCAGGCTGCCGCACGCTACAGCCGTCTCGAGGTGCTGCTGCCGCGTAAGTTGGTAGAGACAGTCGATGCGGAGGAGGAAAACGACTGGCGCATGTTCATCGGTTTTACCATCACCGATCAGCATGGTGTGACACTGGGCGTTGTGGAGGAGGTAGAAGATGCCACCATCAACGTGCTGTTCATAGTCAGAGACGGCGACAAGGAGCATCTGATCCCTGCAACTGAGGATTTTATTGTTGCTGTGGATGAGAAGCACAAAACCATCGAGATGTTTATTCCCGAAGGATTGATTGAGGAGTGAACAGATCATGTGCAGCTGCTCAACTGACAGAACAAACAGGCCCTTTCTCCAACTCAACCGGGTCAGCATTGGTTATCACTCGCACGGGCATCCACATATCGTGCAGTCGGATCTCACCCTTACTGCCCGTGAAGGGGAACTTATCGCCCTGATTGGCAAGAATGGTTGCGGCAAATCAACCCTGCTGCGCTCCATTGCCTCGCTGCAACCCATCTGGTCGGGAAACATCCTGCTCAACGGCAAGGATATCCACACCCTCACCCCTAAAAAAAGAGCACGACTGCTCTCCATCGTACTCACCGGACAGGAGTCGGTAGCCTCCTTCACCGTGCGGGAGCTGATTGCCATCGGGCGGGATCCTTACACAGGCTGGCTGGGCAGTCTCACGGAGGAGGATCAACAAGTCATAGACCGTGCCATCGCGATGACCTACCTCGAAGGGTTTGGTGAGCGCAACATCCACGAGCTCTCCGACGGTGAACGGCAGCGTGTCTTCATTGCACGTGCGTTGACCCAGGACACCCCCCTGATACTGCTCGACGAACCTACCTCGCACCTCGACCTTCCCAACCGTATCAACATCATGCTGCTGCTGCAAAAGCTGGCACGCGAGACCGGCAAGACCATCTTCATCTCTACACACGAACTGGAAACCGCCATGCAGGTGGCCGACAAGCTCTGGTTGATGGAACAGGGAAAGGGAATCACCGTGGGGACCCCTGAGGATCTGGTGCTCAACGGCAGCTTCGACATTGTTTTTCGTCACCCCTCCTACGAGTTTGACAAGGAGTATGGCAGCTTCGTGGTGCAAAAGCAACTCGACAAGCGGATCACCACCCAGGTGTCGCACCCGGACGGGTTGATGGCACGCTGGACCACCAAGGCACTCTCCCGTAAGGGATGGCGCATTGCTGCTGATGCCCCCCTCCAACTCATGGTCGATGAGGAACAGAACCGTTGGGTTGTCAATAGTGGCAACAGGCAGGTTGTGAGCCACAGCATCGATGAGATGTTGCGGAGCCTGTCAGAAATGGATTAACAGGAGTGAAATCCCCATCATGGTAACAGTGTGAGCAACCTGTTTTTTATTATCTTTGCATCCTGATATAGGGAAATCTCCTTCAATGGAAGTGAAAAAAAGAAATATTGCAATTCTTGGATCTACCGGCTCCATCGGCCGGCAGGCACTCGATGTGATTGCCTCCTATCCGGAACGGTTTGAAGCATATGCACTGGTGGCAAACAACAGTGTGGAACTGCTTATCGAGCAGGCACGACGTTTCCTCCCCGAGGTGGTGGTGATAGCCAACGAGTCGAAATACTCCCAGTTAAGGGAAGCGCTCAGCGACCTGCCCATCAAGGTGTGGTGCGGTAGTGGAGCCATTGAGGAGATTGTGAGGGATGAAGCGATTGACATGGTGCTCACCGCCATGGTAGGGTTCTCGGGACTCAAACCGACAATCAGTGCCATCGCTGCCGGTAAGACCATCGCCCTGGCCAATAAGGAGACACTGGTTGTTGCCGGTGAGCTGATTACCTCCCTGGCACTCGAGAAGCGTACAGCGGTGCTGCCTGTCGACTCGGAACACTCGGCCATCTTTCAGTGTCTCAACGGTGAAGGAGCCAACCCCATCGAGAAGATACTGCTCACTGCCTCAGGAGGTCCCTTCCGCAACTTCAGCAGCGAACAGCTCCGGAGAGTGACCCGTGCCCAGGCATTGGCCCATCCCAACTGGAACATGGGAGAGAAGGTGACCATCGACTCCTCCACGCTGATGAACAAGGGGTTCGAGATGATTGAAGCCAAATGGCTCTTTGGTGTTGAGCCCTCGCAGATTGAGGTGCTGGTACATCCACAGTCGATCATCCACTCCATGGTGCAGTTCGAGGACCGCTCGATCATTGCCCAACTGGGTCAACCCGACATGCGGATGCCTATTCAGTATGCTTTCTCCTACCCTGAGCGGCTTCGTTCGGATATCCCGCCAGTCGACTTCTTCACGTTGTCGCAGCTCACCTTCGAGCGTCCCGACCGGGAGAAGTTTCCCAATCTCACTTACGCCTACGAAGCGATTGACAAGGGTGGCAACATGCCCTGCATCCTCAACGCTGCCAATGAGGTGGCTGTAGGGATGTTTTTGCAGGAGCGTATCGGTTACACTGAGATGAGCCACCTGATCGCCGAGACGATGCAGAAGGCAACATTCCTGCAATCACCCTCACTCGATGACTACCTGCAATCGGATGCCGAGACCCGCACCATCATCAGCGAGCTGGCCCATTAGTATAACAACGAAACAACATAATAACGAAATAACGAATCAACGAATCAACGAATCAACGAATGGAAATATTTCTTATCAAGGCATTGCAACTCATTCTGAGTCTCTCCATACTGGTGGTCATCCATGAGTTCGGCCACTTCCTCTTTGCACGCATCTTCAAGATCAAGGTAGAAAAATTCTATCTCTTCTTCGATCCCTGGTTCGCACTCTTCCGCTTCAAGCCGAAGGGCAGTGATACCGAATACGGCATGGGATGGCTGCCCCTGGGCGGTTATGTCAAGATTGCCGGTATGATCGACGAGTCGATGGACAAGGAACAGATGGCACTGCCGGCACAACCCTGGGAGTTCCGTGCCAAACCGGCATGGCAACGCCTGCTGGTGATGGTGGGAGGTGTGCTCTTCAACCTGCTTCTCGCCTTCTTCATCTACTCGATGGTGCTCTTCGCCTGGAACGATACCTACCTGCCGCTGCGCAATGTGACGCAGGGCATGGAGTACAGCCAGGCAGCCCGCAATGCCGGCTTCCAGGACGGAGACATCCTGCTGCGTGCCGATGAGAAGGAGCTGGAACGCTTTGGCGTACGCACCCTGCTAGACATCGCCGACGCGGAACATGTGACCGTGTTGCGTAACGGTGAAGAGGTGGAGCTGACGATACCCGAGGGACTGATGCAGGCGTTGCTGACCGACAAGGAGGGCTTTGCAGCCTACCGCGTGCCGGCAGTGGTCTTCCAGACCATGGAGGGAAGCGCAGCACACACTGCCGGTTTGCAGCAGGGCGACAGCATCACGGCGGTCAACGGTGTCACCACACCCGCTTTTAGCGATCTGCGTGCTGCCCTCGACAGCCACCGCAATAGCGAGGTGACGCTCAACTTTTACCGAAACGGCATCATGCAAAGTAGCAACATTGCAGTCGACAGTGCCGGCACCCTCGGCTTCTACGCCATGGCGGCCCCACAGATCTACCGTACCGAGACCCTCCACTACGGCTTCTTTGAATCATTCCCCGCCGGTATCCGAATGGGCATCCAGACGCTGAAAGATTATGTGGCCCAGTTCAAGTATGTCTTTACCAAGGAGGGCGCCTCCTCATTGGGCGGCTTCGGTGCCATCGGCAACCTCTTCCCGGCACAATGGAACTGGCAGGCATTCTGGTTGATGACAGCCTTCCTGTCGGTGATCCTCGCCTTCATGAACATCCTTCCCATACCGGCGCTCGACGGCGGTCATGTGATGTTCCTCATCTACGAGGTGGTGACTCGCCGCAAGCCCAACGAGAAATTCATGGAGTATGCCCAGATAGCAGGTATGGTACTGCTCTTCGGCCTTGTACTTTATGCCAACGGCATGGACCTGATCCGGGCAATCTTTTAATGTGCCGGAATAGGATTAATTATCAACAGAGAATCATCATGAAGATTTCGGAACTGATTGACAAGACACAGCAGACCGCCTTCTCCTTTGAACTGTTACCACCGCTCAAGGGGAACAGCATCGGGCAGGTGTTCAATACAATAGACCGACTGAAGGAGTTCGATCCCAAGTTCATCAATATTACCACTCATCACAGCGAGAACATCTACCGCGAAGATGAGAGCGGCGTCTACCGGAAGACCAATGTGCGCAAACGCCCCGGCTCGGTGGCCATCGCCGCCGCCATACAGCATCGTTATGGCATTCGTGCCGTACCACACATCATATCGAAGGGATTTTCGAAAGAGGAGACCGAGTATGCACTCATCGACCTCTCCTTTCTCGGTGTGACCGATCTGTTACTGCTGCGGGGTGACACCAAGAAGCTCGATCCACAACAGCGCAGCATGGACAGTCATGACCATGCCACCGGACTCCAGGAGCAGGTGAACAACTTCAACCGGGGCATCGCCTTCGACGGCTCTACCTTCACACCCCCCGAGACATCCTTCTCGTATGGCATGGCCTGCTACCCGGAGAAGCATGAGGAGTCGCCCAACATGGAGTCGGAGATCAATTACACCAAGATGAAAGCCGACAATGGGGCCGACTACCTGGTCACCCAGATGTTCTTCGACAACAGCAAGTACTTCGCTTTTGTGGATCGTTGCCGTGCAGCGGGTATCACCATTCCCATCATCCCGGGCATCAAGCCGGTGCACCTCTTGAGCCAGCTCACCGTGCTGCCTCAGATCTTCCGCTCCGAAATACCGGAGCCCCTGGAGAAGGAGCTGCGCAAGTGCAAGAACGATGAGGAGGCAAAAGAGGTGGGAGTAGAGTGGTGCATTGCCCAGTGCCGCGAGCTGGTGGCACACAAGGTGCCCTCCATTCATTTCTACTCGCTGATGGCCACCGAGAGCGTCCGGCGGGTGGCAAAAGAGATTTACTGATGTATTTCCGCGACGTCATAGGATTGCAGGATGTGAAGCGTCACCTCATCGAATCGGTGCAGCAAGGCTTCATTCCGCATGCCCGCATCTTCTACGGTCCCGAGGGAGTGGGGAAGCTGCCGCTGGCCATCGCCTATGCGCGTTACCTCAACTGCTCCCACCGCGGTAGTGATGATGCCTGCGGTGAGTGCCCCTCCTGTCACAAGTTCGACAAGATGGCGCACCCCGACCTGCATTTCGTCTTCCCGGTAGTCAAGTCGAAGGTGAGCGACGAGTACCTGCCGGAGTGGCGTCAGTTTCTCACTGAGAACCGCTACTTCAACCTGGGCAGCTGGCTCTCCTTTATCGATGCGCAGAACGCACAGGGACTTATCTATGCCAAGGAGAGCGATGAGATCATCCGCAAGCTCAACCTGAAGGTATATGAGGCACCCTACAAGGTGATGATCGTCTGGCTGCCCGAGAAGATGCACGAGAGTTGCGCCAACAAGCTGCTGAAGATGGTGGAGGAGCCACCTGCCAACACCGTGTTTCTTTTGGTTTCCGAAGATCGGGAGAATGTGTTGCAGACAATCTGGTCGCGCTGTCAACCGCTGCAGATAAGGGCTATCGAGATGGAGGAGATGACTGCAGCCCTCGAACGAACCTTTGCGATTGATCACTCACAGGCAATTGATTGTGCACGTATCGCCAACGGCAGTTTTACCCGAGCCATCGAGCTGCTCACCTCCTCCGAGGAGAGAGCCTATCAATTTGACCTGTTCAAGGAGATGATGCGAGCATCTGTATCGCGCAATATAAAGAGCATCAAGGAGGTGGCGGGAGCGCTTGCCGGCATTGGCCGTGACCGTCAGAAGAACTTCCTGCTCTACTCGCTCCGGCTCTTCCGGGAATATTTCGTGAGCAATTTGCATCTGCCCGAAATCGTTTACCTGAGCAGTGATGAGCAACAATTTGGGGAACGTTTTGCCCCCTTCATCAATGAGCAGAACATTGAAGCGTTCGATGAAGAGTTCTCGCTTGCACACCGTCAGATAGAGCAGAATGGCAATGCAAAAATCATCTTTCTCGATCTTTGTTTGAAGGTAACGGTGTTATTGAAAAAATAAATTTGTACCTTGCATTCTGTTTAAGATCAGATATCATCAGAAAGTCTAGCCTTTCCCACTGGAAAGAGCGATCAATTATATATACATCATGGATAAAGAACAATTGGCAGATAAACTGTCGGATATCGCTCCATTGGAAGCGGTAACCGATCGAAATACCAAGGGTTGCAAAGGATGCACCCGACATACCAACAAGCTACATGTCTACGACTGGCTGCACGATTTCCCTGAATTCCAGCAGGCTACCAAGATGGTAGAGGTGCAGTTCAAGAACACCCGCAAGGGATATTACATTAACAGCAACAACCTGGAACTCCAGTTGGGTGACCTGGTGGCAGTGGAGTCACTCCCGGGTCATGACATCGGCACGGTCACCCTCACCGGTAAGCTGGTGGAGCTCCAGATGAAGAAGAACAACTTCCGCGAAGACAACAATGGAGGATTGCGTCGCATCTACCGACTTGCCCGCCCAGCCGATCTGGAGAAATATGAACAGGCAAAAGCACAAGAGCAATCTACCATGATCCGCTCCCGTCAAATTGCTGAGGAGCTGGGACTGCAGATGAAGATCGGCGATGTGGAGTATCAAGGTGACGGCAACAAAGCCATATTCTATTATATTGCAGATGAGCGTGTCGACTTCCGGCAGCTGATCAAAGTGCTGGCAGCCGAGTTTCGTGTCAAGATTGAGATGAAACAGATCGGAGCCCGTCAGGAAGCTGGCCGCATTGGCGGTATTGGCCCCTGTGGACATGAGCTGTGCTGCAGTCGCTGGATGACGAACTTCGTCTCCGTATCCACCTCGGCAGCACGTATCCAGGATCTCTCCATCAACCCGCAGAAGCTGGCCGGACAGTGCGGCAAGCTGAAGTGCTGCCTGAACTATGAGGTTGATGCCTACGTGGAGGCACAGCGTTCTCTTCCCTCGCGGGAGATCGTGCTGGAGACCAAGGATTCGACCTACTATCATTTCAAGACGGATGTCTTCTCCGGCATGATGACATACTCCTCTGATAAGTTTAACGGTTCCAACCTGGAGACGATACACAAAGATCGTGTTTTTGAGATCATCTCCATGAACAGGAAAGGAAAGAAGCCGTTGAAGCTGCTTGCTGAGAAGGCGGCAGAGCCTGAAAAGGAGACTTCCTACCAAAACGATTTGCTGGATGAAAGCATCACCCGTTTCGACAATGACAGGTCGCGTCAGCCTCGCAAAAAGAGGAAGCCACGGAAGAAAAGAGTCGACAACAACGGTGAGCAAAACAAGACGGAGAATCGTCAACCACGTAATGAGAGTTCCGAGGGTGATCATGAAGAGTAGGTTTATGCCGGCTCTACTGGCATCGATTCTCCTGCTTTTGTCGACACTCTCCTGCAACGGCGATAAGGCATATTATCAATACCGACAAATAGAACGCGGGGAGTGGCATCGCGACTCCCTGCTGCTGTTCACAACAGATAGCCTGTTTCAACTGGAAGGGCCCTCACTGGCGATCTCCCTGGAGATCACCTCCAACAATCGTTATCCCTACCGTGATCTCTGGATGCTGGTAGAACAGAATATCAGCGACACCCTCTTCCGGGCTGACACACTCCAGATTTTGTTGGCAGATGAAAAGGGACAATTTCTGGGAAGCAGTGCCGGGGGGCTACACCAACTCTCGGTACCCTACATACGCCTGAAGGTGGACGAACCGATCAGACCCTTTCAGGTAAGAATACGTCATCTGATGGCAGATGATCCACTGCCGGGTATCGAGAAAGCAGGGATAAAGGTGTTTGCAGCAGCAGAACAACAATGACACAACAGCAAATGCAGGTAGCATGAAAATATCCATGATCGGCGCCGGCAACGTCGCTACACATATCACCCTGGCTTTGGCTGAGAAGGGACACACCATCTTGCAGGTATGGAGCCGCACGGCTGAACATGCAAGGAAACTCGCTGAAAGGGTGGGCGCTGCCTCACTTACCGAGTTGGGGGAAATCTTCACGGATACCGATCTCTATCTGTTCTGCGTGAAAGATGACGCGTTACCCCAAGTAATAGCAGCCATGCCGGAGACCGGCGGCATCTGGGTGCATACTGCCGGCAGTCTTCCCATGGAGCTGTTCGCAACGCAAAAGAGCGATTATGGGGTAATCTATCCGCTACAGACATTCAGCAGGAATAGGGGGCTCTCTTTTCAGGAAATACCCCTTTTCATCGAGGGGAGTACCCCGGCGAATGCTGCGATACTGGAGCAGCTGGCCCACACCCTTTCCCGCAACGTCTATCGCCTGCCGGGGGATAAGCGGAAGAAGCTGCACCTGGCTGCCGTCTTCGCCTGTAACTTCGTCAATCACCTTTACGCCCTCTCTGCGGAGATCCTCAATGAGGAGGAGATCCCTTTCGATGTGCTGCTGCCACTGATCGCCGAGACCGCGGCCAAGGTGAGAGAGATGGCACCGGTAGCGGCACAGACCGGTCCCGCACTGCGTGGTGACGAAAAGGTGATGCAGCAACATCTTGATCAGATTGTTGATCCCCATGTACGGGAAATCTACCGACTGCTGAGCGGGAGCATTGCCGAATTGACAAAAAGGAACCATTTACTTACCTAATGTCAGAAAATTTGTGCCCCATATAGTTGAAATCTTGCGAAACAAACACTATATTTGTATTCATTAATTTTTATTAAAAACCACTCCGATAATGGCGAAAGTAAAGGGTTATGTAGAGGTAAACACGGAACGGTGCAAGGGATGCAACCTCTGTGTGGTTGCCTGTCCCACCGGTGTACTGGAATTACAACCGCGTGAGGTAAACAACCGGGGATATCATTTTGTCTATATGAAGCATCCCGATGAGTGTATCGGTTGCGCCAACTGCGGATATGTATGTCCCGACGGCTGCCTCACGGTATACAGGAAAAAAGTGGAAGAGCCTGTGAGCCCTCTTGTTAACCTTTAAAAAGAGACAATTATGTCAGAAGAAGTTCAATTGATGAAAGGCAACGAAGCCATAGCCCATGCGGCAATCCGCTTCGGTGTTGACGGTTATTTTGGTTACCCCATCACTCCCCAGTCGGAAGTCATCGAGACTCTGATGGAGGAAGCCCCCTGGAAGACCACCGGCATGGTGGTGTTGCAGGCCGAGAGCGAGGTGGCGGCCATCAACATGGTCTACGGTGGAGCAGCCTGCGGTAAGTATGTGATGACCTCCTCCTCCAGTCCCGGTGTCAGTCTCAAGCAGGAAGGCATCTCCTATATGGCCGGTGCGGAGCTGCCCGGTCTCATTGTCAACGTGCAGCGTGGCGGTCCCGGTCTGGGAACGATACAACCCTCACAGGCCGATTACTTCCAGACCGTGAAGGGTGGGGGGCATGGTGACTACCGCCTCATCACGCTGGCACCCGCTTCGGTACAGGAGATGGCCGACTTTGTGGCGCTTGGTTTCGAGCTCTCGTTCAAATACCGCAACCCGGCCATGATCCTTACTGACGGTGTTATTGGTCAGATGATGGAGAAGGTGCGGTTGCCGGAACAGCGCAGACGCCGTACCGACCCGGAGGTACGTGAGCAGTGTCCCTGGGCCACACTGGGCAAGACACCCGACCGGGCACCCAACGTGATCACCTCACTGGAGCTCGATTCAGCCATGATGGAAAAGAACAACGAACGATTCCAGGCCAAGTACCGCGTCATCGAAGAGGAGGAGGTGCGCTACGAGGAGGTGCAGTGCGACGATGCCGACTACCTGCTGGTAGCCTTTGGTTCTGCTGCCCGCATCTGCATGAAGACAATCGAGCTGGCGCGTGCCGAGGGACTCAAGGTAGGTCTGCTGCGCCCCATCACTCTCTGGCCTTTCCCCACAAAGGAGCTGCGGCGCTATGCTGACCAGGTGAAGGGTATGCTCACCGTGGAGCTGAATGCCGGTCAGATGGTGGAGGATGTCCGCCTGGCTGTGAACGGTGTAGTGCCGGTGGAACATTATGGCCGCATGGGTGGCATCATTCCCACCCCCGACGGCGTACTGGATGCATTGAAAGATAAACTGATCAGATAAACCCTCATTCATCATGGACCTAAAATACAGAAACATCTTCTTGCTCCTATTCATGTTGGCTTTCATCGCTACTATCGTGGTCTACTTCTCTTCCGACAAGGACATGCAGCTCACCTGGTACATCGGGGGTGCTGCCATCCTCTTCTATCTCATCTATCGATTCTCGAAAAAATAATCATCATGGATATTGAAACACTTAAAAGTCCGGAGAACCTGGTCTATGCCAAGCCCGAACTGATGAACAACAATCATATGCACTACTGCCCCGGCTGTTCGCACGGCGTGGTGCACAAGGTGATCGCCGAAGTGATCGCCGAGCTGGGACTGCAGGAGAAAACCATTGGCATCGCCCCGGTAGGGTGTGCCGTCTTCGCCTACAACTATATCGACATCGACTGGCAGGAGGCAGCCCACGGTCGTGCACCGGCACTTGCGACCGCCACCAAGCGACTGCTGCCCGACAGGATGGTGTTCACCTACCAGGGCGATGGTGACCTGGCCGCCATCGGTACCGCTGAGACCATTCATGCTGCCAACAGGGGTGAGAACATCGCCATCATCTTCATCAACAACGGCATCTATGGAATGACCGGCGGACAGATGGCACCCACCACCCTGAGCGACATGAAGACATCGACCAGTCCCGAGGGTCGTAATGTTGCCACCATGGGCAACCCGCTCAAGATACTCGACATGCTGGCGTTGCTCAATGGCGTCTGCCTGGCCACCCGCACCAGCGTGCACACTGCTGCCGCGGTGAGAAAGACCAAGAAGCTGATCAAGCTTGCCTTCGAGAACTCGATGGCCGGCAAGGGCACCTCCATCGTGGAGGTTGTCTCCACCTGCAATGCAGGTTGGAAGATGACGCCGGCGGATGCCAACGACTGGATGGTGGAGCACATGTTCCCCTATTATACCATTGGCGATTTGAAGAATATTTAACCCCAGGAAAGGAAGAACATGTTACAGGAATTAGTTATTTCAGGTTTCGGCGGACAGGGTGTGTTGTCGATGGGTAAGATACTGGCCTACTCGGGCATCATGGAGAACAAGGAGGTCTCCTGGTTTCCCGCCTATGGACCGGAACAGCGTGGCGGCACCGCCAACGTCACCGTCATTATCTCCGACCGTCCCATCAGCTCGCCGGTTGTCAACCAGTACGATATTGCCATCGTGCTCAACCAGCCCTCGCTCGACAAGTTTGAAGAGCGTGTGAAGCCAGGGGGCGTGCTGATCTACGACAGCTATGGCATCAACCGCAAGGTGGAGCGTAAGGATATTCACGTCTACCGCATCAATGCAATGGATGAGTCGATGAAGATGGACAACACCAAGGTGTTCAACATGATCATCCTGGGCGGTCTGCTGCGTATCTCTCCCATGGTGGAGCTGGTGAACGTGATGAAGGGACTCAAGGAATCATTGCCCGAGCGGCACCACAAGCTCCTTCCCATGAACGAACAGGCCATTCTGCGCGGCATGGAGATCGTGGAGCATGAGCAGGTGGCTGCAGTGCCTGCCGCACAGGCACACTAGCATTGCCTGTTGGCTGAATGAAAATGAAACGGGGCTGACCATTGGTCAGCCCCGTTTGCTTGTTTATTTTTTCCTGCCGAAGAGCCAGGAGAGGATACCCGGTTTCTTCGTCTTCTGTTCCTTTGCTGCCGGCTTGCTTTCCTCCGGACGTCGGGGCTTGCCTCCGTTCCTGTCGACT
>Ga0209510_1004148_pt1 | contig 13024 bp, 18 predicted proteins | sample BiotimSIPDNA_FD_185749 | JGI IMG/M metagenome (GOLD analysis project Ga0209510, IMG submission 185749) | Anaerobic biogas reactor microbial communites from Washington, USA - Biogas_R1 time_0 SIP DNA (SPAdes) (version 2) | ecosystem: Engineered > Bioreactor > Anaerobic > Unclassified | place... | reverse complement strand
CTCGGTAAGCCAGATATATCCGTTCGGTGCCGGGCTTCGAAGCTCGATCTTCGTGGTATTTTGTTGCTTTCAACTCTCCGAAAATGATATACTCTGTTTCGCTTTCGCCGAAGATGAATCTTTTACCCGTCCAGTCTTCGCGGGACTTGGACGGGATATCGTTTCGAAACGGAACCGGGCCTTTTTCTTGGCCTTTTTTGTTTTGTGTTTGATCCATGTTGATCAACCCTTTCACGCTCTACGCGTCGGTTTTGATTCCGAAAAGTCGGCTTTTCAACGTCAGCAAGCCGTTCGTTTCTCCGTTTGGTTCTTCGTTTGCCTCTTGAATCCCTTTCTCTTTCTCGATCCGATCGGAAAAGAGGGCATCCAATCGTTCGATCATATTGGGGTCGTCGATGCGGTCCCCTTTTGGGTCGCGGTAATAACGTGAGGTCGGGATTCCCCCGGGTAAATAATCCCGGCAGTAAGAGTAACCCTTCAGGTCATCAGTCATCGCGTGATCCCCCCCCTCATGTTGCTTTTCATGCAATTCGATCGTCTTCGTCAGCAATTTGAACGCATACGCGTCGAGTTCGTCCGGGTCAACGTGCCGCATATCCTCTCCGATTGCTTCATAGCGCCGCGCAATTTTTGCGTACGCGTTGCTGACTATCGCGTTCGCCGCTTGATCGAGTAATTCGTCAAACATTTCGTTTTCTTCGGCCGAATAATGTTGGCGCACCTTTCCGCCTGATTTTAAGTAACACGTTTCCGTCAGCCAGTCGCGAGCAAGCGCAAACATTTTTTGTTTGTAGTCGGTCATCTCCTCACATCCTCCCCCTCTCGGGCGGCGTCTTTTACCAGGCGCCAAAGATCAAGCTGTTTTTGTGCCGTCGCTTTAATCTCTGATAACGGTCTCACGCGCTTTATTTCCCCGCGGGCCTTTGCGTATATTTCGGTTGATAAAATGACATTGTCTTCTTCTACCGTGACAATTTTGTCGTCGTCGTTCTTTGTCATGTCCTATCCCTCCTTTATTCCCATAGGGGTCATCATGTTCCTTCGTTCGCTTCTTTGTCCAATAGAATTTTTCTGATCGTTTCCGTCGCCTTTTGACGCTTCCGGTTGATCCGTTTCCGATCGGTTTTTTTATATCCCATTCGATTCCCCTCCTATCCCAAAAGTCCGGCGATCTTTCTTTCCGGCGCGTTTCCGATCCGGTCGATATTGTGTGCGTAGATCATCGTCGTGTTTATGTTTGAATGCCGGGCGAAGTTCTGGGTTTCCTGTATCGTCGCGCCCCCCAGAAGGGATAGCGTGATCGCAGTGTGCCGGAGGCTGTGCGCGGTCAGGCGATTCGAAACAATATCGGCCGATCCCATACGCTCCTTGACGATGCGCGATATCGATCGGGTCGTCAAGCGTTCACCGCCCGCTTTGTTGCCTGTTGCCTCGAACAGCGGATCGATGTCGCCAACCGGCCCCCGGGCCCGCAGGTAATCCATGATCGGATCAAGGCTTTCCGGCGTCAGAAGCACGAAAGCGTCTTTTTCCGATCGTCCCTTTCCCTGTATGTAAAGCAAGGCTTCCCCGCCCGATTGCCGGATGTCTTCCACGTTCGCCCGCTCGACTTCAATCGTCCGAAGGCCGGTCCGGATCAGCAGGTTTATCAGCGCAAAGTCCCGCTTCCCTTTGATCGTGTTCCGCTCGATCCGGGAAAGCAACCGTTTGACCTGTTCGATCGTCAGCGGGTCCTTCCGGAAGCCGTGAGATTGCCCGCCAGCTTTGACCGTCTTCGCAATATCTGGGTATATTTTTTCCGATTCAAGCCACGCGTAAAGCCGGCGAACCGCGACGATATAAGTCGCCTGTGTTGCGGGTTTTTTGTCCGAAAGGAAGGTTTTGTATTTTAGAAGGTCATTTCGCGTCGCCGTCGCCAGGTCAATGCCTTCGGCGTCAATCCATTTGAAAAACGGTCGGATCGATCGGCGGTAAGTGTCTTTCGATTTTTCTGTGATATCTTGGGCAGATAGAAAAGACCCGATGATCCCTGTGTAATCCCTTTTTGCAACAATTTTTGACATCTTCTTTTCCCCCTTTGCTGTTTGCTATTTATATTATACTCTTTATCGGTTATACTGTCAAGTTTTTTTATTTGGTATTGTTTATATCGATATTATATCATACCATATGCAACAAAAGGTAAAGATTTTGATGAGCCGGATTTTTCGGGCAGGATAAAAGACTCTGCCATCAGCGGGCTTATCATAAAGTCATGAAGAAGCGTTGATTCCTGTCAGGCTTGAAAACTTCACGAATTACTAATTTTACAGCCTCCAGGAGAAGTCAGAACGATGATATTCCCCTTCATTTAAAAGATGAACGACATTTAAAACAAAATGATTGTTATTTCTAATCTGAATCGGGAACGTATTTGAGATTCGGAAGGAAGATATAATCGTTTGAAAAACAAGATTTTTGCTTTAATCAAGAAAGCCGCCGGGATATTCTTCGGCTTCGTATTGGAAAAACTGTTTTCTAAGTTGTTAGATAAGCTTTAATAAAAAAAGCCCCGAAAGGGGCTTTGCGTTGCTATTAGGAAGTATGACAGACTAAAACGTTTTTTGCTTTGCCTGTTCTATTTTCCGTGAAGCTATCTTCTTCGTGTTTTTCGAAGGGCGCACAAAATGTCTTATCGGCTTATCGGAAACCGGAAACGATTCGAAGTTTGATTCTTTCATTGCCTCCGAAAATTCGTGTGTTTGATAATATTCCTGTTCTTCTTCGAGTGTATCGAAATGCTCCGGTACTTCTTTCCAGCTTTTAACCGCTATCATCTTTTTCATTCTCGGTTTGTCACCCTCCTTTCCTTTTAGAATAGAGATTCTTTTCTTGTTTCTCCATCGTTCGAGCCGTTATAATTCTGATGTTTTTCTTTTCGTCAGGATTTGAAACGACAACATACAGATATTTTCCATCGGATGTTTGGCATCCTATACATTTACGGTCTTTCGATGTTTGTAGAATTTTTGGATCGTCATCAAACAACCCTTCTTCTACTTCATACGGCTGTACATTATGACGTGAAATATGCGTTATGGTATGAGGATTCCAGTCAATTTCATTATACCATTTTTTCATTTTTCAGCCTTTCTTTTTCCACGTTCGGCAAAACGCCTTCCATAGGGTCAACGGTTCCGGCTCTATCTTCCGGCGCAGCGCCTCGAGTTCGTCGCGAAGCTTCGATATCTCCCAGGCGTGCCCCTCGATCCTCTCGGTCGTGCTGTTTTTGAGCGCGGCGGTTTCGGTTTGGAGGGTTCGGACCTGATCCTTGAGGGTGTTAACTTCTTCGCTTTTCTGCAATATTTGAACCGCCAGCAGTTCTATCTCCCGGCGTTGATCGACGATCTTTGTCGCGGCGGATATAGCGGCGTTTACGGCTTCCAGTCCAGCGTTCGAGCGCGGCGAATCGTTCGGCTCTATCGTCAGGGTCTTCGGTGTTGCTTCGGCCAGTATCTCTTCTATCTCTGCCGTGCTCCGTCCTGCTTCATATAGGGATTTGATACGGGTTATCAGCTCGACGGCCGCGGGTGGATAGTAAGTGATTTTCCCGATCTTTTTACCGGCGAAGTAGTGGCGAAATGATTCAATCCACCGCCTGATCGTCGATTCCGGCACGCCTGATTCCCTGCTGAGTTGCGTTAGTCGCTTGAGGTCTTCCATTCAATCGCCGCCGTTGCGCCGCCACTCGTTTTTCGGCGCTTGATTGATTCTACGCCGATCTTTTGTGATTTGTTAATTGTTGCGGATAGGTTCATAATACGTGATAATGGTTTATCTGCGGAATTTCCGCAGACACGGCAAGGGTTGACCGGTGCCTCCTTTGGTAATGTTGATAATATCAACATTTTCCTTCTCCGTTTCCTTCGGCCTCCCCCGTGCGTGACGTTGCTGAGCGATATGGAGTGGGGGAATTGGTCTGACAGCGAGATCGCGAGAAAAGCCGCTGTAACTCAACCATATGTATCCAAACTGCGAACATTATGTATCGATCAGTTATCATATAACAGTTATAAGATAACTCCAGATAACCCCGAAGTAACACCGCGTTCATTTTTTGGCTCAAATGTGCCAAAGTCTGGCACACGGCCCTCCTGAAAAGTTTTGGCCAAAACCAGAATCTCTGCGCCAATTTTTGAACGCAATGTAACGTGGTTTCTCACCTTTCGCGCGTCATCATAAAACACCCTCCCGATATAGTGATTTCACGATGCCTTCTCTTGTAGAATCGCGTTTTCAAGTGCCGCGATGCGATCCTCCATTTCGTTTTTGGCGATGATCTCAGAAACGGTTTTGACCAGATACGCGATCGCCCGCGCCTTTTCGATCTCCATTTTGAATACCTCGCGGTCGCACTCTCTCGGATCAAGCAGTTCGACCCGGTGCAACGCCGCGCAACTCTTTTTAACAAGTGTTGATATTTTCATTTTCACCCCCCTCGGTTATTTTTGTATCTCGCACGTGTAGCCCGTTTCGGCGATTTTTGGTTCACCGGCGCGGTGATTTTTTTACGTATCCGGATCATCCTCGAATCGCGCCGTAATATTCAATTCGCCGCGGCGTAGCGCTTCCGCATAGTAGGCCGTCAACCGCTCGATCGTTTTTGGATCCGTAACCCTTGCCCCGTCGCGCGTTTCGAACCATTTTTCCGCTTCGTCCTGATCCGGATCGATCGCCCACACCTGAATATACTCGCTTGCGTCTGGTAGCGCTTTCCACGCCGTGAGCGATTCAAGTTTTTGGATTCGCCGCTTCATGTTTCCCTCCCTTCGTGTTCGGCTTTAGATGCCGCTTTCGATATCCTTTGTATTCGCCCCTATACGCGTTCGTTATTCCGTTTACGGTGTTTTACTCATGCCGCCTCGCCAAAACGCTTCACGGCGAACGCTGTAAATAGCGCGGAACGCTCCCGCGCTTTGTTTATATGCGGCCCGGCAAAGGCCGCAGGAGCAAGAGCCTATTTTTGCGAGGGATGAATACCAGGACGTTTGGAGCTTATTTTTCGTCCGGAAAGGAAAACCGGATCGTTCGCTTTTGCTTAGGATCCTTGATGATGTAAAACTCTCCAGGCTTCAACTCCGGTTCATGATCCGGTCCGGAGTACTTTCTATCTCTTAGTTCGCCCATAAGGATTGCTACCTCTCCCTTGACGGCGTTGATTTCTTTGCTAAGGATATCCCGGCCTATCGTATTCGCTTCGTGTTCCGCTTCTCGGCTTCCTTCGGCTTGCCAGTGTTGCCGCATGTAATTCGATGCTTGCCGGGTGAGGGCTTCGCCTTCTTCCTTGGCCGCCCGTTCCGCTTGATAAGCCGCCTCTGCCTTTTCGGCCTTCTCGGCTTCCTTCGCCTCAATCGCGTCGAGCAAGGCCTTCGCGCCCTTGGCGATATTGTCGCCTATCTCTATGGTTTCCGGTTCGGACGGCGGGACGTTTTGATTCTCACGGAAAATAGAATCTAACGTTGTCGGTTTCATTTAATCACCTCCTCGATGCTCGATTTCGAACGCGTATTCTTTCGCATACTCTCGCCACGCGTGGCCTATTTGCGGCGGTATCGGCACGTAGGCGCCGGATACGGCCGCCAGGGCGGTCATCTTCGCCATGAGTATTTCCCTCGCCCGCCTCGCGGCTTCTACGTGTTTGGCGTATCGCTTCAAGAGTTCCGCGGCTTCTTTCTCAGCGTTTGGGAACCTTCCGAAGAGTTCGTCGTAGGCGTTCAACGCCGCTACGTATTCCTTACGTGCGGCCTCTTCCGCTTCCAGGAGCGCGCCCTTTTCTACCTCGAGGCGGTCCAACTCTCTCGAGAGCTCTTCGACCGCCTGCTTGTAGCCGTTGATCTCAGAGATGATCTTTGGGTTGAAGCGGTCTTCGACTTTCTCGAGCCGATGCAAAACGTTTATCGCTTCCGCACGCTTGCCTATCAAGGCGGCGGTTTGGGCTTGCACTTCTTTTAGGTTCATTTTTCTTCCTCCTTTTATTGTCGCCGTAAAAGCCGCATAGGTAGTTCGTTCACCTTGCGAGTCAGTTTGCGGGATAGGTTTTCAAGCTCTTCTTGTAGAAATTTTAGTTTCGCCTCTTTGTCCGCCGATTCCATGTTCGTATTTTTTTTAATATCTTCGATCGATTTTAGAATGCCCACGATCATTTCTTGTTCTTTGATTTTTTGTTCACCCACCGTGTGTGTCAGTTTTTCGAGTTCTTTATACAAAAACGCGAGTTTTGATTCTTTGTCCAATGAATTCATGTCCATGTTTTTTTTAAGGTCTTCGATCGATTTTAAAATGCCTTCTATCATTTCTTCATCTTTTTTGCCGGATTTTTTGGCGTCAACCTTCCCGTGTTTTTCGATCCATTCCAGTTCGCCGCGTATCGCCTGCAATTCCTCAAGTATCACGTTTAATCCCTCCTTTTAGGGTGTCTGGTTTGACCGATTCGATCTTGCTTGTGCCAGGACTAAACCGCGACGTTTTTTATTCGCCTTTTTTTGACATAAAAAAAAGAAACGTCGATCGCCCCGTTAGGGCTTCTCTCCCGTTTCTCTCTCTCTCGCGATTTTTTTATTGAAACAACTATATGTTGTTAAAACAAGTATATCACACACACACACACAAAAACGAATCTATTTGATATTGTTAGTTATATGCCGGTTATATCCGGTTATTTCTCGGTTATAATTTCGAAACGCTAAAACCGGCTCTGGTGGCTGGTTACAATTTTTGGAAAAATATCTTACCGCCCCCCAACCGTACGCCTTACCGCCCCCCAACCGTACGCCTTACCGCCCCCCAACCGTCGAAGTTATACAAAAAAAAACAAGGTCGTAAACCGCACACAAAGCCATTCTCGCAAAATTATTACTGCCTTAAGTAATTATAAGTAATTATAATTAGGGTTATCGCCTTAAAAACGGTGATAACCCCCCTACCCTTCCCCCTTCCCTTCGGTCGGGGTCGGGCGGGTCCCCCAGGAGAAGAAAATAGGACATAAAACAACGAACCATCACGCTTGGTTTTCCAGTAGGTCTAAAAGTTTAATGTAGTTTTCCGGCGAAATTTTCCGGGCTCCCTTCTTCCAAAGGTTGATCGAAGTCTGCGAAACGCCTATTGACTGCGCGATGTTGTGCTGTGTATAGCCTTTTTGGAGCAACTGATCGATTATATTTTTCACGCGGTCTTTTGACGCCGGCGGGATCGGTTTTTTTACGGCCTTGACGGCCTCGCGCGAAGCCTGTAAAGTGGAAATATTTTTGTTTAACCATTCCGGCGGGTAAAGGGTAACATATTCTTTGTCGGGGTCGGTGACGTCTTCAAGGCTCAAACCCGAATCCAAAACCCAACTCCCCATATAAGCGCGTTCCACAAGATAGTTCAACGTCGTCTGAAGGTTTAACAGCTGTTTTTTTGGCCTGGTGCGCTTCGACGCGGGTTCAAAAAAATTAAGCAACGTCGACAACTTCATTCGAAGTTCCTTCCCGTGTATCCGCCAAAGCAGTGAAAACCTCACCGACAAAACAACTGCCGCGTTCGGGCGGTTTGTTGTGTTCTTCTCACGCAGCAACTTTTCCAAAAGCAGGGTATACTGCGCGCCTTTTGACCCGCTTCCATTCATCGCTTCCTGATACCATTTTGGGGCAATCAGCGATACCCCGTCAATTTGGGACCAGTCCGTCGCGTGGTCGATCTCCTCAATTACGGCGAGCGGGAAGGTTTTGCTTTTTTTGGGGTGTAGCCGATCGGGTACGGTGAATAGTATTTTGGTGAACATGTTTATCGTGTTTTTGGCGCTTTCGACGTCGCGGGGACTGTAGTCGCCGTTATTCTTTTTTTGGCATCCCAGCATTTTCAGATGATCGTTTACACGCCAGGTAAACCGCCCTTGGTTCCGATAGAAAGACAAAAGCAAAGCCAGAAAATGTCGAAGGCCTGACTCGGACATTAGTTCCTTCTGAACCTGTATGTAAAGGGTTTCGCGCGTAAAGCGTTCGTCGTTCAGAAAGAGGGTTGCGCCCTTTTGAGGAACCGCCAGCAGTTCGCAAAGGCCCCGGGGGTCCTCAAATGATATTTGCGAAACAGCCTGATTCCCACCGTAGTCGGTGTCAATCGCAAAAACCGAATCGATCAAGGCGTCAATCTCCGCCTGTTCTTCCACGGATCGATCGGCGGGCTCCTTCTGAAAAGCCCGAAAGTAAAGTGGACTCTTCCCGGCCGTAAACAAAAACAGAAGAGGGTTCCAGATGTCGTAATTTGACGGGATAGGAAAGGTTTCGATCCCGCTTTCTTCCGCTTCAATTTCGAGCAGCGATTTAACAGAAAAGCACATAGTGACGAGCAATCCACCGTTTTCTTTGACGTCAGGCGAAGATTGATAAAGTTTATCCGTGACACCAATATTTTTTCGAATGAAAGCGATCCTTTTGGCCGTCAGTTCCGGTGACGATTCCGAAACATGCTGATCGAGCGGATAAAGATCGACCGGCGTTTTATTGGAATCATCCAGGGCGTCTACAATAAATTCAGCTACCGGGGCAATCAGACCGTCAATATAGGCCTTCTGCGCTTTCCGATCGTTCGCCAAAAAGCGGACGTGACGGATCAGGAAAGGGCGGCCTAAAGCAAGGGTGACGACGTAGACAATCATCTGCTTAGAGCTGTCATTTTTGGCGTATTTTTCCCAGGCGTTTTTTAAAGCCTCCGAAAGCTTTTCGGCATCGCTGGACGTGTCTTCAACAGTCGAACGGCATATAAAATAAAGCGTTTTTTGCAGGCTCTTAAAATAGCGATTGTCAAAATCAAGACCGGGCACAAAGTCGTTTTCTGTCACGGTTTCATATCTCCTTTTGAATGTCCGTTAATTCGCATTTATACCGATAGGCGGGGGGTTAACTGTTCGGCTCGCCGTTTTCTTTGTTCGGGTCCCGATCGTCCGACTCCGGATAAAAGGACATCAGGACGTTTTCTTCGGTCACATAAAAACGCCCGGCTATTTTGGCGGCTTTCATTCTTCCATCGGCAATATATCCCCGTAAGCTCGAAACGCTGATCCCAAAGGTGTCTGCGATTGCGTTTAAGCTATATAGCTTCTTCCCGCCGAATTCGATGATGTCCTTTGCCGGCTTCCGTCCTCTTGCTTTTTCTGTCATGTTTTCGCTCCTTCCAGCGCGCGTCTTTCGCTTTCTTCGCGTGATAGCCCCGCGTCATATTCGTATATTGCGGCCCGCTCCCAGACTAAATAATTGTAGTCCGGGTTCCAGGTAGGGCCGGGTGGATCCCCGGGGAAGGCAGGCGGGGGGGTCGCCTGCGTTTCCGGGTTGCACAAGACTTCCTTCAAAATTGTTTCTAACGTTTCGGCGCCTTCCACAGGTGACTTCGGGGGAACCGGCGGGATCGCCGGGGGCGCTTTTTTAAGCTTCTCGATCAGTTTTAAGGTGTTCATTGACCGGATTCACGCAATCCCAGCCAGTCCCAGTCTGCCTCGAAAAAATGTTTTTTGTGAACGGGCCCTTCGCGGTTTTTGATCGGGATGACGGTAATTCGCTTTTGATTGGCGCATTCGTAGTCATCTCGCTCTTTATCAAGTAATTTTTTTCCATCTATCTTTTCAGGAATTGGATCGCCGGCGTGGTTCCAAACACCCAGAACCAGATTAGCGTCTTGACCGATGTCGCCGGCCTCGCGAATATACGAAACATCCATGTCCTCAACGTCGCGGCCTTTTTTCCCCAGCTCTCGGTTCAGTTGCGCCCCGATGATCAAAGGAATTCCGGTATCTTTCGCGGCAGTCAACAGACTATGACTCGTTCTTTGGAGTTCCATTTGTCGGGTGTCGTTGCGTGACCCGTTTTCGATCGGAATTTTTTGCACGTAGTCCAAAAAGATCGCCCCGATCCTATCCGATCGGGTCCATTCACGGATATAAAGCCCCAGGGCCGTCGCGGATTCGTTCGATAAGTCGATGATTCCGATCCGGTGACGGGCTTCCTGCTCTTCGATATACCGTATTGTTTCTTCAATCGGATTTGAAAGCCGATCCGTGCGGATTTGATACAGCAGATTCGCGTCCCTCTGTTCCAGCCCGGCGTTTCGGTTCTTCGCGAACGTGATGACCTTTATCAGCTTTTCGATCAGCTTTTCCCGGGGCTCTTCGTAGGTCAAAAACAAAAAAGTCTTTTCCGCCGTTTTTGTGTTTAACAGCATATTAACAAAAACGTTCAGCATGAAGGTCGTCTTTCCGTGCCCGGTCATGCCGGCGACGACGGTCACGGCCGCCTGTTTGATTTTTACGGATTGATCCAGTATAGAAAACCCCGTCCCCAGGCCTTCCGGTTGCTTTTTGATGAGTTCTAACGTGTCACGGATTCCCAGGGGAATGATTGCGGGCGCCTTCACGGGCAGGGCCAATCGGATTGTTTTTAACTTCGCTTCGATCAATTCCAGGGCCTTCTCACCGGACAGGTTTTCAAGGTCACGCGTCAGGGCCTGAACCGCCCGTTGAATGGTTTTCTGCTCTTCTTCTTTTTGCGTTCGTTCCCGTTCCCGTTCATAGACCTCTTTAATAATATCGATATCGACGCCGGTTTGCGCGCAGACGTTTTGCAAAAGCGTTACTTGCTCGACCGGGTCGTGCCGTTCGAAAAAAGTCAGGAATTTTACCGCTTCTTGCAAGGCTCGATCCCGTTCGATTTCGTTCGACTTTTGATACTCTCGAAAGATTTCGTTTGTAAGGTATTCCGCCGGCCTGTGAGGCGTTTTATACAGTCCTGCGGCCTTTTCTATCCCCAGGGCGTTCACGGCCTCCTGGGGGTCCTTATAAGGGCGGAAGTCAACGGTATAGGGACGGATGCCGGCCGCCATAAGATTGATGATCGCATTCTTTGTTCCTTCGACCCCGGCGGTATCGCTGTCGAAGGATAGGATCGCCTCCTTCGTTTTCCGCTCTCGCAAAAGCGCAAGCTGTTCCCCGCCGATTTTGTTTGTCCCGACCGCAACGGCCGGAACCCCCGCAACCAAAAGGGCCAGGGCATCAAGGGGGCCTTCGGTCAACGCGGGGACATCACCGGGTTTTAAAGCGTCGAAAAAGTGCATCCCTTCGGCCTTCGTGAAAGAAAACAAGGGCAGATATCGGGGCTTTTCGGGATCGTCGCCTGTATACCTCAACATCACCGCGACGACCTTTCGTCGTGTTATCATCGGGAGCGCCAGGGTGTAGTCGTTCCGCGCATCCAAAAAAGTAAGCGTCTTATTTATTTCGTCCGCGTGGAACCCATGCGCGTGCAACTCGGCAAGGGTTGCCGCGGCTCCCGGGAAGTGTCCGATCCCGAATTGTTGGATTGTTTTGATGTCTTCCTGCCGGAACCCCCGTCCGATCAGATATTCTTCGGTTCGGGACCTTGGCAATCGCTTCCCGAAAAAGGCGACCGCCGTTTGAAGCAGGTCTTCCCGCCTTTCTTCCCGATCAACTTCTGCCTGTCGTTCTTGGGAATAAGCCGGGGCGTCCATTCCAGCCTTTTGGGCAATAAAGTCATAGGCGGCTTTTTTGGATCCTTCCCGCCCGATCAGGTAATCGTACACCGCAACGGATGCGCCGCAGGAGTTTTTGTGGTTGCACGTGATTCGGGTCAGGTTGTTTTTATAAATGAACGCGTCATGTTCCCCGCACGAAGGGCAGGTCACGGTAAAGTAGGCCGGCCCTTCCTGGGGATTCAGTTCAGGGATCAGGTCGGGAACAGCGACCCTTTCGAGGGCGTCACGGTACCAGCTCATGCATCCGGCCCGTCCTCGGTATTAAGCGTTTTCTGTATCTCCGTCAACGCCGCGATAAGTTTTCCCAGCTTCCGCGGCCCGACTGTGATTCCCTTCTTCGTCGGGCACCAGGTCTTTTCTACGTTTTGAAAGAAAAGGCGGATGTCAACGTAAGCCTTCCCTTTGTATTCTTTTTGCTCGATTTGAATTCGCTCCGTTTCGCTTTTCTCTATGGTAAACACTTCGCGCCTCCTGTTATCGTTAATTTCATTTTTAAGCCGTCTAATCGCCCCCAGAATCGTTTGTATTTCGTTTTAAGTATATTTACCCACAAACTAAAAACAAAACGCTCCTGGGGGCTATAATATAATTCGCCTATGTCCGTTAATCGTTATTTATTCCCATAAGGTTTTTTCGCCACCGCCTCGGTAAGCCAGATATATCCGTTCGGTGCCGGGCTTCGAAGCTCGATCTTCGTGGTATTTTGTTGCTTTCAACTCTCCGAAAATGATATACTCTGTTTTGTCTAAGGTGAATCTTTTACCCGTCAAGTCTTCACGGGACTTGAACGGAATATCATCTTGAAACGGTGCCGGGCCCTTTTCTGGGCCTTTTTTGTTATCTGTCCGATCCATGTCAATCAATTCCTTTCACGCTCTACGCGTCGGTTTTGATTCCAAAAAGCCTATTTCTAAGTGTTAGCAAGTCGTTCGGCTCTTCGTTTGCCTCTTGAATCCCTTTCTCTTTCTCGATCCGATCGGAAAAGAGGGCATCCAATCGTTCGATTGTTTTGGGGTCGTCGATTCGGTTCCCTTTTGGATCGCGGTAATAGCGCGGGGTCGGGATTCCCCCGGGTAAATAATCCCGGCAGTAAGAGTAACCCTTCATGTCATCAGTCATCGCGTGATCCCCCCCCCTCATGTTGCTTTTCATGCAATTCAATCGTCTTCATCAATAAACTGAGCGCATACGCGTCGAGTTCGTCCGGGTCAATGTGCCGCATATCCTCTCCGATTGCTTCATAGCGCCGTGCGATCTTTGCGTACGCGTTGCTGACTATCGCGTTCGCCGCTTGATCCAGTCCACTGTCAATCAGCGCGTTTACTTCGTCAGAATAACGCCGTCGTACGTTTCCGTCAGGTTTTAAGTAACACGTGTCCGTCAGCCAATTTTTGGCGAGGTTGAACATCGTCCGTTTATAGTCGGTCATCTCCTCACATCCTCCCCCTCTCGGGCGGCGTCTTTTACC
>Ga0209510_1004146_pt1 | contig 13027 bp, 10 predicted proteins | sample BiotimSIPDNA_FD_185749 | JGI IMG/M metagenome (GOLD analysis project Ga0209510, IMG submission 185749) | Anaerobic biogas reactor microbial communites from Washington, USA - Biogas_R1 time_0 SIP DNA (SPAdes) (version 2) | ecosystem: Engineered > Bioreactor > Anaerobic > Unclassified | place... | reverse complement strand
GACGACCGCAAACTCCGGGCTCTCGAGCAGCACCATGTAGGGTGATGGGTTGATGTTGCGGAGGGATCGGTACAGATCCAGCGGCGACAACGGATAGTCCATCGAAAAGCGTTGGGAGAGCACAGTCTGAAAAACATCTCCTTCAAGAATGTAATCCTTGACCTTCATGACCGCATTCTCGAAATCGGCGCGTTCAAAGCTGCTTTGCACCGCGGTCGAAGCCTCCGACGAACTGAGTGCACTCAGGGGATAGGAGTAATTGCGTGAGAGTCTGGCCCGGGTGCGTTGGATGGAATCCACTGCCTTTTGGTAGGCGGCTTCGGGATCGGAAGCGGAATCCACACTGGCCGATATCGTGAGCTTTTGCCGTGCGTGGTCAAAGATCACGACGCTTTCGGTGATCACAAAGTAGGCGATGGGCATACCCAGATCATCCTTTTCGGGGCACGGAACCGTCGGCTCAATAAAGTGCACATACTCGTAGCTCACAAACCCGACTGCGCCACCCGTGAAGACCGGCTGATCGGGTTGGTGCGGGAGGGGCTTGTAGGAACCCATGAGCTGCTCCAGATCGTTGAGCGGGTCCGCTCCGGTTGGACGGGTTTCCACCTCGCCGCTGCGGTGGCGTAGAATCGTACGGTCCTTGTAGATCACGATCTCGAGATCCGGATCACATCCAAGAAAGCTGTAGCGGGCAAGCTTCTCACCGCCTACCACCGATTCCAGCATGAAGGACGGGCCGAATCCGCGGAGTTTGGCATAGGCGGTTACGGGAGTTTCGGTGTCACCGAAATAGTCGCAGGAAACCGTCAAGCGGTTAGCTGAGCGGCTTTGCTCCAGAAAGGTGGAAAGGGAGGGATAATAGGTTTCTGAATTCATTCAACGTGGCGCAATTGGATACTTTCGACTACCTTGGAGCGTGCCAGTACATTGGTGACCACCACCAGGCGGTCGCCGGACTGGACCCAGGACTTGGTTTTGAGCACGAGCAGCGCATTCTGGATGCTCTCCTCGCGATCTTGCGTGTAGGTCATGAAAAAAGGTTCGACGCCCCAGACCAGCGTCATTTGCCGGAAAAGCGCCTCATCATCCGTGAAAGCGTAGATGGGGATGCGCGAAGCTCTCAGCGCTGAGAGCAGGAGCGGGTAGCGCATCCCGCGCGTGAATACGACGAGTCCGGATCCATCGACTTCGAAGGCGAGGTGTGCCGCCGAACGCAGCATTTTTTCCGCCGGAGTTTCAAGCCTGACGGACTCTGACGGACGCGTCAGGATGGTCTGCTCGGTACGCTCGACAATGCGTTTGAGAACCCGGATGCATTCCAACGGAAACTTCCCGACAGAGGTCTCGCCAGAAAGCATGACACAGTCCGCTCTTTCCAACACGGCATTGGAGACGTCTGTGACTTCCGCCCGGGTTGGGATCGGTGCGCTGATCATCGATTCCAGCATGTGGGTGGCGACAATAGCCGGTTTGCAATACTGGTTACAAAGGGCAATCGAACGCTTTTGGATGACCGGCAGTTCCTCGAATGGGCATTCAATCCCGAGATCGCCCCGGGCGATCATGAGCCCATCGGAGGCGCGGATGATGGATTCGAGGTTCGATATGGCCTGCTGATCCTCGATCTTGGCGACGATTCTGGCTTTGGAATGATGGTCGATCAGGAACCGGCGCAACAATTCAATGTCGGCAGATTCCCGGACAAACGACAGGGCGAAATAGTCGAATCCCATTTCGATACCAAATTCGACATCCTGTTTGTCTTTGTTGGTGAGTGACGGCAGATCCACCCGTACTCCGGGAAGGTTAATGTGGCGGCGACTTCCGAGACTTCCACCGGTTTCAGTTGTACAGCGGAGCGAGCCGGGAAGCTTTTGGACCACCTTCAGCCGGATCATCCCACTGTCCACCAGAAGTGAGTCGCCTAACTTCAGATCGGTGATGAGTTTCGGATAGTTGACTGATACTTGTGGGATTCCCGGTTCTGCCGGCTGACCGGACGCAAGGATGAAATCCACAAGATCGCCTTTGGACAGCATCAACGGAGCCGCGAGGTCTCCCGTGCGGATCTCCGGTCCTTTTACATCCATCAACAGAGCAACCGAACGGCCTGCCTTTTGTCCGGCCTCGCGGATGTTCGCAACGGTCTTTTTGACCCATTCAACAGAGGCGTGGGCCATGTTGAATCGGCATACATCGACCCCTTCTGCGATGAGGCTCTCCAGTGTTTCCACATCCTGAGAGGCTGGTCCGATCGTGAAGATGATCTTGGTTTGGCGGAAATGGTTCGGCATCGAAAGTCAAAAATTGGCAGAAAACCTTGTGATAAACAAGGATGATTGCGTACAGGATCGCAGGAAATGCGCGTTTGTAGCAATCCGGAAAATCAGTTCACCAGAGTGGTTCGTTTTTGCTGGTGAGCGGGTTGTACACACTGATTGGCGGAAGACTCCCATCCAGGGATTGTCTGAGGCAGGAGAATGCCGCCCGGATGTGTTCGATATCGTTACAATCCCTGCTCACGTGGGCGATGTGGATGCGTTCCCAACCGGCATTTTTGCAGTCTGCCAGAAGCTCGACCACGTGCTGGTTGGACAAATGGCCATGCCGTCCCTTGATCCGTTGTTTGACTGACCAAGGGCGTTTGGTGTCTTGCTCCAGCATGTGGGAATCGTAGTTTGACTCGATCACAAGGGTGCGTGCGCTTTTGACTTTGCTCCTCACCAACTCGGTTACGTATCCAAGGTCAAGAAGCCACGCCACCGAATCCGCAGGATCGAAGAGATCCTCGCCGCCCCACGAAAATACATAACCCACCGGGTCTGAGGCATCGTGTGGGATGGGAAACGCATCCACCACCAGATCCCGGAACCGGAATCTTGATCCGGTCTCAAAAAACGACCACTTGCAAGTCTCCTTGCGAGGATGATCAATTGCACGGTAGGTGTCCCGGTTGCAAACCCATGACAAATGATCGTATCCGCACAATCCTCTGAATCCCGCACAATGATCCTGATGCTCGTGGGATAGAAATACGGCATGGATGTCCGTGATCTTCAGATCGACTTCTTCGAGCAGTTTGCAAATCCGCTTTCCCGAGAATCCGGCGTCCACCAGAATGCGCGTCGTCGGTGTGATGATCAGGCCGCAGTTGCCTGCACTCGAGGATCCGAGCATACGGAAGGATGGACTCCCCAATCCGTCTATGGATGTGGCTGGGATGGAGTCGGATGAGGGTTGCGCAGTCAGGTCAGACATGGAGATTGACAAACAGTGTCAGAAAATGCGTGAAATCGTGATCGTTTTCCTGATAATCTTGGTGGATAAGGCATTGGTCCGGGTTGACCCGGATCTGCCGGAATAAGCTGTGAACAAGACCCTGACATTGATTCGATATGAGATGAAAAACCAGTGGCTTTCGTCGTCCACCTACGTGGCGGCGGTGGTGTTTCTGGTTCCGATGATTCTTTTTTATTGGGAGATTATCAAGGATTATTCGGAAAAGGATCATGCCGAGATGGCTATGGTCATGTTTTTCAGGCTCTTCTGGATTCCCAACCTTTTTGTGGTGCCCTTGTTGACCATGAAATGCATCGCGGAGGACCGGCGGCTCGGTACCCTCGAGACCATGATGACGATGCCGATTTCGGCGATGCAGCTGGTGTGGAGCAAGTTTGTGTCCGTCATGGTGGTGTATTCGGTTCTTTGGTTGATGGCGGCAGCTTTTCCCCTGATCACCGTGTGGATTGTTCCATCGATTGGAGGCCTGGACTCCTTGATATCAAGATCCAGCCTGATCGGGTGCCTGATATTCGTTCTTGTGAGTGGAGGGAGTTACGTCAGCATCGGGGTAATGTGCAGCAGCTTGACGCGCAGTCAGCTGGTTGCCGGGATGCTGTCTTTCACCGGTGTTTTCATCGCCACGATCACCGGGACGTTTCTGGCGGATTCCCTGGTGGAGCAAGGGTCGCTCTACTCGAATCTCAAGGATTTCCTTGGATACCTTCAGACCTTTGACCATTTTGAGTGGTTTTCCCAAGGGATTCTTGACCTCAAACCCTTCATTTTCTACGTGAGCGTAACGGTCGTCATGCTGATCATTGCTGCCAGCGTGGTGGATCGCAAAACCTGATCAACCATGGCCTCGAACCGATACCATCGTCTAGACGAATTCCGCATCGCCCGTAGAGTTGGCGCACTTAACAGAGTGGCGCAAGGGCTGCTCTGGATTACGCTGATCATAGGACTTAACCTTTTGGCTTTCCGTCTTGCCGTGAGGTGGGATCTGACTCCTGAGCGCCGACACACGCTTTCACCGGAGACTCAGGCTTATGTGACTTCAATGTCCGGAACGCCGGTCAGTGTGATTGTGACTTCTGGAGAGCCGGATCAGGAAGGGGGGCGTAACGAATTGCGGGACGTCAAGACCCTGATCTCCCGCTTCGAACATGCATTCCGGCAATCGGGTGAACAGAATTTCAAGTGGGAGGTTGTCGATGTCTTCCGCCAACGGGACCGGGCAGCTGAGCTCATCCGGGACTATGCCCTGGAGCAGGGGAATTCCATCATTTTCGAGGCGAAACAGGGCCGCAGGGTGCTGCGCATGAGTGATCTTTACCAAAAAGACAAAGAATCCGGGAAAACGACCTTTGTCGGGGAACAGATGGTATTGTCTTCCCTGCTGGAAGTGACGGATCCCGCGAGCAAGGTCGTGTATTTCACGATCGGGCATGGCGAAATGCAGTTGGGGGATGTGGATCCCTTGATGGGTTTGTCCGAACTTGGGCTCTTCCTTGCGGCCCGGAATGTCTTTGTGCGGGAATTGGACCTTACCCGTTTCGATCAGGTTCCCGACGATGCGGATCTGGTCGTGATTGCTTCTCCTCAAGCTGAGATGCGATCGGCCGACGTGGAAAAACTCCGCAAATATATGGAGAATGGGAACGGGAGCATGATCGTCCTTCTCGAGCCCTTCCGCATTCATAACCTGGATGCGCTTTTATATGATTGGGGCATTTTGTGTGACAATGCGGTGGTGCTTGATCCTGGGCCTGACTATCAGGCCTCCTCAGGGGGATTGATCCTCAGGCGCTACGCGGAGCACCCGGTGACCACCAGTCTCATCGAAGGGAGGCTGAATGTGTTTTCAACCCAGTTGCGCCCGGTGAGGTTTGACCCGGGTGTGCCACGTATCGCTGGAGTTCAGCGGAGCGTTTTGATGGCCACTTCGGAGACAAGCTGGATGGAGATGAACGCCCGCACCGAATCGATCCCCAAGCTGGATCCGAATGTGGATGTGCCGGGCCCGATTCCCGTGGCGGCAGTGTCCGAACGGAAGGGCGGGCAACAATTGGGGCTTAACCTGAAGGGTGGGCGACTGGTGGTAGTGGGGGATGCTTCCATTGTGTCGAATGCGTTGATCCGCCTCCATGGCAACCGTACTTTTATCGCCAATGTGCTCAATTGGATGCTCCAGCGTGATCAGCTCCTCAGTATCGCTCCGACCGCTATGGATTCTTACCGTTTAACCCTCAGTCAGAAAGACCTGAGAGGCCTTCTGTTCTATCTGATGCTTTTACCTTTGCTGGTGGCTTTGGTCGGCTTTCTCGTTCGACTCATTCACAGATAACGCACCATGAGATTTCGCATAACGATCATATTGTTGGCTCTTAACCTGCTCGTGTTGTTTTTTCTGATCCGGCAGGGTGGCACATTTTCACCGGACTCCTTCCGCAATGGCGAAACGCAGGGCGTCATGCCGTTTCCATTGTCGGAGGCTGACATGATCCTTGTTGAAGGAAAGCTTGCCGGAGAGACCCGGCAATGGATGAGCAACAACGGCAATTGGGATATGACCTTGCCCGTTGAGTGGGCTGCGAATCCCTTTGCCATCAAGCGCATGATCAACAGCCTCGATTCGCTCAAAGCCAGTGTTCGGTTCACGGTAGAGGATTTGGCGGATCACGGACAGGCGCTCACGGATTTCGGATTGGATGATCCCAGCCTTACCGTGAAGGCACGATTCAAGGACAAGGAATACCGCATCGCATTTGGTTCCCCCACCGAAATTGGCAACCGCATCTACATGCTCTCTCCTGATGACACTGAGATTCTGGTTGTGGATTCCAAGACCATTGAACCTTTTGTTGCTCCTGTGGAGGACCTCCGGGACAAGGCTTTGTTCCCGATCCCGCTTTTTGAAGTGCGGGCGCTTTCGGTTGAGTTCCACGACAATCCGTACCGTGCCCGACTGACCAAGCGGGATGATCAATGGTTTTTTGATGCCCCTATTTCTGCTATGGCGAATGAAGCCCGAGTCCATTCGGCCCTTGGCCGATTGATTGGCTTGAGTGCGGTTGGGCTTGCGAAAGATGATGCGGACGCTTCCCCTTCCTCTGCACAGCCAATCGCCCGGATCGAAGTGGTCGGGAATCGCCGTAACAATACATTGGTATTGAGCGAGCTGCGCATGGGTGGAGAGTTGGTCGAAGACTTTTACAAGGGTCGCTTCGAAGGAGCGAAGACTTCGTTTATTCTTCCCAGAAAGGATCTTGATCTTTGGCGGAATCTATCGGATTCGCTTCGTGAGCGACGCTTGGTATGGCAGGACGCTTCCACGGTCAGCAAGGTCGAACTCGTCCACAATATCTCCAATGCGGGGGTGTCGGCACGGAGCACGATCCGTTTGCTAAAACTTGAGGACGGGGTTTGGAGGGTCTTCGGGGGGCCAACAGGAAGTGATCCTTTACCGTTCAACGGGGACGAAACGTCCATTCTCGGCGTCGTGAAGCGGCTTGAGGATATGGTGGTGGTCGAATTTGTGTCAGATGATCCATCCGATGAGGATTTGAAGCGTCTTGGCTTGGCGGATCCGCTTTGGACAATCCGCACGGAAGGGGCACAGACCCTTGAAATCCGGGTGGGATCAGAGAACCCGGGAGAAAGTGGTTACTATGTTCAGATCAGTGGCAATCCTTCTGTGTACAAGGTGGGAGAGGTGACCGTTGATGCTCTGTCGGTTGAGCCGTTGGACTATCGTGAGCGGCGGATTGAGTTGTTCCCGCCCGAGCAGACGATCTCCGCATGGAGGCTCGAATCTGTGGATGCGTCCGGCACATGGGTTCCGGTTCCGGGTTTGGATCGGGTTGAGGTCAGCGGCGGTTCATCTGATTCCGCTGAGGATTCTGTTGGAATGGCTAGAATGGGATTAGGCACGCTGATGTCAGATTTTGCGGTGCGTGGATATGTCGCGGCTTCAGTCGATCCGTCCGGTTGCCTCTATCAGGGCGAGCGCATTCCATGGAGCTTCAAGCTGAGTGGATTCTTGTCCGGAAACATTGACGAGCCCGCGTTTGTGATCCTGATGACCCGTAGACTGTCCGGTTTGGTGCAATTTGGTGCCATCGAATCCGCTGGAGTGACTTTCCAACTGGATCAGAGTTTTGTGGATCTCATGCACACGCTTACAGAGAAGGATGACCTGCCACCCGAATATCACACTCCGCTTTCGGAGGATGAGTCCGTTGACGTGGAAAATGCCCCGGAGGATTCGGTGGAAGGGCGAGATGACGGGGTTGAATCTTCCGTGACAGGGATCGGCGAAGATCAATAAATGAATCCGATGAAGGGTACCGGTATCCAGTTCTGAGCTTGCGGTATTCCCCTGGTTGGAAAACTACTGGTATGAGGAAGATTCTCCGAGCGGTTCTGGCAGTTCTGAACACGATACTGTCCGGAATCCTTTTGATCCAGTTGATTCTCGCGCTTCAGTTTCTTCAACATGGGTATTTTTCGATTCCTGGAAAGCTTCTGGACTACTGCAAGCCGGTTGAGGGATTCCGCGTGTCGGTGGAATCGATCCGTATTTATCCTTGGTCGGGTCTCGAACTAAGAGAGGTCCGTCTGCACCTGGATGGATACCGGGGGCCTTTGTTGCGGATCCCCGAGGTAAGTCTGTACTGTGAGGATCCGGCAGCGTGTTTGTCTCGTTCGAATGCAGCCTTTGGCAGCATCCGGAATGCCCGCCTTTACTATCCGGAAAAACTCCTTCCTGAAGCATCCGGTACCGCACTGTTGGAAGGGGTTTCTCTCGATCTGTCGTTGGAAGACGGATGGCTCAATTTTCACAATATTCAAGGTTCATTGGGCCGTTTGGCTATTTATAGTCACAGTCGGATGAAGATCCGGGTTCCTGCCCGTGAAAAGGGGGAGAAGCCAAACATAAAACTGCGCGAGTCGGATCTCGATGCGATACGTGAGTTGCTTGTTTTGCACCGGATTTTCGAGAATGCCGAGGAGTCCTCCCTTCATCTGCGGTTCTCTGAATCGGATTCCGGGCGGCCGGTCGTTGCGTTTGATCTCGATTCCAAAGGATTTCGATACAACGGCGACTATATTTCCGGCGATGCATATCTCGAAGGAGAGGTGAGCTTTGATGATGGCGTGGAGTCTCGTGATACCCTTAGCGGGAGGCTCCTGCGGATCCGCTACAAGGATATTGCCGAAGCCAGGGATATCAGCATTAACCTGCATTTCAGCAGGGATGGAGTCGTATCCTTCATTCCGGAAATGGCCGAAGTCCATGCACGCAAGGTCGTATACGACGATGAAGTGTTCCGTCATGGTTCCCTCAAGGTGTGGCTCCAGGATCCGAGGCAAATGCAATTTGAGGCAATGGCGTCGATTAGAGGCGAAAGCCTGCGCGTAGTGGGCGAGGTGGATAGTTATCTTGGAGATGGCAGACTGAGCACCGAAGGATGGATTGATCCGTCCAGAATACAGGCTTGCCGATGGATACAAGACTTCGGGAGGTCAAATTCGGCCTGTTTCGGGGCTCCTGTCTATGTCAAAGCGGATTTGGGTTTCCGTCAGTTCAAGTGGCTGGACGACGTTTCCTTCATTGTGGAGACCGGCGGGATGGATCTTTCGGGTGTTCCCGTCTCATATGGGTATCTTACCGGCAGCAAAGATGGGGATTGGTTCCGTCTCGATTCGTACATGGCCAGAATTTCGGATTACACCATCCGTGGCAGTCTGGAGCGAAACCTCAAAACGACCGATTTTCGATACCTCGTGCATGGGTCGATGGATCCACGGGATTTCGCTCCCTGGTTTGATCCTTGGTGGTCGGACACCTGGAGCCGTTTTGAATTCGGATCCGTGACCCCTGAGGTGGATCTCGACATATGGGGTCGGAAGTCCGACAGAAACCGGAGAGATGTCTTCGGTAGCATAAGGCTCGAGGATATGAGGTTTCGGGGGCTTCCGATCGACAGGGGACGGGTCAGCGTGCGCTACAGGCGCGATATGATCGATATCTATGACCTTGACATCCGGAATCGCCACGGAACCGCCCGCGGTAGTGTAAGGTCGGTCTATAGTGACGATAAGAATGATGTCATTTCGCGGCGCATCAATATCGAATCCGACATTCCGGTGCGCGAAGCAAAAGGGCTGGTCGGATCGCTTATGGATCCATATCTGGCGCGGATTGGGGGCGAGAGTCGCATTCATTACAAGGTGAACGGTTGTGTCATCATGGACTCTCATCCGGAGTTCAATCATCTCTATGGTCTGGATGTGGAAATCGACATCCCGGGGGACTTTGAGTTCGCGGGGGTGGCCGGCTCCAACGGCTCATTGCTGATTCATCGGGATGCGGATTCTCTGATCATCGACCCTATCCGCTTTGATTTTGCCGGTGGTCTGGCGGAAGGAAGTTGTCTGGTGATGGACAACGAGGAGGGGAATCATCCGGTCCGTTTCGATGGCGTTCTGACAAAAGTGGACACCGGGCGGGCGAAGGAGGCGCTTTCGGGATTGCGCGCGACCGCGGGTTTGATCGCCGAACCGGATTCATTGGATGCGGTTGATACGGAAACAACAAACGAATTGAGCCTCACGGCTTGGGGGGAGGGCGTCATGGGAATGCCCGCGAGCTTCACTGCGGAAGGAGAGTTTCTGCTTTTGGACCCGATGATCACCCGCGTGCATGTATTTGGGGTGTTTTCCAGGATACTCGACGCTTTTCAGCTTGGCATCGGATCGTTCACCCTGAATGAGGCGACCGGCTCTTTCAGGTATGAGGATGATAAGCTCGACTTCAGCTCCCTCAAAATGACGGGGCCAAGCAGCCGGGTGGAGGCCAGGGGACACTGGAACAGGGTCTCCAACGAAATGGATTTCCGTCTCAAATCCTATCCCTTGCAGGAACTCAACATTCCTTTGATCTCACAAATCGCGCTGGTATTGGTCCCGATCAGTCATGTATTTGAAGTCCGCGTTTGGGGCACTCCGGATGATCCGCAATGGAGGTTGATTCTGGATCCGAGTTCGCTCTGAGCCCCACGATTACAATGATCCGATTGACAGCCGGTTCAACGCATATTGGACCGCTTCATGGATAGCTTGGGGAGTCGCAGCATCGACAAGGAAATCGGGGTTGCTGGCAGCAAGCTGATCCAAAGAATACTTGCCCGTCGAGACCGCCATTGTGAGTGCTCCGAATACCTTCCCGCAGGCAACATCGTGCGGGGTATCCCCCACAACAATCACCTGTCCTGGATCCAGCTCCATACCAAGGTATTGACTGGCCTGCTCAAGTGCATGAGGTCCGAGTTCATTGCGTTCCACACTGAAGTCCGAAAACGCTCCAAATGGGAAGAGATCCCAGATGCCGAACCGGGAAAGTTTGATCTGTGCTCCACTTCTGAGGTTCCCCGTAAGCAAACCCTGCTCGACTCCCCGGGTGTTCTCGATCCACGCGAGAGTGTCGGCAATCCCCGGAACAAGGCGCATCGCAGAACGCGGGGTCTCGGATTCGAGATGCTCGAGATAATGTTTCAGGAAAAGCTGAACGCTCGATGGTGTGAGGGGAATGCCTGCGCTGATGTGAAGCATCTCTGCGATCCTACGGTCGGTCCGGCCTGAGTAGTCGATCTTCGAAAGGTCCACCTCCAACCCGAAAGCCGAGCGCATGGCGGAAACAAGCGCTTCTTCTCCCGCTCCGTCAACGGTAACCAAAGTCCCGTCAATGTCCCAAAGTATCACAATTGGTTTCTCATCACTCATGCCGCAGGTATTCATGATCATTCACCAGGATGCAACCCCGAAAAAATCAGCCTATCTCCGAACTCTCCGAACACGTAAGTGTTCCGTCTCCCTCCCGGTTCCACCGTATCTCCCGGTAGCGGAACACGTAAGCGTTCCGTCTTCTATCTCTCCAATTCCCCGTAGCGGAATGCGTAAGTGTCCCGACAGGAGTTTCGGATTTGGATCCCGGACCGGATTGAAGAAAAGATTCTCTACCACGAAATACCCGAAAACCACGAAAAGGGCCGTTGCCCCGGAGGCGGCGGCTTCAGCCGTCGCTTTCTTGTTTAGGTTGAATACTGATCAGTGGCGGGATCAGTCATTCGACTACGCTCATGACCAAGCCCGTCGCTTTCTTCATAGTAGGGGGATGAGGTTAGCCACAAAAGATCACATAGAACTCACAGAACTCAAAGGGAAATGCCGAACTACTATCTGCGCCATCTGCGGAAGAGTAGAATTTATTCACATCGCCCTGCGGGCTTACGCCCTTCGCCTGTGGCTCCGGGCACAAACGCCTCAGCTTCGCTTCGGCAACATACTTTCAATGGTAAATCTGTCGTTTGCGCCAGCAAAACGTCTGTGGCCCGAAGGGCTATAGCGAGCTACGCGAGCGATGTTGAAAATCATCCTGTTAATCTTGTTCATCCTGTCTGTTCCTCTTCTCTTTTTGGACAGGATTTACAGGATCGACAGGATTGAAGAAGAAGAGGTTCTCCCCAAAGACCGCCAAGGAAGATCAGCAAAGCACGACACGGGAGTCACGAAAAGGGCCGTTGCCCGGAGGCGGCGGCTTCAGCCGTCGCTTTCTTGTTTGGTTGAATACTGATCAGTGGCGGTCTAGCCCGTCGCTCTCTTCAGAGTAGGGGGAGCATCCTTGCTCGCCATTATTCGTGGGACTTCGATTCGGAACAGGGAGCGAGCAGGGATGTTCCCGCTACTTTGGATGGTCAGTCGCGGGTAGGGATGAGCGTCCCCGCTCATCCGATTGAACGGATGCCGACGATTGATAGAAGGGTTTTCTTCCCTTGCCGCCACAGAACCCGCTTCTGATCCTCCCAGTAACGGAACACGTGAGTGTTCCGTTTCTCCTGAAATCCGAACTGGAACACCGCATCTCCCACACCTTTGTTATACCCCCATGGCTTCCCCTGTGATTCCGGACTTGTCAGGTGAGGGGTGGATCGGATAGTTTGGATCCATTCCTCCCTCATGCGGTTGATCCTCCCAATCTGGATGCTACTCCTGCACATGACCTGTGCCTGGGGTCTGCTTATTCCCGATGGGACCACCGACGAGAGCGTTTACGATGCCGAAAACCGCCTCATCGCCACCATCGACCGCGAGGGCGTGGTCACCCTGCACCGCTTCGATGCACTCGGGCGCCAGACCCACACCTTCACCCACTTCATGGGCGACATCCACTCCACCGCGCTCCCGGCACCCGGCACCTACGCCACGGTCACCGAGCAGATCTACGATGCGGGCGGGCGCGTGCTCGTCTCCTTCGATGAGCGCGGCACACCCACCTACTACGAGTACGACGACGCCTGCTCATGCTCCGGCCGCCGCTCCGCCGTGATCGACGCCCTTGGCAACGAGACCCGCTTCTTCTACGACCTCAACGGCAACATGGTCTCGCGCATCGATGCCAGCGGCAACCAGCTCGTCACCACCTACGACGAGCTCAACCGCCCGGTCACCACCAGCCACTACGATGCCTCCGGCACCTTGCTCGGCTCCACCAGCGTCGAGTTCGATGCCTCCGGCCGCCGCTCCGCCAGCATCGACGAGGAAGGCAAGCGCACCACCTACGGCTACGATGCCACCGGTCGCCTCACCACCGTCTCGCGCATGATCAACGGCACGCTCAAGTTGCAGGGCTCCTACGCCTACGACACCACCGGCCGCCAGATCAGCCAGACCGATGCGC
>Ga0209510_1004140_pt1 | contig 13041 bp, 8 predicted proteins | sample BiotimSIPDNA_FD_185749 | JGI IMG/M metagenome (GOLD analysis project Ga0209510, IMG submission 185749) | Anaerobic biogas reactor microbial communites from Washington, USA - Biogas_R1 time_0 SIP DNA (SPAdes) (version 2) | ecosystem: Engineered > Bioreactor > Anaerobic > Unclassified | place... | reverse complement strand
GGTGTTATCATTTCTTCGGGACTCTCTCCTTTCGTTTTGTTTTTCATACACAAAAAACATTCTATATGGAGTTGAGTCCCTTTTCTTTTGCCTTATTTCTTTCCTCGCCTATTTATTGGATACGGTCGTTTCTCCTTCTTCTCCCTCAATTGTTCCGTCCAGCGAAATCACCCGTCTGCTGCCCGGTGTAATTGAACACGGCCAGAGTTCTTCGAAGCGCTTTTCACCTGTATCGAACTCTTTCAAGAGTTTGCAGAGAAAGCTTTCCAATTCCTTGAAGGTGCCGCTGATTGCAAAGGCTACCGGAACAAAACTCACACTCAACCAGGAGTCGACTAGCTTCTTCATATCTACTCCGGTTGATCCGTATTTGCTGTTCAGGTTTTTGCAGAGATTCCTTATTTGTCTGGCTCTAAGCTGTTTGTATCTTAGAAACTCGGGTCTGCTGTCGAATATACTCAATGACTCTCTAATGAACGTATAAAAGCCTTCGTTTCTGAAACTGAACAATCTCTTCGCGATCACCTGAATCCAGGTCGAAAAACCGGCTTTCTCTGGATCATATGTGTGCAACGATTTCTCAACTTCTCTCAGTACAAAGGACAGCAATTCAAAGTAATCGCCGCTGGAGAATGCGGCCTTCAAACTCTTATCCAGTGTTTGAGAGAGTCCGTCTATAACTTCGATTCGCAGGGGGGTCAGAAACCTGTTAGCAGTGCCTTCGGTTATACCGAAAACAGTCTTGTCGTTTTTGGCGAACTTTTCTCTATCGTGCAGTTCGCAGATTGCACCCTTATCGAATATCTTCGCGAATTCACTGCTGTAGACTGCCCTATCGGCGATCCTCTTCAGCAGAAGAATAACCGAATATATCGCCGCAAACTCCCTGAGACGCGAAGTCTGTCTCTCGATTTGGAAAGCTTTCATTTCGCGCGGTTCGCCATCCGTGGAGTAGTAATCTCTCTTATGCACGTGCCTTTTATGTATGACTCGCATGAGCTCCTCTTCCAGATGGTCCCTGTCTTCCAAAAGGGTTGAACATGAGAATAGCCTCCCCGCAAAGTCCACAGACCTTCCTACATGAAATCTTGTCACTTCCCCATAATCTTTGAACCATTCTTCGAACCCTGTCTCATTACACCCACGGCTCATCCCACTTTCCTCCGGGAGATGGGCTTCCAGATTTGCAGCAGGCACGCCTCTTTCTCAAGCTCCCGGCAATGCTGTAAGCCCATTATTCTATTGGTTCACCCTTTGCGAACGGAACTCCCTTGACCCAAAAACAACATATAATTAACGAATAATTCAAAAGCGACTATGGATGCCGAATCATATAGCTCTGTGCACCACTAACGAAGAAGTTCATATTATCCGAGAGGCTTCTTTTCCACCAGAAAAGCTGATCAGGTTTGGCGCCCGCACCTTCAAGAGATGCTTCGCTGTGAATCGGCGCTATCCTGGCGCTCATTCATGAAACTTAATACTTGCCTAACTTCCGAACATATTGCAACACCATATAATACACGTTCTCCTGACAGCTATGTTCTTCATAAGGTGTGTTATATTACAATTATTCCGATATGATTTGCGTTTAGTTACTCTGAATTATACAACTTATTGTCTATGACACCAAACTCAAAGCTAGACTCCTTATTGGCATATTGGATATTGCCGATTTAGCTGCCCGGTATGAAAGCAACTCGGAAAGCGAAAGACTACTAAGTGACTGAGAAGAGGGAAGAACCGGGGCTGTATTGTGCGAGCATGAATGTACGGGAGTGCTGAGCGACTGTTATGGCTCATATTCGCGTTCTGTTGAGAGGCTTTACCAGATAATAAATGGGCTTTTGATGCGTATAATATATGAGAGGCGGTTCAAGAAAATCAATTTCAAAGGAGAATATGATGAACGAGCTGGTAAGGGGAGAGCTTGTCAGGATAGTCAGAGAATACGGTGAAGAGATTCTTCTTAATCCCGCAAGAACTTTGGAGCTTCTGGATAACTCCTGCGGTAGTTTGTTCAATAGAGAGAGAGAGTATATAGCCTTAGCCCTCAACGAAGGTGTAGTAGTAGACCTCCTCGATTCTAGAAGTAATAACACTGAAAGCTTTGTTCTCGAAAAGCTTAGAGAGAATCTTTCTCAAAACTTTGCATTGTCTGAATCACAGGCTGTATGGACAATAGACAGTTTTGCAATGGCTCTTGGAATAACAAAGGCAAATCACATTAAGAAACATGAGAATGATTTTTACAAAAGAGAAGAGTCTGAATTATTCACAAAAAGCATGGCAGAGTCTTTCTTCGCTGCTCAGGAGAGCAAAAGAAAAAGCGGATATATAGTTACGGCATTACTGGCAACATTAGCATTGGTTATAGTAACAGTTTTTATCATTATTTCCGAAAAGAACGCGATTCCAGGAAACAGGCCACCAGTGTTATTGTCAAGACCTTCACCTGCCGATAAATCAACTGATCAACTCACAGAGCTGATACTATCCTGGGACTGTAGGGATCCGGAAGGAGACACTATTACTTATGACGTTTACTTGGGGACCAGCAGTAACCCGACGAATAAGGTGTCTTCAAAACAGACCGGGAAAACACTGATTCAGAGTAATCTATCTATTGGAACCACATACTACTGGAAAGTAATTGCTGAAGATATCAGAGGAGCAATCACAGAGGGACCTGTGTGGCAGTTTAAAACCCAAATCGTAAACAGAAAACCTGACGCTCCTTCAAATCCAGTTCCGTCTCACAGGGCAACGAAACGGCCTCTGATAACAACCCTGTCCTGGGACTGCAGTGACCCTGACGGAGACTCACTCACTTATGATGTTTACTTTGGAACAAGCAGCAATCCGACAACGAAAGTTGCTACTAACCAGAGAAACGAAACTTTTGAAAGTAGCGGTCTTTCATATGGGACGACCTACTACTGGAAAGTAGTGGCTAAAGACGTTGAAGGAGAGACTACAGAGGGACCGGTATGGCAGTTTACTACAAATACAGTCAACACAAAACCTGACGCTCCTTCAAATCCAGCTCCCTCTGACAGGGCAACGAACCAGCCGCTGATAACAACACTGTCCTGGGACTGCAGTGACCCGGACGGAGACTCACTCACTTATGATGTTTACTTCGGAACAAGCAGTAGTCCAACAACGAGAGTAGCTACTAACCAGAGCGACAGAAAGTTTGTCATGCCCAATCTATTGCGGGGAGCAACCTATTACTGGAAGGTAGTTGCAAGAGACAGCGAAGGAGCGACTACAGAGGGGCAGGTATGGAAGTTCACGACACAAAGTGCGCCTACCGCTTCGTCCTATACGCCTTCGAACATAGTCCCACCGATGGTACTTGTGGAAAAAGGTAGTTTCACGATGGGTGATACTTGGGGCGATGGGGAAAGCTCCGAAAAACCCACACATAGAGTTACTTTCACATACGACTTCGAGATCGGGAAGTATGAAGTAACTTTCAACGAATACGATTTCTTCTGCGAGATCACCGGTAGTAGTAAGCCATATGACGGAGACTGGGGAAGGGGACAAAGACCGACAAACAACGTGAGTTGGTGGGATGCTATAGCTTACTGTAATTGGCTTAGCGAAAGAGAAGGCCTTCCAAAAGCATATGACAGCAATGGGAATCTTCTCGACAAATATGGAAGGGTAACGACAGATCCATCGAAAGTAGTTGGATACAGACTACCGACGGAAGCCGAATGGGAATATGCTGCTAGAGGTGGTGACAGGAGCAGGGAGTACAAATACTCTGGAAGCGACAACGTGGACGATGTTGCATGGTACTTGAGCAATTCGGGATACGAGACTCACGAGGTTGGACAGAAACTACCGAATGCTCTTGGCATACACGATATGTCTGGTAATGTATGGGAGTGGTGCGGCGACTGGTGGAACGCAAGTTATTACAGCCACAGCTCAACTACCAATCCATACAACGGAACGGTTAGCGATAATAGGGTTGTTCGTGGTGGCAGCTGGTATAGAAACGCATTCGCCACACGTGTGTCTTATCGCACAAACCGTTCGCCATACTATTCTGATAGTAATCTCGGCTTCCGTATTTGTAGGACTCTGTTCTGAGTAGGGGTCGATCTCTTCTCGGTGATTATTCTTGGTATATAAGGCAACTTACGAGAATAAGGGGAATTCTAAGACTTAGTCGATTCATGTCAGGTTCCTAATTTCGGATCTTAGCTGGTGTACAATCATTTTTAAGATTATCATAGGTGGTGAGCTTGTGAAAAGGCTTTTGAGACTGTTCTTTCTATTGCTCTTTCTTGCAGCCACGACTCTTGTTCTCTCATCATCAAGATATGTGACAAGTGTAAATGTACACTCGTTTCTTTATGAAGAAGAGACCGGATACAGGATAGATGTCATTTATCCGGGGCCTCAGGTGTTCTGGACTGTCATAACTCTCACTGACACCAAGAACTTCTTGAAAAGAATCCGTATTGTAGATCAATTAACAAGCGTATATCTGGATAATATACCTAGCAAAATGGATCTAAAGGTCGAATCCTTTTCTGGAGGACAGGCTTTTTTCGGAAGCGTAAGCCTTTCCAGAAAGTCTGCTAGAAGCGACCTTTCGATTCTTCTTTCTAGATTGGGAATACCATCTGCAGTTGTATTGTTTGCTATAGGGCTGGCAATTACTGTAGTCAAGTTGAGAGGTACTGACGCGATTTCTCGAAAATCTGGCCTTGTAGCTCTGTGGTGGGCAGTCCTCATTGTTGCTGTCTCGGCAATTGGGGTGTCTTATTATGTGGGTCTCTTTCCTTTGGATCCTGTTATCAGTCAGAAGGGTGCCCTGTCATTTCCGGAAGATAGGCCGGGGGCTTTGCCTGAAGCTGAGTACACCTTCTTGAAAGAAACCTTTCACAAGTTGCTGGACGGGGTACCGTCAATTATAGATAGATACTATAAGTTGGTCAACACTCTGGAAGAAGTTGAGGGCGGGCCAATTCAGAACGAGGAGAAATCCAGAACTATCTCACTAATAAAAGAAGAACTGGAGAAGATCGAACCTACGATCTACAGAATCGTGGAAGCACTTCAGACAATAAAATTCAAGGTTATCAACGGTCAGATAACTTCTGGTGATGATAGGAAAGCAATCGAATATCTGCTGTTTGTGATGGATGAGATCAATAAAGAACCTCCTAATTACTCTTTCTGAATCGGATTAGTGTCGAGTCAAAAAAGAACAGATGAGCTACTTGATTGTGTGACAGTTACACTTTTGAGTCATTGGCGCAATTCTAATTCGCCTCGACTTAAAGAGGCGAGAAGAAGCAAACGGATAGAAGAAGTAGTTAATTGATAAGAATAGCCTTGTCCCCCTTGAGTGGCTCCTTAAACTTCTCTATAAACTCAAACTGGGCGACACTCTCCTGAACATCTGTAACGATGACCGTCCCAACATTCTCCTTAATATAACCAATGGGCCTATCGGGGTTACTATCGAAGATAGGGTAGATTTCTCTTGAGAGAGAAAAGGTCATCCCTCTCTTGACTCCGTCCATTGCTCCCCTGTCAATATAGAACATTCCGTTGAGCATTATTATGTTCGCCGACCAGCTCAACCTGCTATAAACTGAAAGCATACTCTCTAATGCCCTTAGAGAAGTTATGGAAGCGAGTTCGTAAGCGAAGCCCGCACTTAGCTCGTTTTGAGGCCTGCCTGGATAGCTTTCGTAATCCAGCTCCTCCGCTGAAGCTGAAGTGCTTCTTATAGGTATCGAGAGACGTGTTTCAAGGTCCAGCAGGACAAGGTCAATTGTAAGCGAACATATTCTCTTGACTGCCCTCAAACCTCCGATGTTAACGTTTATGGACTCCATCTTGAAATAGGATATGTTTGGCATAAGCACATATCTACTTGAAAGAGAGAGCTTTGGCATCGTGTACATCTCAACATCGGCAGATATGCTAACCCAATGACCTTCGTTGTCGACCCCTTCAGAAAGGATCTCATAACGTCTTACTGTACCCGAGAACTGCTTTTCTGTGAAATCGTCAAATGCAGTATAGATTCTCGTCTCGTAGCCATCGTACTCCATGCTCCTTACCGAAGACTGCTTTGAAGACAGCCTGAACCCGGCAACCATTTCCACGGCGTTTTTCTGGGCCTGCAGAAGTGCCTCTTCCCTGTTAGGGCCGGTACCTTTTGTAGAGACCTTCAATGAATCCTTCTCTATGATGTTCAGCCCCTGAAGTTTCGCAAGCCATTCAGTCGTTCTCTGATCAATCACCCTGAAGCTGTTTGAAAGGCCTATGATCTCTGCAAACCTCGATGTAAGTAGCTCCATAAAGTCATATGGCACAAATGTCCCCGGGGAAGATGAAACGGGAATCATTATGAGGCGTATTATCGGTTGAGGCACAATTACCGGTTGAACCATCGAAGTATCCCCCACGGGTGGAGCTTCTTTTATAATCACCTCGGGTTCCGTCCGGGGAATTATCACCGGTTCCACCCTGTTGTTGCTTCCTACTATTGAAACTACTCCTATAACACCAATAAGAAGAGCTAGAAGAGATACGATTACAATAAAAGTCTGTGATGGCATACTACACCTCAAAAGGGAGTGTTTACACTCTGCACTCCGAAATTGACAAACAAACCGCCGGGAGATATCCCCGCTATCGGGAGCTTGAACCCAGCCTCCAGGAAGACTCCCTCAAAGAGACCTCCACCAAGGGGGAAGTCGATGAATGCTGAGACAAAAGGCCCTCCACCATAGATGAAGTAGTTGTTCTGATCCTTAATGTGGCTTGTCCCTCCTACGAAGACTCCGCCCTTTACTCCAAAACCGGCCGTGCTGTTCTTGTTAAATGGAATATAGAGTCCAAGGCTTCCGTGGAGTTCGTAACTGGCGAGTTGTTGGAAAAATGCTACATTCAAAGCAGTACCAAACAAAAAGCCACCCCTATAACTCCCTATGTTATCAAAGCCAATTCCTCCCTGGAAAGCCATATTCGTTACTAAAAGCCCTCCATAGAAATTGTTCTTTGATACTCCCTCGCTCCTTCTATGTTGATTTGGCAGTTCTACAACAAATGTAGTGCCCGGCACAATATCGAATTCCGGTTTGTCCCACACCTTAATAATACAGGTTTCGTTACCGATGGACACTACTTCTGCGTATCCCTGTTTCATCTCAGAACCCCTGTATGAAAGCAAAAAGGTTACCTTTGATCCAACGGTGAATCCGCTCCAGACTCCTCCACTAACCAGGTAAGTGTCCTCGCTGATTCTCTCAATTACTGAAGCCCTGATAACGACAAGTTCATTGAGGACCTTCTCCATAGAGGCAGCAGCTAGCTGCAGTGCCTTCTTTCTCGCTACATCGTACGATTCCTGGAAACTCCCCGCGGTATTTGAGTAACTGTCGCTACTTTCATGGTCTATCGTTCTTGACGCAAGTATCTCACCCGTTTCCACGGAGAGAATCTGAAAGCTTCCCTCGACTCTGTAGGTTACCGTATATGTGTACTTCGTCTTCCCGTCTATAACAATCTTTGAAGTAGAAGTAGAGTATTTGCTGTTCGTTATCTTCACAGGCATAATGACCTTGACGTTTTTCAGTTTCAGTCTCTGGGAGGCGTCGCTACTGACTGTTGAGTAACTCAGTTTGCTCTCATTGATAAGAGCCGCAATATCCCTATCGTCTCTAGTTACAAGGCGGTATTTACCAGTCCCTGTTATCCTGCTGGCAAAATACGAGCTTATGAGTTCTGAGTCCTTATTCCTTGTAAAGTCGATAAGAGCCACAAACATTCTCTGGTCTGCTGAAAAAACGGTTATAGATATTACTAGAAGAAACAGTACAGCAATTACTGACGTCCGTTTCAATATCATAACCTCCCCTACAATGAGTGTAAATCCCGGTAATTGAAAGCAAATTCGTCTACTTATATATGGGTCTAATAGCAATGGCATATATGCTATTATAGCTTATAAGTAACTCTGGTATTATCGATAATTGTACATAATCTATGTATTGTTAAGGAGTTAGACTTTGTCCAGAATCTTGACGGTGGTGATTACCTCTCTGCTGTGCTTAACACTGCTCGTTGCCAAAGAGCAGTCAAGCCTATTTATGGAGGACATTCTCCTTGCTTACAACGTGCCTTCGGGGGCAATATCCGAGATGACTTCAAATGCTACGGCTGTAAGCGTTTTCCGAGTCGGAGTGTCAACTTGCGACGGGGTCGTATATGCAATCGCCGTAAGTCAAATCGTAGCCGACCAGGAAGGGAGGGTATTGCTGCCGGGGGCTGCCTTCAACACTGCTCTTTCTTTCAGTTTGGAAAAGTATGCCCGGGAAGTGTTAGCTATTGAACAACCACTACCCACACTTCGTGGATTCATGCTGAGCTATTTGAGAGACTCCGTGCTGGGAGCACGGATAAAAAAGTTTCTTATTAACGAAAGAGGCCTATATAAGGAAAGAGCTTTTGCCCTTGTTGCCTACAGGGAAACCGATCTGATTGAAAAGCCAATTATCTGGCTCGACCACGTTCCCGATTTTGAACTCAGTCTCTACAAAAGTGGGTACGACGCTTTACTGAAGAATGAGGCGGAAGATGCTTCCAACTACTTCTGGGGAGTATACCAGTTAAACTACCGTTATGCGGACGATGCGCTCGCCTTCCTAGCTTTAATCGAGCTGAATGAAGGTAATAGAGAGACTGCAGAGCGCTATTTGAGGGGAATAGGCGTTCTAAATCTAACAGTAAACGGCCTGCGGGTCTGTGCGCGTATCTACTCAGCTCTGGAAAGATACGATTATGCAAACTATTTCTACAGGGAGCTGCTTAAAGCAAACACAAATGATGCAGAGGCCAAATCTTACTTTCAAAAGCGCGAAGAGACGCGGATAAGGCTTCTAGAGGACGCTCTGGGAAATATACATTTGGGCAATCAAGACAATTGAAAGGGGATGGTGTGATGAGAAAGATCTTCCTGTTACTTGCTTTCACTTTGATGTTCTTTATACCTCTATTTGGAAACTTAATATCGTTGAGTGACTTCAATCTTAGCCTTCCATCACAAGGCGAAACTCCGCCCAAACCGGGCGAGTTTTCGATTGAGGTTATCGAAGGCGATAATGCCCTGAGTAGTGTTAAAGTAGAGGCATCTTCTCTGGATCAGGGAGCTGCTGCGGCAAATATGTACTTTCAGCAGAGACCAGACGACATACCTACTTTTCAGAAGAAACTGGTCGAGGTTAAAGACGCTGTGGGAGCCGAGATTATAGTTTCCGGGTCTGGCCTTGGTTGGATGGCCAGGGGAATCGCGACTTATCAAACTTTCCCGAATAGAGACGCTACGCTAAGAAACAAGAGAATTGCTTATGAAATAGCCTATCTTAACGCTAAGAAGAACCTTGGCGAATTTCTAACCGGCATGACCATTGCTCAAAGGACAACCTTAAGGAGCTCATTAGATATGTTTGTAACTCAGGACGAGACTCTATCTAATGTGATGAATGCGTTCTCCAGGGATTTTGAAGGTTATGGACAGGCTATGCTAAGAGGACTGGTTGTGTATAGCGTTTACGACAACGTAGAGGAAAATACTATTATGGTTTCTGTTATAGCTACCCCAAAGACAATCCTCACAGCAAGGAGTAAAGGCGGAGCTGTTATAGAGGCTAATTCAATAGGCGAGGGCCTTGAGTACGTTATCGCCGAGATCAACAGCTTTGTAGTCCCTCCGGTAGGGGGTAAGGTTATTACAGTCCCGACAACAGGAGAAGTTGCGATCATTTCCTTTGGTAGTGAGGTTAGGTCCTCGGAGCCAGACAAGGACAAAAGGGCAATGATAGACAATATGCTCAAGACTATGGCTAAAGAAAGCGCTCAGGCAGCGCTGGTTGGCTTTTTACAGGGAGATTTCGTTTATTGGACTACCGGTACAAATAGCGGGCAGACAAACTACAATCTTGATTTCGCTGAAATCGATGGCCAGGTAGTTAAAGCTATGGCTAAGTCTTTCTCTCAGACTCTGGGACATTCAGAGGAAGTCTCCTCAATAATAAGAGGGAACGTAGGAGCCGGTGTAGCTTACAAGACATACACAGATGGTGATTGGTGGTATGTGGTGGCTATCTATATACCTTCTGTTTCTAAAGCGGTGGAGGATTTCTACAAAGAAATGTGGAAAGTCGATCCTTCATCAAAGCCAGTTACAACAACTCCGCAACCCGAGCCGGTACCAAAGGGCCCAAGCGGTCAGGTCTCAGATCCTGGGAAGCTTTGAAGCGCCGAAAACGTAGTTCAGAGATTTCTAACTACGAAGATGTGTAAAGAGCTAAGAGAGCTTTAATCGGAAAACTGGAAACAAATACCGGATATGAAAACAGCAAAACAGCTCATGGCCGAATTCGTCATGATAGGAAACAATACGGTCTCCCGTATGGATGAAGAACCCGACACGTAAGGTCTTCAGCTCTATGCCGGCAGGAAGTTATTGAGCCCGTTATCCGGAAACACTCCCCTGTCATTGTCGAAGGGAACCGTTATTATCCTGAAGGCCATAGAACCTCCGATATATGCTGCGTCTTCTTGCGCCCCTGGGGCACAAGCCCACGCCCCGGCGCTCGAAGCCGCAGCAAAGTGTAAAAATGTAAAAAGGCTAAAGTGTAATCAGGGCACCGTCCTTGCAATACGAAAGCCCAGGTAGTTGATCGTGCTAGTGGGCGAGCTGTAGCCGCGATCCGCCACACGTGTGTACGTCGCATCGTCGTTCCAGCTGCCGCCACGAAAAACCCGGAGGGAACCACTGTTATTATACGGGTTTGTCTGTGCCGAACTGGAGTAGTTTCCAAACCAGTCACTGCACCACTCCCACACGTTTCCAGACATATCATAGATACCCAGCTCGTTGGGTGCCTTCTTCCCGACTTCCTGTGTCTTGCTCCCCGAGTTCTGATAATACCAGGCGACATCATTTACGTTGTCGCTTCCTGCATACTTGTACCCCTTACTCTTGCTCCCACCTCTGGCTGCATACTCCCATTCAGCTTCAGTAGGCAGCCTGTACCCGACTACCTTTGACGGATCAGTCGTTACTCTCCCGTCTTTGTCCAAGAAGTTGCCTTTTTCATCGTACGCTTTGGGTAGTTTTTCCCTTTCACTCAGCCAGTTACAGTAAGCGATGGCGTCCCACCAGCTCACGTTTATTACTGGTCTGATTCCCCTTCCCCAGCCTTCATCTTTCGGTTTATTCCCGCCGATGGCATTACAGAAGGCATCGTATTCATTGAACGTGACTTCGTACTTGCCAATATAGAAGTCGTAGGTAAGTGTCACTTTGTGGGCGGGTCTGCAACCATCCCACAAGTCACCAAACTCGTCGCCCATTGTGAAGCTGCCTTTTCCGACAAGGACCATTCCTTCTGGTACTGTGACATAAAGGGTTGAAGATGAAGTCTCGGGCACGCCCTGGGTGAACTTCCATAATGGCCCTTCAGTTACCCCTCCCTTACTGTCTTTCGCCACTACTTTCCAGTAGTAGTTTGTTCCAGTGATTAGATTCCTTCTAGTAAACGTATTCTCACTTTGCCCCTCTATTACCATCCCCGGATTGTTGTTTGTTCCAAAATAAATGTCATATGTTATTGCATCTCCATCCGGGTCGCTGCAGTCCCAGCTTAAGGTTATTGTAAGTGGTTGATTCGTCGCATTGTTTGAAGGTGATGGGTTGGACGGTGTGTTAGGTGCCCTGTTACTCTGTGTAGTGAACCTCCACTCCGGTCCCTCAGTGGTTGCTCCCTTACTGTCTTTCGCTACTACCTTCCAGTAGAAGGTTGTCCCGTATGAGAGGTTACTTCTGTTAATGCTCTTTCCACTCTGGCCAGTGGATACCTTTGTCGTCGGATTACTGCTTGTACCAAAATATACATCATATGTAAGTATATCTCCATCCGGATCACTACAGTCCCAGGATAGAGTCATTGTAAGTGGCTGGTTCGTCACATTGTTTGAAGGTGATGGGTTGGACGGTGTGTTAGGTGCCCTATTACTCTGTGTAGTGAATGAGTACGTTTCACTCGTCGTTTCCTTGCCAAATTCATTTACGGCTGTCACTTTCCAGCTGTAGGTCTTTCCTCTTTCGCTTGCACTTACTGTGTAGTTCTTGTTCTTTGTAGTGTATGTCTTGCCATCGAACTCTACTCTGTATGTGAGGTCGCTCTCTTTGCTCTCCCACTTCAGTGTTATGTTTCCAAGGGGTATATCTTTGGAGTTGTTTGAAGGGTATGTCAGTACCGGTCTATCCGGCGCGCTCGCCTCAGGTATCGTTATGGTGAACGGTATGAGATCACCCTTCGCAGGTATGTTTATCTTCCTTGTTTCCCTTCCATATCCCTCCAGCAGTACTTCGAGATCATATACCTTCCCCACCTCTACAGGTTCCTGCCACGGACTCCTCGATGATAGCTCCCTACCGTCTATCCATATCTTCGCGTTCGGTGGTATCGTTACTATCTTTATCACTCTGGTAGCCGGGTCTGCTTTCAGTTCTAACTCCCGTGCGTCGTAGTCGTAGTTGAAGGTTATCTCTTTCTCCAGTTGGTTTATCTTTTCTCCGTCAAGTACTATCTTGTGTGTCCCCACTCCCAGATGATCCAATACCAGAACTCCCTGCTCAAGTGTCCCTTCCATTATTCCATTCAGATACACACTCCCGCTCTTCGCCAATTCATTCCCTGCTATCACTTTCAACAAACAGTTCCCTTTTGTTTGTGTCGTCACCTGAATCTGCGTTTGCTGCTGGCTTGCTTGTGGTGTCGTACCCTGCTGCAGCATCGCGACTGTTGTCTGCGCTATAAGAGATGTGAGGTTCCTGTCTTTCAGGTAGTTCAGAAGATAGCTGGTCTGCTCCCCTAAAACGAGACAAAGTAAATGATAGACTTACTAAGGGAGGCGAACCAAAATGAAAGGGAAAAAGTACTCAATCGAGAAGATAATCCAGATCCTCTCGGAAGCAAAGATGACCTC
>Ga0209510_1004138_pt1 | contig 13042 bp, 12 predicted proteins | sample BiotimSIPDNA_FD_185749 | JGI IMG/M metagenome (GOLD analysis project Ga0209510, IMG submission 185749) | Anaerobic biogas reactor microbial communites from Washington, USA - Biogas_R1 time_0 SIP DNA (SPAdes) (version 2) | ecosystem: Engineered > Bioreactor > Anaerobic > Unclassified | place... | reverse complement strand
AGACGCCTTGGTCCAGAGGGCTTTTTGTTTGAAGATTTTATTAAAAAAATACTTTCTAATTATTGTATGACGATAAAAGAGCAAAATATGATTTCTGGCAAATGTGGTCAATACGAGATTGATTTTTTAGCAGAAAATAATAATTATTTTTTTATTGGAGAATGTAAGTATAGAAATGCTCATAATTCTAAGATTGATATAAACACACCTCTTAAGAGTTTTGCTATTTTAGAAGATATTAAAGAGAGTGGTGCATTTTCTCAAGAAAAATTACGCTCTTTTATTGTTACAAACGCAAAGTTTACAATTGATGCGATAAAATACTCTAATTGTAAAGGAGTTAAATTGTTGGGATGGAGATATCCTGAAAAGAGAGGCCTAGAAAAATTAATTGAAGAAAAGAAACTTTATCCAGTTACAATTTTACCTGCCTTAACAAAGCACATATTTACTATTTTTCAAAAGGAAGGAATATTATTAGCTAATGAAGTTCTTAATATTGATATTGATAAATTATCAAAGTCAAATAGTATACCAAGAGCAAGTTTAGCTAGAATTAAAAACCAAGCAGAGATTTTAATAAATAAAAAATAATGGCATTACAGATAGGAATTGTTGGCTTTCCTAATGTTGGAAAATCAACTTTATTTCAATTAATTACTAAAAAGCAAGTAGATATTGCTAATTATCCATTTTGCACAATTGACCCAAATATTGGAGTTACTTGTGTTCCTGACTCAAGAGTAGATCAATTAGCTAATCTCACAAAATCAGCAAAGAAAATATATGCAACTATTGAATTTGTTGATATAGCTGGACTTGTTGAAGGTGCAAGCAAGGGTGAAGGGCTGGGAAACAAGTTCTTAGCTAATATTAGGGAGACCGATGCAATTATCTATGTTCTTCGTTGTTTTAAGAATGAAAATGTAATTAAAACAAGAGACGATATTGATGTTTTGAAAGATAAAGAAGTGTTAGATATGGAAATGATGTTAAAAGATATTGAAACAATAGAAAAAAGGCTATCTTCTCTTGAAAAGGAAATTAGAGCAAATAAAAAAGAAGCAATCAAAGAATCAGAGGTTCTTAATAAGGTTTACGAATTATTAAAAGATGGGAAAATAATTTCTGATATTGGTTTGAGTGATGAAGAGAAAAAAATAATTGATAGTTATCAGTTATTATCTTCAAAGCCAAGATTATATTTATTAAATGGAGAAAAGAAAGATGTTTCCGTGGAAGTTATAGATTATTTTAAGGATAAGCCACACATCTTTATGGACATATTAACAGAAGTTGAAAGTGCTGAGTTGTCAGAAGAAGAACAAAAAGAGTTAGGAATAGAATCAAAGTTGAATGAATTAATTAAAGAAGCATATAAGTTGCTTGGGTTAATTAATTTTTTTACAACTGGAGCTGATGAGACAAGAGCATGGACTATTAAGAGTGGGTTTGGCGCTCCACAAGCAGGTGGTGTAATTCATAGTGATTTTAAGGATAAATTTATTAGAGCTGAAGTTATAAACTGGAAAGATTTAATTGATTGCAATGGTTTTACTAAAGCAAGAGAAAAAGGTATGATTAGAACTGAGGGAAAAGAATACATTGTAAAAGATGGTGATGTAATTGAATTTAAAATATGAAATACGATGTTGTTGTAATCGGAGGTGGCCCTGCTGGTATGATGGCGGCGATAAGTGCCTCCTCCTTAGGTGTGAAAACAATATTAATAGAGAAAAATGATAAATTAGGTAATAAACTACTTTTAACTGGAGGCGGTAGATGTAATTTGACTTGTATTGAAAAAAATAACAAAGATTTTTGTAATAAGTTTGGCAAAAATGGTGATTTTCTTTTATCAGCATTTTCTGTATTTAACTTTCAAAAAACAATTGAATTTTTTGAAGATCTTGGACTTAAAAAAGAAGGGAATAAAATATACCCAGAAAGTGATAATTCAAAAGATGTTTTAAGGTTTTTGCTATCAAAACTAAAAGAAAATAAAGTTAAGATATTGACATCTTCACCAGTATTAGAAATTAAAAGAGATAATGATGAAATTAAATCAGTAATATTAAAAAATGGAGAAGAAATAGAAGGTAAAAAATATATTATTTGCACAGGAGGAAAATCATATAGTGCAACTGGCTCAACCGGAGACGCTTTTGTTTGGGATATTGGTCATCATATAACTGAATTAAAGCCAGCATTAACTCCTATCGAAACAAAAGAAACATGGGCGAAATCTTTACAAGGAATATCACTAAAAGATATTTGTATTACAATAAATAAAAAAAGATATTGTGGCGATTTATTATTTACTCATTTTGGATTGAGTGGACCGGTAATTCTTGATATAAGTAAAGAGATTAAGCCAAAAGATAAAATATTCTTAGATCTTTTTCCATCAAAGAACAAAGAAGAACTTGATAAATATTTTCAAAAGATATTTGAAAAAAAGAAAAACAAATTTCTTTCTACGTTTTTATCAGAGTTTTTGCCTGAAAAATTAATTCCATTTATTCTTAATTTTAGTAGTATTCCTAAAACAAGAAAAATAAGTGATCTTACTAAGGAAGAAAGATTAAGATTGATAAAAGTTATTAAAGGAATAGAGTTTAATGTTACTGGATTGTTAGGATTTGATAAGGCAATGATTACTTCGGGAGGAATATCTCTTAAAGAAGTTGATTCAAAAACAATGAAATCAAAAATAATTAATAATTTATATTTTGCTGGTGAAGTTTTAGATATAGATGGTCCCTCTGGGGGGTATAATCTTCAAGTTTGTTGGACCACGGGATATGTTGCTGGCATTAATTCAACAAAAGATGATTAAATATATATATTCGTTTTTTTTATTTCTTTTACCATTAGTTCTAATTACTCAAACAAGTTTAGTTAATACTTTTTTTGTTATCATTTTTGCTTTTTGCCTTTTGCTTTTTAACTTATTTAAGCCACAGAAAATAGTTTATCATAAATTGGTGTTATTATTTTTCTTTTTTGTTTTGTTATCTAGTATATTTTCAAAAAACATCTTTTTAAGTTTTTGGGGCAAGGGCGCAGAATCACTAATTGCTTTTATATCTATTTTTATTATTTTTTCTTATTTTAGAAGAGATTACTTTAAGGAAGTGTTTAAGTTTTTTGTATTGGGTAGTATAGTTTCAATTATTTATTTACACTTTATTGGTAATGATATTTTTAACATCACTCAATTATCAATAATAGCCGCTCTTTCTTTATTGTTTTTAATTCCTCAATACAAGGATAAAAAAATTATAGGTGGAGCAATATTATTTTTTGTCTTCTTAGTTTTTGTTGATATTAAAATTGCTTGGTTTATTTTATCAGTCGGGACATTCTTAATTTTTTATAAAGACCTTATTAATTGTAATTTTCAAATTAAAAAAACAATACCACTATTATCAATATTGATTGTTTTTCTAATATGCTTTTTAATTCCAATACCATTGGGAGATAAAAATGAAGAAGGAAGAATCCCTTATGATCAAAGTATTTCTATCGCGAAGCAAAGTTTATTAGAGAGTCCAAAGAATTTCCTTTTAGGTTCAGGGTTATCAACTTATCATTATCAATTTTCTTTGTATAAAGATAAAGAAATCAACTTAACTAATCCTTACTTAGTGGCTAATGAAGGTTCAAGTATGATTTTAACTTTTGCTGTAACAATGGGTATTTTAGGCGTTGTTTCATTATTGGCACTTCTTTTCTTTTTCTATTTCAAAGGATTTCAAGTATTTTTAGAAGAAAAAGATATTATTTTTCCTGTGGCTTTTTCCTTTTCTTTATTGTTTTTTTTCGCTCAAATAGATATATTTTTAATTTTAATATTTTTTATATTATTAAACTCATGGATTAAAGAAAAAGGAGAAATTGGAATGAAATTGGAATTAATAAGATTGTTATTATTATATCTTTAGCTTTTTTTGCTTTTGCTGGATTTAATTATTATAATTATATCAAGGCAGATAATCACTATAATCAATCATTAAATTATTTTGTTTCTGGTGAGTTATTGGGAAAATCTATAAATGAAATGGAAAAATCAATTCAATTTTTCGAATTAAGTGATTACTATATTGCATTATCAAAATTATATTTATTAAACGCAAGTCAATATTTTGAAGAGAGATGGGTGACTCAAGAAAAAATCAATGAACAAAGGAAGATGATTGAGGAGAATATTGCTCTTTCAGAAAAATATGCTAAAAAAGCGATAGAAATTGATGAGAATAATTTTCAAGCATGGCAGAAATTAGGACTCCTTTATGAAAATATTAATTTTCTAAATGAAGAAAAAACAGAAGATATTATTTATAATTATCAAAAAGCTAAACAATTAGCGCCACAAAACTATGATATTTATTACGCTTTAGGTAGGACGTATGAAGAAAGTGGGAAAAGGGACTTGGCATTAGAAGAATACAAAAAAGCAATTGAGCTAAATCCAAACGATAGTGAGTTATTAAATAAAATAAAAACATGGGAAGATTAAGGGAAAATGTTTTATTGTCAGAATATTCAACTTTTAGAATTGGAGGTATAGCAAGATATTTAATTGAGGTAGATAATGCCGAGGACCTTAAAAAGGTAATTCAGAAAGCATTAGAATTAAATTTACAATTCATAGTAATTGGTGGCGGAAGTAACATTCTTTTTTCAAGTAAGGGCTATAACGGTTTAGTTATTGTTTTTAAGTCAAATAATACTTTTTCAATCAATGATAACCTAATAGAAGTTGATGCAAGTGTTTCTCTTAATTATCTAATTAATAAACTAAATAACTATACTGGTCTTGAGTGGGCTGTTGGTATTCCTGGAACGGTTGCAGGGGCAATTAATGGCAATGCAGGAGCATTTGGTGGAGAAATGTCTGAATTAATAAAACAAGTTAAAGTTTTAGAAGTTAAAGATAATCAAATTATAGAAAAGAATTTTTCAAAAGAAGATTGTAAATTTAGTTACAGAAATAGTATTTTTAAAAATAATTCTAATTTAATTATTGCATCAGCGATTTTAGAATTAAAAAAAGATAGCGAAGAAAACGTTAAACAAAAAATAAAAAATAATTTAAGTAAAAGAATGTCAAAACAACCAAAAGGATTTTCAATTGGTTCTATTTTCAAAAATGGAGAAGATTTTTCTGCTGGTGAATTGATTGAAAAAGCAGGACTTAAGGGATTACAAATTGGTGATGCTAAAATATCTGATGAGCACGCAAATCTATTTTCAAAAATGGAGAAGATTTTTCTGCTGGTGAATTGATTGAAAAAGCAGGACTTAAGGGATTACAAATTGGTGATGCTAAAATATCTGATGAGCACGCAAATTTTATTATTAATTTAGGCAAAGCAACATCAGACGATGTTTTAGAATTAATAAAAATTATTAAAAAAGAAGTTAAAGAAAAATTTTCAATTGATCTTGAAGAAGAGATAAAAATTTTTTAATAAAAACTATTGACAAATTTTTTTATAAAGAGGAAAATGTAAATAGGAAATTGGAATTTTTCATAAGAAGAAAAGGTCGATTAGTAAGTTTAACTTTTTCTAAAAAAATGGCAGTAAAAAAAGCTGCAGCTAAAAAGGCCCCTGCTAAAAAAACAGCTGCAAAGAAAGTAGTAAAAAAGAAAGCTCCAGCCAAGAAGAAAAAATAATTTCTACTAAAGCAACTCATTAAGAGTTGTTTTAGGTATAATTTAAAAAATATGGAAATAAAAATTAAAGCAACTAATTTAGAGCTAACAGAATATTTAAGAAAGTTAGTTGATCAAAAACTTAAAAAGATAGGGAAGTTATTACCAGAAAATCCCAATTTAATTATGGAAGTTGATCTTGAAAAGATAACCAAGCGTCATTCAAAAGGAGATATATTTAGAGCAGAGGCCCAAGTTCAAGTTCCTCAAGGGAAAATGTTAAGAGCAGAGTCAAGTAGAGAAAATTTTCGCTTATCACTAAATGATGTTAAAGAGCAGTTAATGTTACAGATAAAAAAGTATAAAGAAAAGAATTCTGTTAAGAAAAGAAAAAAACTTTGACCTTTTTCAATTATTGATATAGTATTATACTATGTCATTTTTAGAGAGGTTTTTTGGCGATGCCAATGAAAAATATATCAAGAGCTTAGACCCGGTAATTCAAAAAATTAATTCTTTTGAGGATGATTTTGCTAATCTTTCTTTAGATGAAATTAAAGAAAAAATAAAAGAACTTAAGGAAAGATTATCAAAAGGGAAAACATTAGACGATGTTTTACCAGAATCATTTGCTCTAACTAGGGAAGTGAGCAAAAGAACATTAAACCAGAGACATTTTGATTGTCAGTTAATTGGTGGAATAGTTTTACATCAAGGTAAAATTGCTGAAATGAGAACTGGTGAAGGTAAAACATTAACAGCAACTTTGCCGTTGGCATTAAATGCCTTATCAGGAAAAGGTTGTCATTTAGTTACTGTTAATGATTACCTTTCAAGAAGAGATACTGTTTGGATGGGCCAGATTTATAACGCATTAGGGCTTAGTGTTGCTTGCATCAATCACGATCAATCATTTCTATATGACCCTAATTATAAAAAAGAAGAAGCTGACAAAGTAAGAGATGAATTAGGGAACTTTTTAGTTATTGAAGATTTTTTAAGACCATGCACAAGAAAAGAAGCATATGCGGCAGACATTACATATGGAACAAATAATGAGTTTGGTTTTGATTACTTAAAAGACAATATGGTCTATGACTTAAAAAGTAAATCTCAAAGAGGATTTAATTTTGCTATCATTGATGAGGTTGATTCCATACTAATTGATGAAGCAAGAACTCCACTGATTATTTCTGCGCCTGATGAGGAGAGTTCGAAATGGTATGGAGAGTTTTCAAGAATTATTCCTAAATTAAAGAAAGATGAGGATTTTGAAGTTGATGAAAAGTTTAGAGCAGTAACATTAACCGAAAAAGGAATAGATAAGGTGGAAAGTATTTTAGCAATGGGTAATATTTATGACGAGAGGGGCTCAAAATATTTACATCATTTAGAACAAGCCCTAAAAGCAGAGATTCTTTTCAAGAAAGAAAAAGACTATGTTATCAAAAATGGAGAAATAATAATTATTGATCAATTTACAGGAAGAATGATGCCTGGAAGAAGATGGTCCGGTGGGCTTCATCAGGCAATTGAGGCAAAAGAAGGTGTAAGGGTGATGCCAGAATCAATAACATTGGCATCTATAACATTCCAGAATTATTTTAGAATGTATGACAAATTAGCTGGAATGACAGGAACAGCTGAAACATCTGCTGAAGAATTTGACAAAGTGTATGGGCTTGAAGTTGTTGTTGTTCCAACAAACAAGAAGATTATAAGAAAGGACTTGCCTGATAAGATTTACAAAACAGAGGAGGCGAAATTTAGAGCAGTTGTTAAAGAAATTAAAGAAAGACACCAAAAGGGACAGCCAGTTTTGGTCGGAACTACATCAATTGATAAAAATGAATACTTAGGAGCATTATTAGAAAGAGAGGGAATTCCTCATAAGGTGTTAAATGCTAAACATCATGAACAGGAAGGTGAAATTATCGCTCAAGCAGGTAAAAAAGGTGCAGTTACTATTGCCACAAATATGGCTGGTCGTGGAGTAGATATTTCCTTAGGAGGAGTTCAAGCTTCACCAGAAGAGAGTGAAGAGGTCAAAAAATTAGGTGGTCTTTGTGTGATAGGAACAGAAAGGCATGAGGCAAGAAGAATTGATAATCAATTAAGAGGTAGGGCAGGAAGACAGGGTGACCCAGGAGAAACGCAATTTTTTGTTTCTCTAGAAGATGATGTTATTAGAATATTTGGAGGAGACAAAATAAAAGCATTAATGGAAAGATTCAACATTGATGAAGATACTCCAATTGAAAACGCTTTAATTTCAAGAAGTATTGAGTCGGCTCAAAATAAAATTGAAGGATTTAATTTTGATTCAAGAAAACATGTTTTAGAATATGACGATGTTTTAAATAAACAAAGAAATACAATTTATTCAAAAAGAGATGAGATATTAGGTCGCGAAAACTTAAGAGATATGATTGTTCCTTTGCTTTCTAAATACGGATACAGCGAAAATGATTATAATAGAAAGGAGAAAGAGGTTGGCGAAGAAAATATGAGACAAATTGAAAAAATAGCTGGAATTAGAGCAATTGATTCTATCTGGATTGAACATTTAGAAAATATGGAAAGCTTAAAAGATTCTGTAAGATTAAGGGCCTATGGACAAAGAGATCCTTTGGTTGAATACAAAAAAGAAGGTCATAGATTGTTTAAGGAATTATTAGAGAATTGTGAGCGCAATATGGTAGAAAGTATTATGAAAGCGACAATCAACATTCAGCCACTCTCTAAGCCAGAGGAATATTCTACTCCTAAAAACAAAACAGGGATAAGCAGAAATGATCCATGCCCTTGTGGTAGTGGAAAGAAATACAAGAAATGTTGTGGGAAATAACTTTGACAAAAAAACTCTAATAGTATAATCTACAGATGTTTAATAAGCATTCTGCTTTTGGGCAGTTTTTTTAAGTTATGGAAATAAGAAACATCGCCATCATCGCTCATGTAGACCACGGAAAAACCTCGTTGACCAACTCTTTGATGAAACAATCAGGATTAGCCGAGGATAATTTTACTATGGATACAAATGAATTGGAAAAAGAAAGAGGCATTACAATATATTCTAAAAATACTTCAATTTTTTATAAAAATACAAAAATTAATATAGTTGATACTCCGGGTCATGCTGATTTTAGCTCAGAAGTTGAAAGGGTTTTAAGATCAATTGATTCTGTGCTATTAGTTGTTGACGCTCAAGAGGGTCCAATGCCTCAAACAAAATTTGTATTAAAAAAATCATTAGAGTTAGGATTAAAACCAATTGTTGTGATTAATAAGATTGATAAACCAGCCGCTAGACCAGATGAGGTTAAAGAAATGGTTTATGAATTATTTTTGGATTTAGGAGCTAATGATGAACAGCTTAATTTTGAAGTTATCTATGCAAACGGAAGAGATGGAATTGCTAAAAAGAATGTTAATGACAAGTCCAATAATTTAGAGCCACTCTTGAACTTGATTTTAGAGAAAGTTGTCCCCGCCTCATCAGACGAGTTAACTAATAAAGAACTGAGAGCTCAACCATTTAATTTAGGATATGATAATTTCTTAGGAAGATTGGCGGTTTGTAGAATATATGAAGGTAAAATTAGAAAGAATGATGATGTTTTTGTTAAAAGTATTGATGGTCAATTAAGAAAAGGTAAAATTGTTAAAATGTTTACTTATCATGGATTAGAAAAAGTGGAATTAGACGAGGCAATTGCTGGTGATATAGTTATTGTTGCAGGAATACCGGATATATATATTGGCGAAACAATTTGTCTTAATCCAGAAGTAGAATCGCTTCCGGTTATTCATATAGATGAACCAACAATTTCACTTAACTTTTTAGTTAATAATTCTCCTTTTGCCGGAAGAGATGGCAAGTTTGTAACTAATAGACAAATTAGAGAAAGATTAGAAAAAGAAACTGAAGTTAATGTTGGTTTGAAAATAGATTTTTCATCAACTGAGTATTACAAGGTTAGTGGAAGAGGAGAGCTTCACATAGCAATATTATTAGAAAAAATGAGGCGAGAAGGTTATGAATTACAAATATCTAAACCACAAGTAATTTTCAAAGAAGAAAATGGGGAAAAGTTAGAGCCATACGAGGAAGTGATTATCGATGTTCCTAATGATATGTCAGGGGTAGTGATTGAAAAATTATCTAAAAGAAAGGGAACAATGATCGAAATAAAATCAGATACAATTCACACAAGAATAATTTTTGAAATACCAACAAGGGGATTATTAGGTTACAAATCAGAATTTATTGTAGATACTCGCGGAGAGGGCATATTATCAAGTAGAGTTGTTGGTTTTAAAAAATATGCTGGGGAAATAGAAAAAAGAAATGTTGGTTCTATGGTATCTATGGCAACAGGAAAATCATCAGGTTTTTCATTGTTTAATCTTCAAGAAAGAGGCGTGCTATATATCGGTCACGGAGAAGACGTCTATGAGGGGATGGTGATTGGTAATGTTTCAAAGGGCAATGACTTGACTGTTAATCCAACAAAAGGAAAAGAGCTTTCTAATATGAGAGCATCTGGATCTGATGAAGCAATTAAATTAACTCCGCCAGATGTTTTGGATATAGAAAAGGGAATGAGTATTATGAGTGATGATGAATACTTAGAAATTACTCCCAATTTTGTTCGCTTAAGAAAGCAGTATTTAACTGAGATTGAAAGAATAAGACAAAAAAGAAAACAGTAATTATATTTTACTGAAGCTTACATTACCTTCTTCTAATTCTGCCCATACTTTTTCTACAGTCATATCAGGAAATTTTTCTTTAATTATTGATTCTGTTTTAAGCATATCTTCAACTTGCTTTTCTTTTTCTTCTTTATAATCATTAAACCGATAAGATGCTTTATATGCTCCACAATCACTATGATGAATTAAAACTACTTTTACGGAATGATGTAGGTTGTGCGATATTTCTATCTGTTTTAATAAATAATTATTTCCATCGGCAATTTCTTTACTTGATCCAGCAACAGATACAATGTCACATTTGCCGTAATTATTTTTAATAAAGTCATTTGTTTCATTGATTAATCTAAAATCAATACAGTGAAATACAATAGTTTGACAATCGTGTTTGTTCATATTTTTAAACTAAATAATTATATACTCCTAAAAAGTGTGTGATTGTTCCTAAAAGGACAAATATATGAAAAATTTCGTGAAAGCCAAAACCTTTGGTGATGTTTGGTTTTTTAATAGCATATATTATCGCTCCTATGCTATAGAAAAGCCCACCCAATAAAAGGATTATAATTGGTTTTATTCCAATAGATAAGTATAAGGGATAAATTATTACGACAGCTAACCAACCCATTAAAATGTACAAAGAGGTGGCAAGCCATCTTGGAGTTTTTGACCAAAAAGATTTAAGAAAAACCGTGCCAATTCCTGCTAATGCTAAAACCCATATAACAATCATTGGTATTAATCTCCATAAACCATCAAGAGCAATGAGACAAAAAGGAGTATATGTTCCTGCAATTAGAACATATATCATTGCGTGATCAATCTTTCTAAAAATATCTACTTCTTCCGGAGAACGTCCAAAGAGATGATATGTTGCGCTTGAGGCATAAAGGAGAATCATACTTAAGCCGAAGATTAAAAAAGCAATAGTTTGAGTTGAATTATTTGAATTATATACTAAAACAACCGTTCCTATAATAGAAAGGATTAATCCTAATAAATGGCTGAAACCAGAAAATGGATCTTTTATTTTCATTATTATATATACTACACCATTTTTGGCGATATGTCATCATTTTTTGATATTATAATTTTTCTTGAGGAATTGAATTCTATTATATGATTGATTAATTTGATCAACTGATATTAAATTATTTTTTACTCCATCAACAATTGCATTAACTGCCTTGTATGGTATTAGTTCATCATATTCACCTGTTCCATTATTAGATAAAATTAAAAGATCACAGCCAGCATTTATTGCCATAATCAATCCTTCTTCAAATCCGTAATGATCAATAATTGCTCTCATTTGCATATCGTCTGAAACAATTACACCCTTAAAGTTTAATTCTTCCCTTAAGATATTTTGAAGAAATAATGGAGAAAGAGTAGCAGGATAATTTTCATCAATATTTTTGTTTATAATATGAGCAGTCATTACCATATCATTATATCCATCTTCAATTAATAACTTATATGGTAATAATTCCTCCTCTTTATAAGTATTAGTAACGTCAACTATTCCTAAATGTGAATCATTAGTTGAACTGCCGTGACCTGGAAAATGTTTAATTGCTGGTATGATATTACTTTGATGTAGACCTTCTATAAAGCTTTTTGCATAGCTATAGACATTTTCTGGGTCATCACTAAAAGATCTTTCTAATTGTCCTATTACAGGGTTTTCTGGATTAACATTGACATCAACGACAGGAGCAAAGTTTAGATTAAATCCTAACTCACTTAGTTGTTGGCCTAAAAGTAGACCATATTCTTTAGTTTGTTTGACTGAACTTTTTCCCATTTCTTCTGCCGATGGTATGGGGATAAATCCATATTTTTCTTTTAGACGATTAACATTCCCGCCTTCTGCGTCAACAGCGACAAAAATATCATTTCTTATTTCCTTTAAGTCAGATATTAATTTTTTTGTTTGGTCAGGGTTAATTATATTTCTTTTAATTTCTCCATTAGAAGGAACATCTTTATCAAAAAGAATAACTCCACCTAAATTCATATCTTTTAATGTTTGAGTGATATACTCATTAGCAGTTGTTCCTCTAAATCCAATAATCAACATTTGCTCAATTTTATCTCTCAATTCCTCATCTTCTTTTGGTGGATCATAAAGATAGTTTTTTGTTAAAAAAAAGAAAAAAAGAGCGACAATTAATATTAATATTATTTTCTTCATATCTTGTTTATATCATATCATAGGCATTGACATTTATCTATTATTAAACTATGATGCCAATAACACTCTAAGTGCATGCTCGTAAAAGAGTAGGTCGTTTAAAAATTATTTATTAAAAGAAACAATGGAAAAGAAACTATACGTAGGAAATCTTCCTTATTCTGTAACTGATGAGTCTCTTAAAGATTTATTCTCAGAAGCTGGTGAAGTAGCATCAGCATCTATTATAATCGATAAATTTTCGAAGAGATCAAAAGGTTTTGGCTTTGTAGAAATGTCTACAGAGGAAGGCGCTCAAAAAGCTAAAGATGCGTTCAATGGAAAAGAACACGAAGGAAGAAAATTAATCGTTGACGAAGCTAGACCAATGAAGGAAAATAACTTCAGAGGTGAGTAATAGTTAACTTAAAAGGGCCCCCTATTAGGGGCTCTTTTTTTGTGCTATAATAATATGCTATGAAGTT
>Ga0209510_1004123_pt1 | contig 13074 bp, 19 predicted proteins | sample BiotimSIPDNA_FD_185749 | JGI IMG/M metagenome (GOLD analysis project Ga0209510, IMG submission 185749) | Anaerobic biogas reactor microbial communites from Washington, USA - Biogas_R1 time_0 SIP DNA (SPAdes) (version 2) | ecosystem: Engineered > Bioreactor > Anaerobic > Unclassified | place... | reverse complement strand
TGGAAAATTATGTGTTTTTTAATTTGGGTTTATCTTAGACACTAATGGCACAAGCATACGATGCAATAATAGCGACAATTACAGTAGCAAGTGATGCTTCCCAAGTCGTAAAGACAATGGTTAAATCAACAACTTGGAGAGAGGGTACTTCAGGTACTTGGCTATCTACCAACTGCACTCTAACAGCAGGAAACACTTATCAATTTAGAACCCCCTTGTCGGGGATGTCTTCTGGTAGTACTGCTATACTTCCCAACATAAAAGCAAGTGTTACCGTTGATTGGGACACTACCGCTACCCCTATAAGTACACTAAAAAATTATTTTATGCGTTCCTACGCCGATAGTTGCACTAATTTGACAAGTTTGTCAGTACCAGACACTTCAGGGCTTACAAGTGTAGGTACTTATTTTATGTCTTCCTATGCTTATGGTTGTAGTGGTTTAACAAGTTTGTCAGTACCAGACACTTCAGGGTTAACAAGTGTAGGGGATGATTTTATGAGTTGCTACGCTATGAGTTGTACCAACCTAACCTCCTTAGGAGTGCCTGACACTTCAGGATTAACTAGCGTAGGAGATTATTTTATGAATTACTACGCTTACGGTTGTACTAATTTAACTAGTTTATCAGTACCAGACACTTCAGAATTAACTAGCGTAGGAGATTATTTTATGTATTCCTACGCTTATGATTGTAGTAATTTAACAAGTCTGTCAGTACCAGACACTTCAGGATTAGCTAGTGTAGGGGATGATTTTATGGGTTACTATGCTGGTGGTTGTAGTAGTTTAACAAGTTTGTCAGTACCAGACACTTCAGGATTAACTAGCGTAGGGGATAGTTTTATGGATTACTACGCTTCTAGTTGTAGTAGTTTAACAAGTCTGTCAGTACCAGACACTTCAGGTATTACAAGTGTAGGTACTTCTTTTATGCGTTCCTACGCTCAAGGTTGTAGTAAGTTGACAAGTTTGTCAGTACCAGACACTTCAGGGTTACCAAGTGTAGGAGTTAATTTTATGTATTTCTACGCTTATGGTTGTAGTAGTTTAACCTCCCTAATACTTCCCGATAGCACAGGGTGGTTTGGTAGTCATAATGTAGATTGGAATGTACCATCAGGGCGATTAGGTTACTTGTATGGATACACACCCAATTCTACCTCACAAACTGCGTGGAGAGCATTAACTGTTTCTGGAAAAACACTATACACAAACTATATTAGAGCAGAGAACCATGTGCTTCTGTCCACTACTCCAGTAATAGGTGCTAAGTATCCCCTACCTCCCTTTAGAAGAAGTTGAGATGGTATAATTATATATTAAGAGGACTTTAGTTTAGTATCAATAACATGGCTAGAAGTAAAAGAGTCGTACAGAAATATGGTACAATGAAAATATAACTTAATAAGCAATTTATTTATGGACGGAAAAACAATTGTAGAGTTTAACGAAATAACTACAGTAGAAAGTGGGGACAAACTTCTTGGTGTGGACATAAGTGACACAAGTGCAAGTGCAGGGGGCACCAACAAACATTTCACGAAAGGAAACTTGTTAAAAGAATATGTTACCCTTGTGGGAGAAGAAACCCTAACCAACAAGACATTGACCTCCCCAGTGGTAACCGATGTAGATATTACAGGTGGTAGTGCAACCGACATAGACATAACAGGTGGTAGTATTTCCGAGAGTACCAATGTAGTAGAAGTGCTTAAAAAGGTGTACCCAGTAGGGTGCATTTACACTTCAACAGTATCAACCAATCCTAATACATTGTTTGGGTTTGGAACTTGGAGTGAGTATGGGCAAGGTAGGGTGCTGGTAGGTAAGAGTGCAGAAGCAGAGTTTGATACAGCAGGAAAGACAGGTGGTACAAAAACTCATACCCTATCAGTTGCAGAAATGCCATCACATACCCATGACCTTACACTTTGCCCAGGTTCTAGTACTGGTAATGAGTGGGTAGGTGCATCGGGAACTTCACAAAAAAATTCAAGAACAACTACTACAGCAGGTGGTGGTTCTGCTCACAACAATCTTCAACCTTATATTGTAGTTTATTTTTGGAAAAGAGAAAACTGATGGCACGAGAAGAAAAGACATTAACAGAGTTAGAGTTTCAGCCTACACTAATTTAGTAGAATACAAATGGCTAAATACAAAGACAAGAGAATAAGTATAAAAGAGGGGTACGGGGACACTAATATAAATGTATTTACCCTTGCTTCGTTGCCTTTTAATGATGTCTTTGATTATGAGGGTTTAGGGTCTTTTGTCGACAAACTTGCAACAACAGCAGTGCTATTTAAGGATAGGTTGACTTCTTTTAGTGAGCCAATCTTGGCACAGGACAACACCTTAATTCTTTCTCAGACCAAAGAAAGTAACCTCGGTTATTACAGGGGGATGCTAACAAGCCTTGAGAGTGTTGCAAATTCTGACAACTTTAGTAAACTAGAGGTAGAGAGTGCAACTAATTTTAGTGATGACACAACTAATGAGTAAGGAAACAAGAAAAGAAGAAAACTGGTATACAATGAGAAGATACGATTTAAGTGGGGGGATGGAAACAAGTACAAACCCATTTCTTATGAGTGATGCTCAATTCACCTACTTAAAGAATGTTAATCATGACGAACAGGGTTCACTAAGTAAAGACGGAGGGTATTCAAACCTCAGAACACCTACTATTGGGGTGGATAGTGATGATTTGGTGTTTGATTATATGAACTGGTCAGGTGTACACACTCCGATTAAAATTGCAGGAGGAAACATTTATAAAGCAGAAGTAGGAGGCAGTGAATGGACTCAAATACAGGCTAGTGCAACCAGCAGTGGAAAGAGGGTAAGTGCTGTTAATTACTTAGACAGAATGTACTTTACTACCGAGTCTGATAATGTGCAGTATTATGATGGTACAGACATAAAAAATATTTCTACTGATAATGGGGATGCAGATGTGAGGGGGAAGTATTTGGCAGTATTAGGACCTCAGTTGTATGTGGGAAACATAACCACTGTTCATGATGCAAGTACAGTAGTGTCTTCGGGACAGGGTACACACAGGTTTTACAATCCTACTTTTGAGAATTATGACACTTATGCAACAACCTCACAGAGGTTTACAGTCAATGGAGAGATAACAGGTATGGTAGGCTATCAAGGGGTGTTGCTTATATTCACGCAAGAGGCTATGTGGACTTACAATCCAGAGGTACAGGCTTCACCGAAAGTAGTTGCTGAAACAGGCTGTATTGCCCATGACACAATAAAGGAAATAGATGGAACCCTGTACTGGACAGGCAGGGACGGAGTGTACAGGTTTACAGGGAATAGTATGCCAGTATTGATTTCACTACCAATAACCAACTGGGCTGTTAATTCTGTATGGAGGCTTATTAGTGGAAGTAATTGGACTAACATGAGTGCAGGTGTACTGGACGGAAAGTATTATTTATGGGTAGGAGACTTAACCTCGACCCTACCAGGGGACAGTAAAGTGTTAAAAGATGTAGTGGTAGTGTACGACACTTATAGAGACTCTTGGAGCTTTTACGACAACCACCCTGTACGACAATGGGCGACCGTTGTGGACAGTAATGGGAATAAGAGACTTATTATGGCGAATAACAGTAGTGGGCAAACACTTATTAGGGATTACAGTTATACACACTCAGGAAGTGCTATTGAGTCTATTATAAGGACTAAATACTTTGATTTTGAAAACCCTGAGGCAGAAAAAGCACTCAATGATATGTTTGTAAGTTATAGACCAGAAGCAGAAACAGACAAGTATTTAACAGTGTCAGTGGCAATAAATGGGAGTAATGATTACGAGACCTATTTAGACAATGCCAGTAGTAGAAGACTACCTTTAACAGGGGAGACTACAAAGGAATACCAGTTTGAGAGAGTGTCATTGAATGGGCTTAGAGCAAGGACTGCTTCGTATGAGTTTAAGAATAATGATGAGGGGGTGAATGTAACCCTGCTTGGTTTTAGCCAAGAGTTTATGTACAAATTACCTAATATGAATTACACAACATAATGCAAAGTGGAATTTATGATGCAAGAGGAAAACTGATAGAAACAACAGTGGAAAGAATAGAAGAACCACAAGTGCCCAAGAGTTTTGAATTGACAAAAAACGAGGGGGGATTAAGTACACTCTCTTATTTGGCGAGTCCTACCCTGCTCACAGGAAATTATACAGGCAATATTCTAATCAGAGACAGTGTAGGTAATGTATCTATATTTATCGGAATGGAAGAATGAAAAGGGGTGTAATAAAAGTGGCTAAAAAGGGTTTTGATGTGAGGTATGTACACCCTAAAAGCCTGACAGTCTATACTGCTGGGAACCAATTAAAATTACTTAAAAGGGTTACTGTAATAACAGACGACCCAATAGAATAATGGCATGGTATCAATCCAACCCTATGACCCTTTACAAGAAAGAGTACACCCACAACTTAGGCTCAGAGCCTATTGTGCTTGCCTATGTAGACTTATCAACATTGCAAGACTCAGGGACAACAGGCTGGAAGCAAATACCTTTTACTTACTCAGGAGAAATGTATTTTGACCCAGACTGGGGAACCTGGGCATGGGATGTGGGGACAGTACAGTGGTACAGTAAGGATGAGAACACTATTGTCTTTGTAGCCCCTAAGAACACCAAGATTGTAGCAGATATATTTATAGACCCTCAGTATAACGCATGGTATGAGTAGACCAGTAATAAAAATAGCAAAACCAGGAAGGTCAGTCATAGGATTAAGCCCCAAGGACTTTGCACTGAACACAAAGTATGCACTGCCAAAAATATACAAACAGGTTACGGTTGAGGATGACACTATTATTCCCAACCCCTTGGGCTATCCTCATGGGGCATGGTGCTTTAGGAGGCTTAACAAGGACAGCTACTACTCACTGGGGGGTGCCGAGCCAGCAAGTTTCTGGAAGCCTTATGTTCATGTATCTGGTCCTATATTGAGCTCGCTGTTCACAGGGAATGAATATACCTGCCTAAGTTCCACATCGTCAGGTTCCCTTTATGCTGGGGCGACAGTGAGGGATAACGAGATTGAGATTAGAAACCTAGAGCATATCATTGGCTATGATGGTGGTACTCCTATATACGGGAAAGACACTTCCATTTCCACGGCTTTGTTTGCTGAGCCACTGGGGGAAACAGACAAGGACATTACCGTAGGGGGCAACCCAGTGTTGAAAGTAGCCCCAGAGGGTAGGGATGTAAAGGCTTTGGAGGCTTACAGGCAAAACCTGGATGGTAGATTCGATACACTTAAAATATTCAAAACAGGAGAATTGACTCTTTCGCTACCAGAGGAGACCATACCCTACATGGGAGACTGTGTTGTGAGGACTGCCACCTTTAACCATGGACTGGGGTACCCTCCTATGTATTTTCCCCCTGCCACTGTGAACATGAACCTTAGCACTTGGGGAAACACCCATGGGAATATCAACGAGCGATACCCCTTGGCAGTGCCAGGATTTGGTTATGATTTTTCAACGGTAGATGTTTATGTCGACAGCAACAATTTGTATATAAGGAGTATTCGTGCGTCCAATGGGCCAGACGCACTTGGTTCGGAAACAGGCCCTAGGACACACCCAGCATTGACCCTTAGTTTGCACTACACACTTTTTTACAACGAGATTGGTAGTGATTTTGACCTGTTGACAAACTAGCCTATGGGCTATATGCTATATAATATAAGCTAGAAAAATCAAGTATGACACGGGAGGAATTAAAAAACGACTTTGGCTCACTCATAAACCAGGTTGACAATTCTGGTGAGTTTGTAACCTCTTTTGTAACTGACACTGAGGCAGAGAAGTGGCTAAATGACTACTACCAGGAAGTATACAAATGGTATGCAACAGCCAATAGGGACAGGTTTACCACAACTGCTTATGCCAACACAGTTACGGACCAGTCTATTTATACCTTTGGTGGTGATGCCATTGACCTACTTGCAATAGCATGGGTGGGTCTTAAATATTCTAACAACGACACTGACTACAGGAGAGTGGAGAAGATGAATAAGGCTGATTACTACGATACAGGGTATGAAAAAGCGACTAAAACCTCTCCTATATATTTTGAGAAACAGATATACAACACTTCTTCAGGACATTACGAGTTAGGAGTAGAGTTTCCAGAGGCTTGTATACCAGAAGAAAGCATTACAAAAGGACTTAAGGTCATGTATATAGAGAGACCAGCAAGAATGGAGGAGGATACAGATATACCAGAAAAGCTCCCAGAGGAATTGCATAAATATATTTCCATGGGTGCAGCGGTTAAGGGGTTTATGAAAATGGGAGAGTTTGCAAAGGCAGAAGACTTGACAGCATGGTTTGACAGGGCTATGTTAGGATTTATGGCACAGGAACAGAGCCTCAGTTCGGAAAGAACTAAAAGGGTTAAAATGCCAAAGCGAGATGTAGTTAATTTTTATAGATACGACAGATGATACACACTGTTAAAGGTGGAGAAAGTTTAAGCCAAATATTAAAGAATTATGGAGTATCTAGTTATGCCAGTCCATCTACTTGGGCGTTGATTAAGACCAAGTCAGGGAGTCCCAGTTTAATTCGCCCAGGCGAACAGTTAGACTTGTCCCCAGTAACTCATTTAATGTCAGGTTATCAGGCTCCAGGAACATCGGGGAGTGCTGGTGGTTCGAGTGGAAGCTATTCTACAGCGACAGGATTAACACAAGGTGCTACAAAGGGGCTTTCCCCAGGGAGAAGTTTTGAAAAGGATTATGGAACAGATGCCAATTTTACAGGGTTGGTACCTTACTCAGCATTTAGGCAGTTCGCAGCAGAACAGACAGCCCCAGAGGCTCTCAGGAGTGCCAGCGATATGATGAGGAACTATGACCTAGGGAGAATAGGCACAGGTTCTACAGCGAGGGCAAGTGGGTATGAGGAGTATATGAGAAGTCAGTTATTGAAAGATATAGATAGAATGCAAAAGGAGATGGCAGAACCATACTACCAGACAGCAATGGACCGATACACAGACTGGTTAGCGTCTCAGAAGAAATCCTATGAAACCGACCCGTCGTATCAACTACAAAAGTATGTAGACCCAAATTATCCTGGAATGAACTTCCAAGTTCAGAAAGGATTAGACCAATCAGTATATAATCCACATAATTTATCTCAGTATTTTAGTTCAGGGTATAGTGCCCCAGTGGACTGGAATAAATTATATGGTACAATAACTTAAACATTTAATTAAGAATTTAAGAATATGGATAATTATGACCAAATAACACAGACACTAAGAGCATACGAAGCCGATGCTCCTGGGGTAGAGAAGTTTATTAGAGACTCTATTCTTGGTGCAGTGGATTCTTATAGACCTGAATTGGAATCAGTGAGGAATTATGAGCAGAGTCAATTACCAGCATTCTTTAATTCGTTTAGTGGGTATGGTATGGGTACTGGTGCAAGTGATTTAAGCCCCACAACAAGATTGGCGAGTGCAATGAAAGATGTTTCAAGGCAAGCAACAATGGGAATGACAGCAAGGGATGTGTTAGATGCAAGAAAAGCCAGGGTGGAAGATTTGATAGCACAGACCTATGGACAATGGCAGGCAGGGTATAGTGCACAACAGAATGCATGGCAGAGGGCATGGCAAGAGAAGCAAGCAGAAGAAGAACGAAGAAGATGGGAAGCAGAAATGGCACTACAAAGACAAAAGGCAAGTGGTAGTGGTGGTATCTATGGTTATGGTGGAGGGGCAGGAACAGGAGCAGGGAATGAGCTTGTCATTGATACAGGTGGTGGGAGTGCAGAGCCAGCAAAAACAAGTTGGACTCAAAAGGCAATGAATATACTTAGTAAGGACAGCCCACTCACAGGTTATGATTATTCAACAACCACTCCAACCCTGGGTAATGTAGCAGCTTCTATGTACTTAAACCCATTAGCAACAATTACCAAGACATTAGGTGGTGCAGTAGGTAATTTGGTAGGAAACTGGCAGAACCCAAATATGAGCTTTAAAGAGAAATTGTATAATATAAGATAATTTATTATTAAGACAACATGGCAATACTAAGGGGAGAAGCAGCAAGGCAATGGTTGGCACAAAATCCCAATAAAATGTTCACAGACCTTAATTCAGGGCAGGTGTACAATGCCCCTACTCAACAGTCTGGGCAGGTAAGTAACCTTTCACCTTTTATGAGCTTAATTATGGGAATATCCAAACCTTTTAGGCATGGACTAGGCATTGCAGGAGAGTTTGGTGGTACGATAAGTGACTTAATAAAGGCAAGTAAGGGTGACTGGGGAAGTATGGGCGAAGACGCCTATAGAGACCTAGGAGGGTTGTTATTAACAGATGAGGAAAAGGAATTTGTCAAAAGAGACCCTGTACAGGCAGGGCTTAAATCAGGGGCAGGAATACTGTCTTATGGTTTAGGTGGTGGTGCAGCCAAGGGGGCATCGGCTGGTGCAAGAATGTTATCAGCAGCAGGAAAGGGTGCACTGGCATCAGGAGTAGGTGGTTTTGGTTATAGTGAAGAGGGGAAAGAATTGGAGTCTACACTTAAAGGTGCAGCAACAGGTGCAGCATTAGGTGCAGCATTCCAGGGACTTGGAGAATTAGGAAAAATGAAACAGGCAGGTAAAATCAAGAAAGGTAAAACCAAGCCAAGTTATACTACAAAAGAATTACTTGGTCAGGAACCAGGGACCATTAGTTCAGTCGGTGGAAAGGAAAATGCAGACAGAATAAACGAAGTATTTGAAGATTTGACAAGGGGGGATAACTCATGGTTATCACCAGAGGGAGAACAGATTAAGTTTAAGACAACAACCCCAAATCAGAGATTGGACACCACAGAACAGTTAAAGTCATTGGTGGCAGATTATTCCGATGGTGTAGCACAGGCACTCCCAGGGGAGACATCAGTGAACAATTTAATGGAGGGACTTACAAAAGACACTGGGATTAAGAGAATGAATGAAATGCTCAGACAGGGGAAAGGTGGTTATGAATGGATACAACCTATTAACGAAAGGGTGCAGTATGTACTTCAAAACAATTCCACAAACGGAACAATGTCAGTATCACAATTGAACAAGGCAGTACAGCAATTAGACGACTTAGCACAAGGTTTTTCAAAACTCGAAACAGGTGGAACACAACAAATAAACTATCTTAGGAAGATAAGAAACTCTATAAGAGGAGACCTCAGTACAATAGCACCAGCCTTGGACTACCCCAAAGAGATTTACAACCTACTCTCAGATGCCACAAAACCAATGGAAAGGCTTGCAAGCCAATCTAGAAGAGGTATGAGGGTTGCGGGTATGGAAGTACCACTTACAGGTGAGACTGTACGACCAATAATGGATGCAGTTACAAGGGGTGCGAATGTACTCAGGGCTGGGGTTGGAAACATTCCAAGTGGTGTTATGAGTGCACTGGGTAGCCTAGGGAACACAGGCTTTATACAGGGTGGTGCACCAATCGCAGCAATGGTAAATATAGGAAGTCAATTAGGTAAAGGATTCCAAAGGGAAGAAACAGCAGGAGACACAGGAACAGGAATGAGTAGTTTGTATGGTGCAGTAGGAGCACAGCAACCACAATACTCAGTGTATGATGCCTTTGCAGAAGCACAACAAATGATGCCAGGTGCAAATGCAAGTCAATTAACCACACTAGCAAAAATGCTCTTAGATGAAAGACAAACAAGTGGAGGTGGAAAAGACTTAGATATGGAGAATATTAACAATGTACAACAGGCACTAGGTATGTTAGACCAATACAGTGGAATAGCAGGAAAACTACCAACAGCAACAGGTAAGGTGGGTGAGTTCTTTGGGTCTGCAAGTGAGGGCACTGCATACAGAGCATTGATTTCAAGAATCAGGTCGAGTGTTCTCAAACAAATGATTGGAGCAACCCAGACAGAGGCAGAAATGAAGAACCTTAGGGAGAGCCTGCCTCAGGTTACGGATGCCCCAGCAGTGGCAAAGATAAAACTGCAAATGCTACTCAATTCTTTGTATTCAGGTAGTGCAGGGAGTGGGGGAACAAGTGGATATTCTAATGATATAGAGAATATCAGTTCAGGATACTAATTAAAAAATCAAGGCAATGAAAGACCAAATTAAAATAACACGACTACAAGAGCAAATGAAAGCCATAAAAGAGGATATTGCCCAAAGCAGGCAAGAGATAAGACAGGTAAGAGATGATGTAAACGAGGGCTTTGGGAAGATTGAAAAGAAGCTAGATTGTTATGTCAGGAAAGACGATTACAACAAAGACAACAAGCTAATAGGCGGTAGGCTTAAACTCCTGGAAAAAATAGTTTATGGACTGATTGGGACTATTCTACTAGCTGTACTGGGTAGTGTCATATCTTTAGTTTTGAAGTAATTTTATTAAGAGCAGTATGAATCCGTTTCAAAACTTTGCAAATAAAATATCAGGATATATGGCAGGTATTCCATCGTGGGATGAGTTCAGTAATGCACTTGAAGTAATCAGGAGGGAAAGGGAAAGACAGAACTCTGTGGCAGACTCCCCATTTGGGGGTGTACCCTTTGAACAGCCTGTACGAACAAGGTATGGAATAGCCCCAGACAGGGAGACCTTGGACTATATGGTATCCATTGCCAGACAGAAAAGAGAAGAAGAAATGAAAAAGGAAGAAGTCGAGAGAATGTTAAGGGAAAACTGGGAAAAAGAGAAGTGGAACTACCCTTACCGAGGTGTTGAGTTGGGGGTGGGGTTTGGTTCATAGTCTTCCATTATGGGGCATTGAAATAAGTTTCCAAATGTGCAACAATATTCGTATGGAAGAAAGCATGGAGACCTTAAAACTGAGGAACAAGCTACTGAAAGCCAATCTTCATTCTGTGGTCTGCCAAAACGATATGCTCCGAGACATGGTGGAGGGCAAGAATAAAAAGACTAATCAAGAAATCCTCCGAGCAATGTCTGACAAAGTTTTACTGGGTGAATTAGAAAGGAGACTCTGGGAAAAGAAGTCTAACTAATTTTAGTTGATACTAGATGAAGAAGTTCACAAGTCCGACAGGTTCAAATACGATATTTATCACCCAGACCACACATGGCGAAAATGCCAACAAACCCAACGATTTGTCCAAACAACAAGCAATAGATATCAAGATGTATGCAAACGACCCAGTATATTCTGTATGCGATGGTTCAGTAGAATTAGTTACAACAGAATTAGGTGGTTATGTTTCAATAATTCCAACAGGTGCAGAATGGAGAACATTAAGTGTTCACCTAAAAGACTATCAAGTTAAAGCAGGGCAGAAAGTTAAAGCAGGAGATTATCTAGGAAGAATAGCATTAGTAAAAGATACTCACCTACATTTTGGTTGTAAGAATAAGAATGGATTAGCACCACACCCAAACCCTATGGATTACTTTGATAGAAGTATAATATTCAAAACAGAATACCAATCCATTGCAGATATATGGTTTAATGGTAAGAATAAGAATGGGGGCATAAATTGGAGTTTATTTAGAGATTTAAGTTATGATAATAATCAGAATATGGGATTCAAAAAAGGAGATATGATTATATTTACAGCTAAGCAGAACAAGAGAGGTGGTGCAGGTACAGGGTTCACAGATATCGGTGCATACGAAAAAGGTGATATGGCGATAATCAAAGATAATCCGAGAACCTCACAAAATGCACAATTCTATGGTAAAGGTTCAAGCAATAAAACTAACGATAAGTACACATGGTACGATACAACACCAGTTAAGGGTGGTGCAAGTTCATGGGTCGCAGATATGGGGAAGTTTAGAATTGCAACACCAGAGGAAATCAATCCGACACCTACACCAGAACCACCAGTTCCCATTCCTACACCAACCCCAGAACCTACAAATTGGCAGGAAAGGTATAATCAGGAGTTAGAAAAAAACAAGGGGCTTGTAGAGGATGTGAGAGCCTTGCAGAAAGAGGTGAAGAAGTTGAAGAACGAAATAGAACAGAAAGAAGTTGAATACCGAGAATTGAGAGAGGAGTGTGATAGTTTAGAGGAGAAGAACAAGATGTTGGAAGAAGAAAGATTACTATTACAGGAAAAGCAAGATGGGGAGTTAAAGGATTATCGCAGATGGAGTTGGTTAGTAAATATACTTAATTCAGTATTCCCAAGAAAATAATGGATAACTGGAAAGAGATGTTTGAAGAAAAGTTTGTAGCAGATGGGATACTGGATTGTATTCCTACCAAGAACTGGGAGGAGATGAAAGAGGAAGTGTTTGGTTTTATTTGGGCAGAAAAGGAGAAAAGTTTTAGAGAGGGGTATAAGATGGCTACCGACAATACAGGTTGGAAAACAACAGAGGGGGCTAGTGAGAATCCACACAATAACTTTACAAGGAAGAATAAAGATGGACATATTTAGAGAGATATTGATGTTTGTGTTTGTTATTATGCTACTAGGTTTAGTTTTAGGTAAAATGTTAAAGGATAAAAGATGATACCCAAGCCCATACCAAAGCCAAAGAACAGGGACATTAAGAAATGGACAAAGGAAGAAAGGTTGGCAAAGTACGAAGAATTGAAATCTATTTTAGAGGAGTAATATTTAACTTTTTATTTATATATATTTATGGAAAAGACAAATCCACTCTATCAGGAAGACTATCCTGAATATAAAAAGGTGCTGTGGGGAATGCTTCGTTCATTTGTAGACTCATTTATCCCAGTCTTTGGGGTGATGCTAACAAGTGTAACAGTAGAAACCTTTACAGACAGGGAAGTGCTGGTGAAGTTTATTGTATCTGTGGCAATTGCTAGTTTTGCAGCAGGTTTAAAAGGCATTGGCTCATATTTGCGAGATTTATATCCTGACAGTCCTGTCTTCGCTAAACTGCCAATATAATGGAAAAGCTAGGATTATATACCTCTGGAAGAGAGGATAGCTACCGAGAGGTAGAGCCAGTAGGAACAAAGGCAAAAATATCTTTTGATATGCCAAGAGGAAGACAGGCAGAAGATTGGTTT
>Ga0209510_1004119_pt1 | contig 13080 bp, 11 predicted proteins | sample BiotimSIPDNA_FD_185749 | JGI IMG/M metagenome (GOLD analysis project Ga0209510, IMG submission 185749) | Anaerobic biogas reactor microbial communites from Washington, USA - Biogas_R1 time_0 SIP DNA (SPAdes) (version 2) | ecosystem: Engineered > Bioreactor > Anaerobic > Unclassified | place... | reverse complement strand
ATGTTTGAAGAAATCCGGCATTTCTTCTCCGTCTATAAGGAGCTGGAGGACAAACCCACCGCCACGGAGGCATTTTACGGCGCATCTGAAGCTATCGAGACCATCAGCACCTGCATGCGGTCCTGGGCGCTGAAGCAGATTAAGGGCTAAGCCGGCAGAAAACCGCAAAATTCTTCCTGTATGCGCTTGACAAAAAATCAGGAAGCGGATAGTATAGGCAAGCGGCTCCTCGGACCGCGAAGGGGAGCATAGCTCAGCTGGGAGAGCATCTGCCTTACAAGCAGAGGGTCACAGGTTCGAGCCCTGTTGCTCCCACCACAAGTGGCCCGGTAGTTCAGTTGGTTAGAATGCCAGCCTGTCACGCTGGAGGTCGAGGGTTCGAGCCCCTTCCGGGTCGCCACAAGCCTTGGTAGCTCAGTCGGTAGAGCAGCAGACTGAAAATCTGCGTGTCGGTGGTTCAATTCCGCCCCAAGGCACCAAGCATGCGGTAGTAGCTCAGTTGGTAGAGCGCAACCTTGCCAAGGTTGAGGTCGCGAGTCCGAGTCTCGTCTACCGCTCCACGTCGGAATTGGCTGCGCTGTGTTCGCCGCCGGGGCGAGCCCGCCGGCTCACGTCGCTCCGCAATTCCTCCTTCTCGGTGAAAAGCAGGCTTTTCACCGGTGGAAACAAGGGCGGGAATTGGCTGCGTTGTGTACGCCGTCGAGGCGAGCCCGCCGGCTCACGTCGCTCCGCAAACCCTCCTCCCGATCAAAAGCAGGCTTTTATTCGGCAGGCAGGTTGCAAAGAGGACATCAGCCCGGTGAAAATGCCTGCAAGGCAGTCGGCAAAACGGGCATGATTCCGCGGACAAGAGCCCGGATACCGGGCGACGGCGCCATAGCCAAGTGGTAAGGCGAAGGTCTGCAAAACCTTTATTCCCCAGTTCGAATCTGGGTGGCGCCTCCAGCAGATACTCGAAATCCCTTCATGGGTTTCGAGTTTTTTCATGGCCTGGAATATGATAGGATAGGGATGACGACCCCGGAAAAGGAGGACAACAGGATGTTTGATGAGATTCGCACCCAGGCGGCCCAGGTTGCCAGGGAGCTGGTGGAAGGTGCGCGCCTGAAACCAGACCTGGTTCTGGTCATCGGTTGCTCCTCCAGCGAGGTGGTGGGGGAGCGCATCGGCAAGGGCAGCAGCATGGCGGCAGCCCAGGCTGTGTACCAGGGGGTGGCCCCTGTTCTGTCCGCTGCAGGCATTCAGATTGCTGCCCAGTGCTGCGAGCATTTAAACCGCGCCCTGGTGGTGGAGCGCGTACTGGCGGACCGCCTGGGCCTTGAAATCGTCAATGCTATTCCCCAGGCCAATGCCGGGGGCTCCTTCCCGGTGGTGGTCTACCAGCACATGGCAGACCCGGTCCTAGTGGACAGCATCCAGGCCGATGCCGGGCTGGACATCGGCGGTACCCTGATCGGCATGCACCTGCGGCGGGTGGCAGTGCCTGTTCGGCTGAGCATCAAGCAAATCGGCCAGGCCCACATCCTCTGCGCCCGCACCCGGCCCAGGTACTGCGGCGGGCCCAGGGCCGTATTTCAGGAGATGTAGCCTTGAATCAGTCAAGCCAGTTGCAGTCCCTTCAGGAACGGGTGGCCGGCATCCGCCACCGGATGGCCCAGGCAGCCCGGGCAGCCGGGCGGGATCCTGCTGATATTGCGCTGTGCGCAGCCTGCAAAGCCCAGCCGGATGCGCTGGTGCGGCTCAGCGCGGCAACCCCCATTGATGTCTTTGGCGAAAACCGCATGCAGGAGCTGCGGGCCCACCAGGCGGCGGACGCCTACCTGGGCAAGCCCTGTCATTTCATTGGCCAGATGCAGACCAACAAGGTGCGCCAGGTGGTGGGGCAGGTGGATCTCATCCAAAGCGTGGACCGGCTCCGGCTGCTGACGGCCATCCAGAATGAGGCCCGGAAACAGAACCTGGTCCAGCATGTGCTGATCCAGGTGAACATCGGGGAAGAAGGCAGCAAGGCGGGGGTGCATGAAAAGGACCTGATGCCCCTGATGGAGGCTGCCGCCGCCTGTGACAACATCCGGGTCAAAGGCCTGATGGCCATCCCGCCCATTGCAGGGAGTGAAACAGAAGCCAGGCGCTATTTTGCCAGGCTGTACCAACTGGCGCAGCAGGTTGCGCAGCAGCGCTTCCAGCATGTTGAGATGGCTGAACTGTCCATGGGGATGACCGGCAGCTTTGAAGCGGCCATTATGGAAGGGGCCACCATCGTCCGCATCGGCCGGGACATCTACGGGGAGCGGCCCCAGTGATTTAAAACCTATGAAAACAGCCTTGCAGACCGATGTCCGCAAGGCTGTTTTGTTGAAGCCCTACCTTTTGATTAACAGCACGCTCACATCGTTCACGTTGGTGCCGGTGGGGCCGGTCATGATCAGGCCGTCCACTGCCAACAGGGCCGGATAGGAGTCGTTGTCAGCGAGAATCTGGTCGATGTTCATGCCCAGCGCGGCCAGCTTGCCGGCGGTCTGTCCGTCCACCACACCGCCTGCGGCGTCGGTGGGGCCGTCGGTTCCGTCGCTGCCCAGGGAGAACACCAGGGTGTCTGTCAGGCCTTGAATGTCCCGGGCGGCGGCCAGGGCCAGCTCCTGGTTCCTGCCGCCTTTTCCAGTGCCGGTCAGCCGCACCACGGTTTCACCCCCGGCGATGAAGGCCAGGCTGCGCTGCGACTCTTGATGGTATTGTGCGATGGCCCCCAGGAAGCTGCCCGCTTCCCTGGCCTGGCAAGCCAGGCTGGCAGTGAGGATAACAGGCTCATAGCCCAGTTCCCGGGCTTTTTCAGCAGCGGCGTCACACAAGACGGACACGCTGCCTGTGACCAGGCTGGTAACATCCGGGAGGGACTTGGGGGTTTCCTGCGCCATTAAGGCCTTGGCTTCGTCACTGAGCCGGATTCCATACCGGCTGATGATGCGCGCGGCGTCCCCGCAGGTGGAGGAATCCGGATAGGCAGGGCCGGAGGCAATCATGTCCAGGGGATCGCCGATGATGTCCGACAGGATAATGGACACCACCCGGGCCGGCTGGCAGCTTTTTGCGAAGCGCCCGCCTTTCACGGCGGACAGGCGCTTCCTGATGGTGTTGATCTCTGTGATGTCAGCGCCGCTGCGCAGCAGTTGGTCCGTGATGTTCTGCAGTTCTTCCGGCGCGATCAAGGGCTGCTCAAACAGGGCGGATCCGCCCCCTGAGATCAGCAGCAGCACCGTGTCCTGCGGGTCCAGGTCCGCAACCATTTCCAGGGCCTGTCTGGTGGCATCAAAGGAATTGCTGTCCGGGATGGGGTGGCCGGCTTCCCGCATGACAAAGCCCGGCAGGCTGTGCTTGACATGGTCGTACTTGGTGATGACCAGCCCCTTGTCGATCCGGTCGCTCAGGGCATCCGAAGCAGCCTTGGCCATCTGCCAGGCTGCCTTGCCCAGGGCAATTACCAGAAGGCGGCCTGTGCGCTCAATCGAAAGGGTGTTGAGGGCTGTCTGCACTGCGCTGTCCGGCTGCGCTGCCTTCAGCGCTGCGTCCATGATCTGTTTGGCGTCCTGGTGTATGCTCATCCCAGCCTCCTTATGAAGTCATGCTGTTTTTCATTTTTTATTATAAGTGGCTTTTTTATGCCGTCAACCATGGCCGGGACGGCCCGCGGGTTTTCAGGCTGTTCATCAGGGGATGATGTGCTATAATGCAACAGGTCACAAAAAGGAAAGGGGGCGCTGATGGCAGAATCTACCTATGAGCTGCTGTCCATGGGCTTGCGGTACTGGTTTGTACTGCTCATCGTCGTGGCGTTGCTGCGCGCCTATTTCCTGATGCGCAGGGACAACCGGGACTACCGGCAGACCTTGCGGCAGCTGCCGGATGCAGGCCTCATCGGCGAGGTGGTGGATCTGGACACCGGCACTGCCCAGCCCCTGCCCCGGGAAGGGCTCATCGGGTCCAGCCGCAGCTGTGACATCCGGCACCCCGGCATGCACCGGCGGGAGATGGAGTTTATCTTCCGGCCTGGCTTCGGGGTCAAGCTGATTCCCGTCCACCGCAAGCACCGGGCGCTGCTGGACAACGAGCCGCTGCGAAAGGGTGATGATGTTGCCCTCCATGGCACGGTGCTGGAATTGCGCAATGCGCGCCTGCGCTTCCGCCTGTTTGCAGGGCTGGATTTGCCGGAGCGCCAGGCGCCTGCGTCCGTACCGGTTCAGTATCCCCTGTCGGACACCGTGTTCCCGGAACCGGGGGACCATCTGCCGTTGACCAGCTATCCGGAACCTTTGCCGCCTTCTCCTGCCGGGCATGACCTGGAGATGACCTGGCAGTTTGCTCCCCTGCCGCCTGAGATCCTCAACCCGCCGGAACCTACTGAAGAACCCCGAAAGCGCATGCGGCGCTCCCTCAGGGGCGGGGGACACCGCCATGACTGACGCCATGAAACAGCAAAACAAATGGCTTACCCTGCCGGGGATGCTGTTCTTCTTCAGCGCCTACCTGCTGTTGGGCTTCAAATCCTTTGACTGGCAGGCCTTTATGATGGCAGTGCTGGTGCCCTTGGTGTTCTTCATGGCCAGCGCCATCCTGCCCCGGCTGATTCCTGCGGACAGGGTGCTTCTGGCCTTGGTGAACTTCCTGTGCGGCCTGGGCATCCTGGTGCTGTTCCGCCTGAACCCCGAGCGGGGGTTTGGCCAGGCAACCAACTATTTGGTGGGTCTGGTGGGGATGATCGGCTGCCTGCTTGTGGTGCGCTTCTGGCCCCAGATCAAATGGACCATGCCCCTGATTGTGGTGGTGTCCATCGGCTTGATGGCCCTGCCCTTGTTGATTGGCACGGTGAAAAACGGGGCCAGGGCCTGGGTGCGGATTGCCGGCGTCAATTTCCAGCCCAGTGAGATCATCAAGGTGGCCCTGCTGCTGTCCTGCGCCTTCATGCTGTCCCGGCGGATGGTGCTGCCTGCCCTGGCCTTCTCGGGCATCTGCCTGGGCCTGCTGTTTTTACAGAAAGACCTGGGCACCGCCCTGCTGTATTATGCCATCACCCTGATTCTGGTGTATGTGTCCACCGGCAGCCTCAGCTTCCTGGCCCTGGGCACCCTGGGGGCAGGGGCGGGGGCGGTGGTGGGCTATACCATGAACACCTATGTGCAAAACCGCGTCCGCATCTGGCAAAACCCCTGGGAGGACCCCTATGGCATCAGCTACCAGGTAGTGCAGTCTATGGTGGCTATGGTCAACGGCGGCCCCTGGGGCACCGGGCTGGGCTTGGGAACAGCCAGCGTCATCCCGGAGGTGGAGACGGATTTCATCTTCGCCGCAGTGTTCCACGAGTTCGGGCTGATCTTTGGCATGTGCGTCATCCTGATGTACCTGATGATCTTTCTGCGGGGGGTTGGGGTGGCCCGGCGCGCCCGCAGCCGCTTTCATACCCTGCTGGCCCTGGGCTGCAGCTGTTTTATCGCCATCCAGACCTTTGTCATCATCGGTGGCAACATCAATTTAATTCCCCTCACCGGGGTGACCCTGCCCTTTTTGAGCTACGGCGGCACCTCCATGGTGAGCAGCCTGTGCATCATGGGCCTGCTTCAGGGGGTGGCCAATGCCAACGAGCGGGGCCTGGAAGAAGACCAGCTGATTGCCATGCTGGGTGAGGACAGCTGATGAAACTGATGAAAGGCAAACTTAAACTGGCGGTAGCAGGCATCAGCCTGCTGCTGGTTTCCCTGATTATCTACGGCGTTTACAGCCTGGGGGTGTCCGGTAACCGCTGGTTTTCCTCCTCTGTCAACACCTCCCTGCGCAAGGTGAAACAGGGGGTGGTGCCCGGCCGCATCTACGACCGCAACGGCATCCAGCTGGCCGGCGCCAACAACCAGGGCCAGCGCCTCTACCATACAGACGAATTGACCAGGCGCTCCCTGGTTCATTTGCTGGGGGTGACGGACGGCACCGTGAAAAACGGGGTGGAGACCTTCATGTCCTACCTCTTATATGCCTATGACGACAGCTACCTCACCCGGCTGTCCGCTGCCTTCAGCGGCAGGATGCGAAAGGGATACGACTTGCGGCTGTCCGTGTCCAGCGGGCTGTCCAGATTGATTGCGGAGCAGTTTCCGCAGGGCAAATCCGGCGCCGTGGTGGTGATGAACTACCGCACCGGGGAAATCCTGGCCATGAACAGCTTCCCCAATTTCGATCCCTTGAACATGACAGGCATTGCCGCAGACCCCAGCAAGCCCTATTTAAACAACGTCACCCAGTGGCGCAGTGCCCCCGGCTCCACCTTCAAGGTGGTGACCATGGCGGCAGCCCTGGCCAACATCTCTGATGTGATGAACCGCACCTTTACCTGCACCGGCGCCTATGAGGTGGGGGACCGCTTCATCACCTGTGCCGGCAACGTGAAGCACGGGGACATCAGCCTGCAAAAGGCGCTGAGCGTGTCCTGCAACATCACCTTCGCCAAATTGGCGCTGGAGTTGGAGGACGCCCAGCTGCGCCAGGCGGCCCAGGGCTTTGGCCTGGACGACCACCTGCTGTTTTCCGACCTGGTGGTGGAAAACTCCCGCTACCCGGCCAGCAACCGCACCGCCCGGGAGGTGGCCTGGACCGGGCCGGGCCAGAGCGCCCTGTTTGTAACGCCCCTGCACATGTGCCTGGTGGCTTCTGCCATTGCTAATGATGGCGTGGCCATGGAGCCCAAGCTGTTGCTGCAGGCGGTGGACGGCAACACCCGGGGAAGGGCGCAGATGACGCCCACGGCATATAAAACCATGATGACCAAAGCAAATGCCGATGTGCTGGCGGATGCCATGCGCCAGGTGGTGCTGTCCGGCACCGGCACCCGGGCATCGGTGCCCGGCCTGCCCATCTGCGGGAAGACCGGCTCTGCCCAGATTGACGGCCAGGCGCACACCAATGCCTGGTTCATCGGCTTCATCGATGACAAAACCCTGCCCTACGCCCTGTGCGTGGTGGTGAACAACGCGGGGGAGGGCAGCCGCCATGCGGCGCCCCTGGCCCGCACCATTTTTGAGTACATCAATCAGCAGCGCTGAAGCTGCGGCAGATGTGATAAGTTACTGGGCAAACGGCGCAGCATGGGCTATGCTGGCAGGGACGATCAAGGAGGAGGAAGCGACATGAGAATCGGTCTGAGTCTGTATTCCATTAACGAGGAAATCAAATCGGGGCGCATGACCCTGGAAACCGCCATCCACTGGGCAGCGGAGCAGGGCGCCCAATGCGTGGAGCTGGTGCCTTTTTCCTACACCTTCATCCATGATGACGGCAGCATCGATCATGACACCATCAACCTGGCGGTCAAGGCCTCCAGGGATGCCGGGGTACCTCTGGTGAATTACTCCATCCTGGCCGACCTGTGCAAAACCGATGATGCTGAGTTTGAGTCAGAGATCGCCCGGGTGAAGCGCCATGTGGACATCGCAGCAGAACTGGGCCTGCCCAGGATGCGCCATGACATCTCAGCCTTCCGCCGCCCCCGGGGGGAAAACGGCGTGCAGTATTTTGAAGAACTGTTCCCCAGGATGGTGGAGGCGGCCAGCCGCATCAGCGAGCATGCGGCGCAATACGGCATCACCACCCTGCTGGAGAACCACGGCTTCTTCGCCAATGGCTGCGACCGCTGCGAGCGGCTGATTCTTGCTGTGAACCGGGACAACTACAGGATGCTGCTGGACACCGGCAACATCGTCTGCGTGGATGAGGACCCGGCGGTGGCCGCCAAGCGCCTGGCACCCCTGTGCGGGATGATTCACCTGAAAGATTTCTATATCCGCCACCGGGATCCCGGCGACACCACGGAGTTTGACTGCGCCGGCTCCTGGTTCCGTTCCAACCATGGCCGTTACCTGCGGGGCAGCATCATGGGCCAGGGGGACATGGACATGTACGAAATCCTGGGCACCATCAAGGAAGCCGGCTACGACGGCGACATCGCCATCGAGTTTGAAGGCTTTGAGGAACCCAAATACGCCTCCCGGGTGTCCCTGGACAATGCCAAGCGGATTTGGAACTTGGTCTGATATCATAAGATGCATAGAAAAACCGGCTGCGGGTTGTCTGCAGCCGGTTTTCACATGTTGCGGGTTTCTGTCAGTCCATCAGGGCTTCCATTCGGGCCACGGTTTCTTCAAACACCTTCATGGCGCCGCGCACCACCTGGGGCTTGGTCATGTCCGCCCCGGCGGCCTGCAGGGCCTTGATGGGGGTGGTGCTGCCGCCGGACTTCAGGAAGTCAAAATACCGGTCCGTGGCCTTCTGGCCATCCTTCAGGATGCGGCTGGCCAGGTACACCGCCGCCGAATAGCCGGTGGCATACTGGTACACATAGAACGCCCGGTAGAAATGGGGGATGCGCATCCACTCGTGGCGGATCTCCGGATCGATGACGCACTCCCTGCCATAGTACTGCCGGTTAAGCTGCTCATACAGGTTGGACAGGTTCAGGTCGGTGAGGGCCTCGCCTTTTTCTGCCATCTGGTGCGCCAGGTGCTCAAACTCGGCAAACATGGTCTGCCGGAAAAAGGTGGTGCGGAAGCCTTCTGCCAGGTCGGTGAGGAAGAAGAGCTGGGCCTGTTTGTTGTCCCGGTATTCCTCCTGCAGGGCGTGGTTAAAGAGCACCTCGTTGCAGGTGGAGGCCACCTCGGCTGCAAACAGGGAATACTGGGCTTTTTCGTAGGGCTGCGTCTGGTTGCTGTAGTAGCTGTGCATGGCATGACCCAACTCATGGGCCAGGGTCATGGCGCCGTTGATGGAATCCGTGTGGTTGAGCAGCACATAGGGATGGCTGTCATAGGTACCCCAGGAATAGGCGCCAGAGCGCTTCCCGCGGGTTTCATACACGTCGATCCAGCGCTCGCTGAATGCCCGCTCCAGCAAACCCTGGTACTCGCTGCCCAGGGGCTTCAAGCCGTCTTTCACCATCTTCGCTGCCTTCTGGTAGGGCAGGTCCAGCTGGAAGCTGTCGGTGATGGGAACGTACAGGTCATACAGGTGCAGTTCATCAAGCCCCAGGGCCTTCTTCCGCAGGCGCATGTAGCGGTCCAGGATGGGGAAGGCCTTGTGGGCTTCCTTCAGCAGGCTGTCATACACGGAAAGGGGGATGTCGTTCTGGCTCAGGGATGCCTCCCGGGCGCTGGCGTAATGGCGCAAATCAGCCTGCAGCACATCGTTTTTGACGCTGCTGATGTACAGGGTGGACAGGGTGCCCTTGAAATCCCCGTAGGCATTCATCATACCGGTAAAGGCATCCCGGCGCACCGCCCGGTTGTGGCTGCGCATCCGGTTGCCGTAGTCCGCATGGGTGAGCCGCTGCTTGCTGCCGTCCTCCATCAGGGTTTCCGGCAAGGGCAGGTCCACGTTGTCCAGGATGTTGAAGGTCCTGGAAGCTGTGGCAAAGACTTCGCCGCCTTTTGCCAGGATCTGTTCCTGTTCCGGGGGCAGAATATGTGGTTTCTGGCGGAGGAGCTTGTGAAAGAACACGCTGTACTCAGACAGTTCCTCGTCCTCCATCAGCCTTTTCAGCGTGCTTTCCGGCAGCATCAACAGCTCCGGTTCCAGGAAGGCGCCTGCTGCGCGCACCTTGACGGCATAGGCCTCCGCCCGGGCCATCTGGGCTTTGTAGGCAGAATTGCTGCCGTCCTGGTCCTGTTGCATGCGGGAATAGACGAAATAATTCCCCGCCAGGCGGCTCAAGGCGAAAGACGCCCGCACTGCTTTCATTGGGTCTTCGTGCACCTTGCCGGCCAGGGCTGCCAGTTCCGGGATGCCGGCATCCATCTGCTTGGCGCAGTCTTCCAGGGCCTGTTTGTTTTTGAACATGTGGCTCAGGTCCCAGCGCCAGCGCGGGGAGATGTCCTTGCGCAATTTCTGTCCCATGGTGTTCTCCTTTATGGCTGTGATATTAGTCCTCAAAGTCCAGTCCGGGGGTTTCCGGGGTGCCCAGGAATTCTTCCTCGTCCTCAGAAACCACCAGCGGCTCGGCAGCTGCTGCCTGGCCCTGTTTGCCTTTTTCAGGATGCCGCGGGGCAGGTGGATTGACGCGCTGAACCTGGTCCGCCGTGAAGGAATACATTTCAGCGGTTTCCCCCTTGGTGATACGGACCGTCACCGTTTCCAGCAGGGCGTTCACCTGGGTGACGGTGCCGCGGCCCTCCGGGGTAATGACCTCCTTGCCCTGGCGGGGCAGCCGCTTGCGGGATTTTTCATACTGCTCCTGCTCGTATTTCAGGCAGCACATCAGCCGGCCGCAGACCCCGGAAATCTTGGTGGGGTTCAGGGAAAGGCTCTGCTCCTTGGCCATGCGGATGGATACCGGCTGGAAATCCGCCAGGAAGGAGGAGCAGCACAGGGCGCGGCCGCAGGAACCCATGCCGCCGATCAGGCGGGCTTCATCCCGCACGCCGATTTGTTTCAGTTCGATCCGGGTCTTAAAAATGCCGGCCAGGTCCTTCACCAGGGCGCGGAAATCAACCCGGCCGCCGGAGGTAAAGCAGGCGATGAGCTTTGCGTTGTCAAAGGTGTATTCGACGCTCACCAATTTCATGTCCAGTTTGTGGGCTAAGATCCGTTCCTTGCAGATGGCGAAGGCCTGGGCTTCTTTATCGCGGTTGGCCTGGATTCGCTCCAGGTCCGCTGTGGTTGCCAGGCGCTGGACGGACAGCAGGGGGCTGGGCAGCAGCGTGTCAGGCAGGTCCCTGGCCCGCTCGCAGACGGTTGCATACTCAAGCCCGCGGTTGGTGGAAATGATGACGGCATCGCCTTCATTCACCTGCAGGTCGTGGGGATTCACATAAAGGCGCCTTCCCGCATCGCGGAAACGCACGCCGATTACTGTTGGCATAGGGTTTGATCCTCCAATATTTTCATCAGCAAATGGTCCACAATCGCTTGCCAGGACAAGTTGCTGTTTTGGTGTTTCCGGGCAGTGATGACCCCTTCCAGCAGGCTGCGGGCCATGATGCCGCGGCCTTCGTCATAGGGGCTGTCGGTCAGCCGCGCCGCTGCGTTTTCCAGATAGTGAAACAGGTCGTCTGCCGCATCCTTCAGGTTCCGCAGGGCTGCAGAGGCTTGCGGCAGCTGGCTTAGGTCCGATAATCCCAGGATGTATTTGTCGGCAGTTTCCTTCAAATCCCAGAAGCCTGTGTCATTCCTGATGGCCAGGGCCTTGCCGATGCTGCCCCCCGATTGGGCGGTGAGGCTTGCAGCCTCCTGTGCTGTGATGCCCTGGTCTGTCAGGCGGCGCGTGATCAGCACATCCGGCCAGGGCGGCAGGCGCAGCATCTGGCAGCGGGAGCGGATGGTGGTAAGGACCGCATCCTCGTTTTCGCAGGTCACCAGGAAAAAGGTAGCCGGATCCGGTTCTTCAATCGCCTTCAGCAGCGCATTCTGTGCCTGGGGCGTGAAAACGTCCATCCGTAACAGCAGCACCACCCGGGGCCCAGCAGAAAAAGGATAGATCATCAGGCTGGACAGCAGCGCACGGGCCTGTTCCACCTTCACGGTGCGCTGCTTGTCCAGGGTGCGCACCACCAGCAGGTTGGTGTGGGTCTGATCCTGAATTTTCGTACAGGACATGCAGCTGCCGCAGGGCTTGGCTGCGTGTTCACACAGCAGGGCCTGGGCCAGGAGCTGGGCCAGGGTTTTCTTTCCGATACCAAATTGCCCTGAGATAATCAGGGCATGGGGGGCATTGCCTGCGGCGTATTGGGATATGAGCGAGGCCAGGGAAGGTGACAGCGCTTCAAAATACGCTGTCGGGCCCGCAGCTGTCTGGCGTTCAGCCATGCGTGAACCAGGTCATCAGATCTTCAGGAACTGATCTACGCTTAACACAAACACCGTGGCGCCACCCACAGTGACTTCGATGGGGTAGGGGGCATACATGCCGGTGGCACCGCCCATGGTTACCGGAGAGGTGGCGATCTGTTTGCGGCTTTTGCAAACTTTTTCAATCAGGGCCATGCAGGTGTCGTAACGGCCGTCCTCAACACCCACCAGCAAGGTGGTGTTGCCGGCGCGGAGAAAGCCGCCGGTGGTGGCCAGTTTGGTCACCCCAAACCCGTCTTCCATCAATTCACTAACCAGGTGCGCTGCGTCTTCGTCCTGCACAATGGCGATAATCAGCTTCATTGGCTGGCCTCCTTTTGCTGGCGGAGGTCCTCCGCCATTCCTGAAACACATTATACAGAAAAACATACAGGAATTCAAGCATCCGCCGTCCTGCTGCCAGCAAGCTGGCAGGCGGTGGGCTTTGGTGGTATAATAGGCCATCTTGAAAGCCTGGAGGAAGTGGATGATTAAGGTAGTTCTGGACGCAATGGGAGGCGATCACGCCCCGCAGGCCCCCTGCGAAGGCGCCATTGCAGCGCTGCGGGCAGACAGGGATCTGACCGTGATTTTAGCGGGGGATCCCAAGGTGATCGCGCCCCTGATCAAAGATGCCCAGGATGTGCGGGACCGCCTGCAGGTTCTGGATGCGCCGGAGATGATCAGCAACCATGAGTCCCCTGCCATGGCCATCCGGCAGAAGAAAAACAGCGCCATTGTCCGGGGCATGCTGATGGTGCGTGAGAAGGAAGCGGACGGCTTCGTGTCTGCCGGTTCCACCGGCGCTGTACTGGTGGGCGGCATGCTGCGCCTGGGCCGCATCCCCGGCATCGAACGGCCGGCACTGGCCCCCTTGCTTCCCGGGCGGAAAGGCCATTTCCTGTTGATTGACTGCGGTGCCAATGTGGATTGCAAACCGGAATACCTGGCCCAGTTTGGCCTGATGGGGGATGCCTTTATGGAGAAGGCCATGGGCATTCCCAAGCCCCGGATTGGCCTGGTGAACAACGGTTCAGAAGAGGAAAAAGGCAGCGTCCTGTATGCAGAGGCACACCAGCTGCTCAAAAAGGAAAAGATCAACTTTATCGGCAATGTGGAAGCCCGCTATATTCCGGCCGACCAGGCCGATGTCATCGTGTGCGACGGGTTTGACGGGAACATCATTCTCAAGTACACTGAGGGCGTTGCCGAGACCCTGATGGGCAT
>Ga0209510_1004118_pt1 | contig 13087 bp, 10 predicted proteins | sample BiotimSIPDNA_FD_185749 | JGI IMG/M metagenome (GOLD analysis project Ga0209510, IMG submission 185749) | Anaerobic biogas reactor microbial communites from Washington, USA - Biogas_R1 time_0 SIP DNA (SPAdes) (version 2) | ecosystem: Engineered > Bioreactor > Anaerobic > Unclassified | place... | reverse complement strand
TGATTTTGTAAAATACTTATTTTTAGACATTTGGATAAATTCGTGTTTCTGGGAAAAAGTGACCAGACGCACTTTACCCCTGTTTTCGTGCCTGGTCAGCCTAAAAACATGCCCACCAAGTACGTTTTAGGGGTGTTTTCGTACCTGGTGCTTCTGGCTAATCAATGGCTGATTTTGTAAAATACTTATTTTTAGACATTTGGATAAATTCGTGTTTCTGGGAAAAAGTGACCAGGCGCACTTTACCCCTGTTTTCGTACCTGGTGCTTGCAGGGCGTATAACAGCAATTTCATAAGTGGCTCTATATGTGAGGTTTGGAAAATTTCGCGTTTTATGCAAATGATGACCAGGCGCACTTTACCCCTGTTTTCGTGCCTGGTCAGCCTAAAAACATGCCCACCAGGTACGTTTTGGGGGTGTTTTCGTACCTGGTGCTTCTGGCAGATCAATGGTAGATTTTGTAAAATGCTAATTGTGAGACGTTTGGCAAATTTTGTGTTTCTGGGAAAATGTGACCAGGCGCACTTTACCCCTGTTTTCGTGCCTGGTGGGGCCTAAAACCTGCCCACCAGGCGCGTTTTGGGGTGTTTTCGTACCTGGTAGAACAAATTAAAACCTATTTGTTGTGTTTTATCATGGCACAAATACATAGTACCGTGCTAAGTAAAACTCGGAACATATTTCAGACGCCGGAAAGGCGGGTTTGCAGGTCCAGGAGGAATTCCAGCTGCTGTTTGCGGAGGCGGCGGATCCTGCCGGCGGTGAAGAAGGAGACGAACAGTCCTATGGGCAGGGCCACCAGCAACCCGGTAACCGACTCGGCATTGTTTAAAACTTCCGGGAGGGGTTTGTATTCGAAATACACATGAATGGAAAGCAGGATCAGGATGAAGAGCGGCGGGATCAAGTAAAGGTGGAGTTTGCAGTATCTTCCGTACAGCCATTTGGATAAGACTCGGGTGCGTTTTTCAAGCCATACTTTCAAAGGTTGATCCGAGGGGCTGCCGCGCAGTGTTTTCCAGGATAAGTATCCGGAAACGAGTGATATGAGGGTAATTACCAACAGTATGATATTGATTGCCAGATAGTACATGTCATCCGCCCTGTTGATGGATGTAATAATAAGGTATACAAACAAACCGGCGGATATCAATATGGATATCAGGGTTTCTGTGACAAACTGGTTCATGGTATGCCGGGCTTTTGAACGGAGCAGCAGTTGCAGTTCTTCTTTTGACCTCTGTTGCCCTCCTGTATCGAGGGTCTTCCATATGGCTTGCAATTCATTGTTTTCCATGATTCGTAGTGTTCATTAGTGATTCGCAGTATTCATTAGTTTACGCAATGTTTCTTTGGCGCGGTTGATCCTCACTCCGACGTTCGACGGAGAGATCCCGATTATTCCGGCTATTTGGTCGTAGCTGTTCTCGTCGAGCCACAGCAACATGATGGACCGGTCAATTTCATCCAGGTTGCTGACGGCTTCCAGTAGGATTTGCAAAGACGTGTTCCGGGATATGGCTTCGGCCGTATCGACGGTTTTGTCGCAGATGTCGGGAAGCTTGGGCCGGTATTCAATGCGGGATGCTTTTCGGATCCTGGAAATGGAAGTGTTTATGGCTACCTTGTAGACCCAGGAGCCGAGGCTATCGCGTTTTTTGAGTTCCGGAAATGATTTCCAGAGCTGGTACATGATCTCCTGAAAGTTCTCTTCCCTTTCCGAGGCACTTCGGAAGTATACCAGATTCACTTTGTGCACGATACCCTGGTAATTGGCCATGATCTCCAGAAATTCGTCGTTGATCGATTTCATCTGCAATGTTTTGAGGCTTTATATTAAAGTAGCTGACAGGACCAGTTTATTACAAATCAAGAATAATTTATTCAATTATGCTGCCTGAAGGTACATAATTCAAAAATAATTATTAGGTTTGTATTACAAACTTGTTTTATAAATCATACTACTATGGATGCAACCCATAAAGAATCGAATATTATTGATGAAAATCAGTCTTTTACGGTGATCAAAGAGATGATCGCGGTTTCCAGGATCAAGCTCAGGCAGGACGGGATCTTGTTTATTGTATGGGGGTGGGTGCTCTTTTATGTGTCATTCAGCGGGTTTATCACCCGGAGTATAGTGCTGACTTACCAAATGAACAGAATTATCAGCCGTCTGGGGATCATACTGGGTGCCGCTGCTGCCCTCTTTACGATATACTACCTGATAAAACAGCGAAAAAAAGTACAGACATACATAGGTGTATCGCTGCGATATGTCTGGACATCTTTGTTTCTGTCTACGGTACTGGTGAACCTGATCCAGATGAATGTGCTCCACGGCATCAATTTTGAGTTGCAGCACCCGCTGTTTATGGTGCTGATGGCCTTTGCCGTCACCGTTACCGGAGGAATCCTGCGCCACCGGCTGATCATCATCGGGGGTGTGGTGTTCGGAGCACTGGCGCTGACTGCCTCCTACCTCGGCTTAAAGGAACAATTGCTTTTGGAAGCCGTTGCCTGGGTGATCGCATTTATTGTCCCGGGACATATATTGTTTGCCAAACGTAACAAGTAACGCTTTGCCTGCCATGTTTAAAGAATTGGATCCGTTGTTGCATTCTCAGGTTCGTCTGGCCATCATGTCGCTTTTGATTGGAGTCAAGAGTGCCGAGTTTTCCTGGCTTCTGGAGAATATCAGCACCACCAAAGGGAACCTGAGCTTCCAGATCGGGAAGTTGAAAGAGGCCGGGTATGTTGATGTAGATAAGTCGTTTAGGGGTAACTACCCATTGACCACCTGCCGGATCACGGACAAAGGGACGGATGCTTACCAGGAGTATGTAGCTGCTATTGAGGAATATTTCAAACAAATAAAAAAATGATCATGAAAAAACTATCTGTTCTCATGTTTGCCTTGTTGCTGACGACATACGCCTGCAATAACAATCCCAACGGGGATGAGCCAAAAGTATCCTTCGGGATCTATGAGACGGTCACGGATTCCCTGTCTACGATCGTTGCCTATGCGCACGTTGACTCGGCCTTTTCAATGACCGTTCCGGCGGACGATCAGGTCAAATACCTGCGTACCGCAAGTCCGGTGGATCCGGAGGGACACTATTATGCCATTGTGGCGGTTAAGGCGCAGCCGGTCATTACGGGCAGTGATCTGAAAACCGCCAAGCCCGACAAAGACGTCGTGGAGATCACTTTCAATTTGAAAGGGGCAAGAAAATGGGCGGAAATGACACGGAACAATATCGGGAAAACGATCGCCATTACCATTAATGACCGGGTTTACGCCCTCCCGACGGTCATGGCCGAGATCCGGGAAGGCAGAGCCATGATAAGCGGGCTGGAAAGTGAAGAAACGGCCTTGAAGATATCGGAGGCTCTGAATGGTGGTCGATAGATGTATTTGATTACACAACCAACCGATTTCCAGAGATTATACATAAAAATTCGTTCTTATTTTCAGCTATCAGGCGCACATTTACAGCTATCAAGCATCTGGTCTGGCTTGAAACGAACCCACCAGGCGCACTTTTGGGGGGTTTTCGTACCTGGTGGGGCCTGAAATAGCCTCACCAGGCGCACTTTTGGGGGGTTTTCGTACCTGGTGCTTGCAGGGCATATAATAGCAACTTTATAAGTGGCTCTATATGTGAGGTTTGGAAAATCTTGCGTTATATGCAAATGATGACCAGGCGCACTTTACCCCTGTTTTCGTGCCTGGTCAGCCTAAAAACATGCCCACCAAGTACGTTTTAGGGGTGTTTTCGTACCTGGTGGGGTTTAAAACGTTCCTTTCAAAAAGCTCCGACGTTTGGTTTCTTCCATTTTTTCAATCGCATACCTGAGCGCTGTCCGGGGAATCTGGGAGTAGTGTTTAATCAGGAAGGTTTCCACCGCGGCCGAATCTTTCTTCCAGGCTTCGCGGAGCATCCAGCCAACAGCTTTGTGCATGAGGTCGTGGCGATCGGCAAGAAGCAAACCGGAAAGCCGGAAAGTGTGCTCCAGCTGTCCTTTGTGGATGAAGTACATGGTGGCGATGATGGCGATGCGGCGTTCCCACAGAATGTCCGAAACCGCCAGCCGGTCAAGAATTTCCACCTCCTGAAGACCTTCGTGAATGGCCCTCCCCAAAATCTTGTGTGCCGAGCAATCCACCAGGTCCCAGTTGTTCACGTATTGTCTGTTGCGCAGGTAAAAATCCAGAATGGCCTTACGCTCCCCACCCTTTTCATACCGCAGCACCAGGATGGTGAGGGCGCAGCTGCGTTCTTCGTGGATGGGCGAGGCAATGAGTTTCTGCAACTCGGCAAAAGGAAGGTCCCGGTATTTGCGGGAGATCCTGCGCATATCGGGTGAGGTCACACCTATGAAAATGTCCCCTTCGCCATACTGCCCTTTTCCGGTCTTGAAAAACCATTCCACCGCTTTTTTGCGTTCTGCCGAGGCAAAGACGCGCAATTCTTTTTGTACGTTTTCTGCAGTCATCCTGTGTTATGTGATTTTCGTCTGAATATTTGTCCGAATTTTTATCCGAATTTGCCCTGATCTTTGTGCTAATCTTTGTGCTAATCCTGGTGCTATTTTGGTCCTTATAATTGTCCGAATTATTGTCCTTTGAACTCCTTTATGGCTTTGCCGAGGCTTTCCCAGTAGCCTGGGGTGCGGTCGATGTTCTCCAGCGAGAAGAAGCAGATGCCGGTGGAACCGCCGTCCTGTGTGAGCTGCATGAATTCCTGGATCCGGTCCGCAGGTACGTGCCCGACGAACAATCCCGAGCAGAGGATGCCTTCGTTGCCGGCATCCTGCAATTCCTGCACGCCTTCAGCAGTAGCGGTCATTACGGCCGGGTCCTCCCAGTTGAAGAATTTGTGGTAGATCATGGGAAAGAAGATGTCCACGTTTTGGAAGCGCGGCCAGTCCTGGCGGACCAGCTTGCGGGATTCTTCGGGATTGGCGAAAACGGCCACCGAAGCCACTTTCCCGTGCTTTTTAATCTCGGCACACACCTCGCTCGCCACGGCCGAGAGGGCATCCCAGCGGTATTGCATCCAACGCGGATCGGAGGTCGGGTCTTCCAGATCCATGGGATCCACGCCGGTCAGCGCTTTGAAATTGACTCGGCAAACATCACAGTAACAGAAGTCCCACAGCGGGTACACACGATCCTGGACCACGTTGCGGGATTCGTGCAGGCCGTAAGGCAAAATGGCGTCCGGGTAGCGGATGAAATCCAGATGGACACCGGCCAGACCTTCGATCTGCGCCAGCTCGGCCACACGATCCTTCAGGTATTGCGTGGTTTCGGGACGAGACGGGCACAGCCATCGGTAATGCTCACGTTCATAGAGTTTTATATCAAGACAGGACTGGCCCAGGGCGTTCACCTGGTACCAATCGGGATGTGCGTTCCGAAGGCTCATTTCTGTCCTATTAATTGTCCAGATCCATGCATGCAGCTCAATACCATACTTTTGCGCATAAGGCAACGCTGCCTTAATGATGTAAATGGCCGCATTGTCCCGGAAAGACGGGACGGCAGTGGCCGGAGTGGTTAGGATGGTGTCCGGCGTGACCGGGGTCGTTTCCTGGTTAGCAATTACGGTGTCGCCCGGGGATGCAGTGCTACCCGGGGGTGTGGAAGTTGCAGAGGCCGTGGTTTCTGGGGTGGCCAGTGCGGCCGTGTCCTCTGGTACCTCATCAAGTACTTCCGGGTAGCCCCCGTGGCATTCCAGTAAAATGGCATCGATCCCCGCCTCTGCCGCCTTTTGGAAATAATAATCCCATTGCTCCGTGGTCATGGTGGTTTTGCCTGCCATCCAGGCCCATACTTTCTTTGCGGGATCCACGCGCGGTGTGCAGGAAATGAGTGCCATAGCTATAAACAGATAGATGATTTTCATAGGTGTAAATGTAAGCATCTTCAAGATACCGCGCCACTTTGTTTCCCGAAAAATCATAAAACACTGTAATTGTGACTTTTATATTTTAACATCAAGTAATGTGGCGCGGCAGCTTCAAGATGCAACGCTGGCAAAGCAGCCTCAAGATGCAACGCTGCTGCCGCTGGCACCAGTGCTGAACACGTTACTGATACCAACGCTACCAACGCAATACGTTACTGATTCCACCACTATATGTCACCGTCAAATGGTGCATGGCCCTGGTGACGGCTATGTAGAGGAGGCTGCGGTCCAGGTCTGTGTGGTAGTTCTTGGCGTTCACGTGGGGGATGATGACCTGGTCAAATTCCAGGCCTTTGGCCATGTGGGTGTAGGTTACCATGATGCCGTGTTCGTACGAGGTGCTTTGATAAGACAGGAAAATGATCCCGGGATGTTGCTCTTTCAGTTTTTCGTGCAGGGCGCGGGCGTGCGGCTCGTCTTTGCAGATGATTCCCAGGGAGCGGTAGCCCGAGTCCTTAAACCGGGTGATCAGTTGCCCGATCCCCTGCACTTCTTCTTCGGCGGTCTTGTAGTGCAGTATTTGGGGAGGCTCCCCGTGACGATCCACCACTTCGGCCTGATTATCGGGCAAAACGGTACGGGCAAAAGCGGTGATCTCCCGGGTAGACCGGTAGCTTTTGTTCATATGTACGATATGCCCGTTGTTCAACGCTTTCCGGATGGTCTCGGCCGTGGCCGAGCCGAACGGATTGACCGACTGCCCGGCATCGCCCAGGATGGTTTTGGCACAGGGATAGATCTTTTGGAGAACGCGGTACTGTATGGGCGTGTAATCCTGCATCTCGTCCACCAGCAAGTGCTTCACATCCGAACGGGCACTGTACCCTTCAAGGGCCATGTGCAGGTAAGCCAGCGGGGCAAGATCCGCGTACTCCAGGATGCCTCTCCCGCGCATTTTGAACATTTCCGGTTTCCCGGCCCATTCGTAAAATCCTTTGTAGGCCTGCATATCATTGTTGGCCGTGAACATCTTCCGTATGTGTTCCCTAACCATGTTGCGTTTGGCAGTATCCACCGTAACTTTGTACTGTGTCTGCGCAATTTGCAGGATGTAATCGGTCATGACCGTATACCGCCGACGAACGGGATAGCGGTGAAAACGCCGGAATTGCTCGGTGATATACTCGGCAGGAAGCGTTATCAGGTGGTTCAGTGGCACGTCATGCGGAACAAAGCACTGATTTTCAAGGTGCAGGATGTACTGATCCAGCATGTTCACAAAATCGAAAGTCGATTTGAAACGCACCCGTTCCTCAAAACCCGCCGGCGGCTTCCCGATCAACTCGGCAACCTGGTCAAAAAAATCACGGTATTTATACTTTTTGTCCAGTATGCCCGACAAAATCTGATCCATGCTCGTTTCCGGAACCGTCTCTTCCCCGAGCTCCGGAAGCACGTTGGAAATGTAGTCGGAAAAGACCTTGCTGGGCGAGACGATCATGATGTCACTTGCCGAGATTTCCCCCTTGTGCGCGTAAAGCAGGTAAGCCACCCGGTGCAGGGCCACCGAGGTTTTTCCCGAGCCGGCCACGCCCTGGATGATGAGCACCTGCTCTTCTTCGTTGCGGATGATGGCGTTCTGCTCGCGCTGGATGGTGGCCACGATGTTCTTCATCTTGTCGCTGGCATTGGCGCTCAGCTCCCGCCGCAACACATCGTCCCGAATGGTCAGCGAGCTTTCAATCATGTATTCCAGGATTCCTTTGCGGATCTGGTACTGGCGCTTGAGCGAAATGTGTCCATCTATGCGACCCGACGGCGCCTGGTAAAAAGCCTCCCCCAACTCGTGGTCGTAAAACATGCCGCTGACAGGCGCCCGCCAGTCATACACCAGGTTTTTCCGGTTTTGCAGGTCGTACAAGGCATGAATGCCAATATAAACAGGCAGGGTCTTGTTCAGAGGACCATCCGGGTTCTGCGGGCCATCCGGATTCTGCGGGTAATACGGGCTCTGGGGATCATCCGGATTTTGCGGGCTGGTGAAAGTCAGCGGGCTATCCGGGTTTTGCGGGCTGGCCGGGGTAAAATCAATCCTGCCGAAATAGGGCGAATCGTACTGCTTTTCCAGCCTGCCACGGGCAGCTATCCGGTTGTTGCCCACAGCCAGCAGGTTCAGGATGCTTTCCCGCATGGACCTTTTCTCTTGGGCATCAATGTCTTTGTTGTTCCACAGGTACTCCTTATACTCCTTGAGCGTCTGCACGTGATCGGCCACGGATTCACCGGTACTGTCAATCCCGGCGCCAATGATGCTCCTGATCATTTTGAGGTATTCCCGTTCCTGTTTCTCAGTGCTGTTGAACATAGGTCGCAAAAGTAGAAAAATCTCCGAGATTTTCTACCTTTGATCTGCTATGAACAATACACAACGCCTGATTTATGGGCTGGCCATTACGCTGATCATATTTGCCATTGCAAGCATTGCCGGCAAATTTATTCCGTTGGGAAGTGATTTCTTCCCCGATTCTGTCATCACACATTCCGTGATGTTGACTTTTTCCCTGGCCGTGATCATATCACTCAAAAAAGTTGTACCCTTCCGGATCGCCTGGCCCCGTTTCAGAACCATATTAAAACCCGCCTTTTTCGGCCTGTTGACGGCCATCGTGATCAACATCCTGCTGACCGCCCTGACCCTTGCCACCGGGGGCAAAGCCGAGGCGCATCCCCTGTTGGAGGCCTCTACCCCGCTCCAGACCTTCCTGTTCGTCTTTATTTTTGCGAGTCTTGCCGAGGAGATGCTCCTGCGGGGTTTTCTGCAAAACATCCTCAGTCCGCTCAGTGTCCGGGGAATCCGCGTGTTCCGGCAGAAGCTCAGCCTTCCGGTAATCATCAGTGCCGTGGTTTTTGGCCTGATACACCTAATCCTTCTGACCACCGGTGCAAGCGGCCTGTTTGTCACGCGGATAGTCATATTCACCACCGTTTTAGGTCTTTTTGCCGGTTACTACCAGGAAAAACACAACAACTTCTCCCATGCTTTTGTTGTCCACATGGCCGGAAATTTAATGGGTTTGGTGGCTGCTTTTATGTGAGGCAGGCTGCCAGGCGGGCGGGCCTGCATCTTCAAGCTGCCGCGCCACTGCGATTTTTGCAAAACCGCATAATACTGTAAATAAGCGCATTGCACTTTTGCCTTTGGCAAAGTGGCGCGGCAGCTTGAAGATACCGCGCCGCTTGCGCCGCTCAGCACGCCACGCTGCCACCCGCACCGCACTTAAAACTGTTCCATATACAGATGCAGCAGTTTCCTGTTTACCGGTGGGCATTTGATGCCGGAGTGTTTCAGGAAAGTGAATGTATTGGTCATGTCAAAACGGGGCTGCAGCGAGCCGTAACGCATCACCAGGCTGTGGTCGTTACCTGCCTGCCGGGAATCTCTTTTACCGATGTCTGGTTTGCCGGTATCTGGTTTGCCGGTATCTTTGTTGAACAGTGAGGCCAGTATCCGCAGGGGGTTTTCCCTGATATCGGTTTGCAACAGTTCCTGTTTCCAGCGCTCGTACGGGATAATACTGATCTTGTATCCTTTGCTGCGAATGGCTCTGACCATTTTTTTCACGGTGAGCTTCCCTGGATTCAGGATATTGAAAGCCAGTCCGCAAGCCCCTTCCTGCCGTGAAATATGGGCAATGGTATCTGCCACGTAATCCACGGGGACCATTTGGAACCGTGTATTGATAGCGGGGGCTTTTTGCATGAGGATACACCCGGTGATCAACCGGCTTAACAGATCCTTGGTTTCCCAGATGCCGTGTACGGTATCCCCGGCAATTTCTCCCGGACGGTAGATGCAAGCCCTCAATCCGCGTTCCCGTGCCATTTGCACCAATTTTTCCGATACCCATTTGGTTTCCGAGTAACCCAGGAAATAACCTTCCCAGGAAGTCAAAGGATCGGACTCGTATACTTTCTTGCCGAAATGAGAGGGATTGTCATACACGCTGTATGAAGAGATGTAATGGAAATACTTGGCTTTCCCGTGAAAGGCAAAACGCAAGCATTCCCGGGTCCCGTCCACATTGGTCCCTTTCAGGTAGCTGTAAGGGTACAGAAAATTCAACAGCGCCCCGTTGTGATATACCGCATCCACCTCCCGGCTCAGACGCTCGTACACATCTTCTTTCATGCCCATCAGCGGTTTGTCCAAAGATCCCGTAACCGCTTGAATGCGTTTGGCATACTCCTCTTTCCAGCAACGGTAACGCTTCATGTTGTCTACGATCCGTTTCAGGCCCGTTGCCTCGTCCTTTGCCCGTACGTGGCAATAAATGGTAATGTCCTGCCCGGCAAGCCCGGCAAACTGCTCCAGGAGCGACCGGATAAGAAATGCCCCCAGGAACCCCGTGCTCCCGGTCAGGAACAGCCGCCGGCATTCACTCACCGAATGGGTATACCCCGCATCCTTATGCGCACCAGTATACATAGCAGCATGCGCATTTCCGGCAGTAGCAACCGTGCCTGTAGCAGGTGCACTCTCACCGGAAGCGCGGTTTCCAGCATGCGCATTTCCGGCAGTAGCAACCGTGCCTGTAGCAGGTGCACTCTCACCGTAAGCGCGGTTTCCAGCATGCGCACTAAAAGTAGCGGCCGGGCCGGCAGCCGGGACAACAGGTGAGTCCAGATAACATTCTTCCTGTAAATTGATCTTTTTACTGTTTCCGCTCCCCTGTAGCATCTTGTTCTGAATGTATGCGGCAATCCCGTTGACCGAGGCATTCGTACCCATCTCGGTGATATCCAGCCCTATATTGAAGGCTTCCTCCAGGTGGTAAACACATTCCACCAGCTTGAGCGAATCGCCTCCTAGTTCCATGAACCCGGTATCGAGATCGTAATTCTGGGTCTCCAGAAGGGTGTCAAACACTTCCCGGACTTTGGCATGAATCCCGTCCGGCGACGTCTCGGGAACCGTTGTTTTTTGACGGGCCGAGGCGTTGTTCCTGCTGCTGAAGAGTACTTCCAGTTTCCCCTGAAGGTAGTGCTCCCGGACCTTGTGTGTGCGGATCTTGCGGTTGTCCGTCCTGGGCAGGCTGTCCTTTTTGACAAACACCACATCGTAGAACGAGAATTCAAAATGACCGGCCATTACGTGATTGATCCGGGAGGCGATGGAAGCAAACTCCAAATTGACGTTGTCGGCCTCCAGGCAAACAGCCACCGCTTCCTGTTTGTTGGCTTCCACAGGAAAAAAGACCGCCGATCCCATGGGCACGGCCGGTATGTTTTTCTGTAAAACAGACCTGATATCGCCCGGGTACACGTTATGCCCGTTCACGACGATCAGTTCCTTGATCCGCCCGGTCATATAGAAATTTCCCCGGTGGATTATGCCCATATCACCGGTCTTGTAGAACTCGCCCTGAAGACCTTCCACCCGCGCTCTGAAATTCTCGTTGTCTTTCACGTTGCCCCAGTAGCCTTGACTGACGCTGTCCCCCTGGATGTAGATCTCCCCTATCCGGCCTTCCTCGCACGGTTTCCCGCTTTCCGGATCCACGGCGACCATGGTCAGGCCCTTTACGGGTTTGCCGAGACTGACGATCTCTTTGCCTTCCCTGTGCTCGCAGGGATCAAACCGGTTCTTGCCTTCCCTGTGCTCGCAGGGATCAAACCGGTTCTTGCCTTCTCCGTGCTCGCAGGGAACAAATCCGTTCTTGCCTTCCTCGTGCTCGCAGGGAACAAATCCGTTCTTGCCTTCTTCGTGCTCGCAGGGAACAAACCGGTTCTTGCGCAACGCATCGGCATGGATACGGACGGTCCGGTAATCCCGATGAGCCACCGTGGCCAGACAAACATTCTCGGCAAGACCGTACCCCGGAGCGAAGGCATCGGAACGCACGGCGAACAACTCGGCAAAATTTTTGATGGTAAGCGGATCCACAAACTCGGACCCGTTGATAAAAAGGTTGACGTGCGAAAGGTCGAATTCCGCGGCACTCCGGCTGTTCAGGATGTGTTGAAAGACGGCATATGCGCTGTTGGGCCCGGCCGTGATGTTGATTTTGTATCGGGCAAGCATGCTGAGCCACAACGTCGGTTTTTGCAGGAATTGCAGGGTTGGCAGGAAATATGCCGTTCCTTCCAGTGCCATGACGGGCAGATAAATGCCTATGAGCAGGCCCAGGTTGTGAAAAAACGGGATCCACATGCCCAGGTTGTTCCCGGTGGAAAAATCATACACATCCATGACCTGGGCGATGTTGGTCATCAGGTTTTTCATGGTAACCATAACCCCTTTGGGATCACTCGTTGAGCCCGATGTGTATTGCAGGTAGACGACTTCCCCGGGATCGGCTGCATGTATGGGAAATTCGTCCGATCTGATTGGCAGGCGGTCGGTATAAATTCGCTTCAGTCCCAAAGCGGGCAAGAATGCCTCCTTGGCCAGCCGCTTCTTTACATCAATTTCTGAGTGCTGCGTATGTTCCAGGGCATAATTGGAAATTAAGAATTTGGGTTTGCAGGATTTGACAACCGATATGAAACGCTGCACTTTTCCTTCGTCAATGGGCGGCGGAATGATGGTAAAGAGTGTCCCGGCCATCATGGCCCCGTAAACGGCATACAAGGTACCGGGGTCCTGCAACGAGAGAATGACCACCCGGTCTCCCTTTTTAGCCCCTTTTGCCAGCAACTCGCCGGCTAAGGCTTTGGCGTTGTCAAAGAGCATTTTGGTGGTAATCTCATGCCCGATCGGTTGCTCCGTGGAATAATCCAAAAAGTTGTAAATGACCCTGTCCGGAGACTCGGTTACCCTTTCTTTAAGTATGTCTATTATGCCTTTCATGCTGCTTTCTTGTGGTGCTGCTTTCTCTTGGTGCTGCTTTCTTGTGAGGCTTCTATCTTGCTATCTTGTGAGGCTACTTTCTCGTGAAGCTATTTTTCTCGTGAGGCTACTTTTTTGTGAGGCGAGGCTACTTTCTTGTATGTTTCTTTCTTGTGTTGTTGCTTTCTGGTATGTTGCTTTTTAGTGATACTGATTTTTAGAGATGCTGGCCGTTCACAAATTCCCGCATGTTCTGTTTCATGGCATCAAACAGATGCATGATTTTTTGGCGGTCCTGAGGGTTGCCTTTTACGGCTGTTGTGAAATAGAGTGAAT
>Ga0209510_1004113_pt1 | contig 13102 bp, 16 predicted proteins | sample BiotimSIPDNA_FD_185749 | JGI IMG/M metagenome (GOLD analysis project Ga0209510, IMG submission 185749) | Anaerobic biogas reactor microbial communites from Washington, USA - Biogas_R1 time_0 SIP DNA (SPAdes) (version 2) | ecosystem: Engineered > Bioreactor > Anaerobic > Unclassified | place... | reverse complement strand
GACCTAATCTAGGGTTTACATTTCACCAATAAGTGCGGATTAGAAATAAATATCCTTACCTAGAAAATTACTATAATCAGCCCCTATGATAAAACAATAGTAATGAGCAATTTATCCTTCTACGGTGGGGTGGATGAGATCGGTGGTAACAAGATCCAGGTTAGCAGCCGGGAATCATCCTTCTTTTTTGACTTCGGCCTGGCCTTCTCCCGGGCCAACACCTACCTATCCGAATTCCTGCAGCCACGTAAGGCCAACGGTATCCTGGACTTCGTGGCCCTGGAACTCTTACCCTGCCTGAAGGGCATCTACCGGGAGGATTATCTGCGCCACGTGGGTCTCAGCCACACCAGGGAACCAGCAGTGGATGGGGTGCTCATCAGCCACAGCCACGTGGACCACGTGTCCCTGGTCCACCACCTCCGGGAGGACCTGCCCCTGCACCTCTCCCAGGGGTCCTACCTCATATTAAGGGCCCTGGAGGAGACTGGGTCCTCCTCATTCTCCGAGTATCTGCAGCTTAAAAAATCCTTCCAGCTCCAGCCCAAAAAGAGGGGAGAGGGCTACACCCGTAGGACCATCCCTGTGGACCGTGAGATCAACTTGACCCGGCCCTACCAGGAGTTCCAGGTAGGAGACTTCACCATCCAAGCTGCACCAGTGGATCACAGCCTGCCCGGGGCGTCGGCTTACCTGGCAGAAAATGATGATGGAATGCTGGTCTACACCGGGGACCTGCGCTTCCATGGACAGCACCCCGAATTAACCCACCAATTCGTTGAAAAAGCCCGTAAAGCCCAGCCCACCACCCTAATATGTGAGGGCACCCGTATCAACAGCACAGGCAACACCAGTGAGGAGGACATACAGAGGAAGGCCCAGGAAGTGGTGGACCACTACCCCGGGCTGGTGGTGGTTAACTACCCGGTAAGGGACTTGGACAGGCTTTTAACCTTCCACAGGGTGGCCTGTAACACGGACCGGCAGTTGGTGGTGAGCCTCAAGCAAGCCTACATCCTGGACCTCTTCCAGGGGAGTGACTACCCCGAACTGGGGGAGGTGCTGGTTTACCAGCCCAAAAAAGGGTGGGGTATGGTCAGTGAGGAGAGCTACGCCTGCCGGGATGAGGAGTGGGTTTGTGCCAGGGACCTGGATCCGGAGATAAGTCAAAGGGACTACCAGACCTGGGAGAGGGAGTACCTGGATCAGGACTACACCATCAACTACCAGGATCTGCAGGAATACCCGGAGGATTACATCTTCCGCTGCGACTTTTTCGAATTGAAGGAACTAATCGACATCAAACCAGAAAGGGGTGTTTACCTCAAATCCATGACCGAACCCTTTGATGAACAGATGGAGGTCAACGAGGAAAAGGTGAAAAGCTGGCTTCGACTGTTCAACCTACCCCTCCTAAGGGGCTTCCATGCCTCAGGCCATGCCAGTGGAGGGGAGATCCTGGATATGATCCGGAGGATAAACCCGGAAGAAGTGTACCCCATCCACACCGAGGGCAAAGAACAGTTCAAAGTCCTCGAAGAAGACGGGATCAAAGTCAAATATCCCACACTAAGTAAAGGAGGCCTATCATGACCCTTAAGTACTTGGAAAAGGACCAGGAAAGAGTTGATAAAAAACTAGAAGAGTTGAAGATTAAGCTGGATGAACTGGAACACCAGGCCAGGCTCCAGCGACTGGAGAGGAAGTATGAAAAGTTGAAAGCATCAGGAAAACCAGGGGATAATTTAATGTCCGAGTTGTATCAGGATTTGATCAAGCTGGAGAAGAAGGTGAAGCGCTAGCATTCTCCTACCTTCTTTTTACCCTGGCCACTCTATTCTCTTAATTGAGGTTTAATCCCCCCATACCACCCTATCCACTCCCCTTTTTTTACCACCATTATGATCCACCATGGACCTGAAAAGATTTAACTCATTAATTAAAGATATATCCTGGTGTACGGGGGATTTTTTTTGTCTCTTTCTGTAAAAGAAAAAATATTTTGGGCTAAAGTAACCAGCCTTTTGGGCGTAGTTCTAGTTTTACTAGGAGTAACTGTTGGGGTGGGTTTAATTTATCCTGGAAACCCCATTGGTATATTAATTATGGGGTTAGGATTCATACTGGTGGTATTAGCTGCAACTTTACGATTTTGCAGTGATTATCCTAAAAATGAGGATGATGGAGGAGAAAATAATATTAATAAAGATCTGGAATCTCCAGAGCAGACAGATCCACAAGTTAATACTGCAGGCACTGAGAATAACCAGGAAGGGTCCTCTTCGAATTCTGATAGATTGTGGAAGGACCTTTGTTGTTTGGAAAAGGCGTTTAAGCTTGTTGGAGTAATCATACTTACCTTTGGCTTGAGTTATGTTATCTGGGTAGCTAATCTACATCAGGATCTCTATGGATTGTCCATAATCGGGGTGGGATCCTTTGTTGTAGTGCTGGCAGCAACCTTTTGCCTTTCTGATAAGTGGGACTTACGTGAAGGAGAATTCAGAAAAGCACTAACCATCTCCGTGGGAGCTGTGTACTTTTACAGTTTAGCAGTAGCCGATAAACTGTACACCTATAACTCAACAAGTAACCTTACCGGTGGCCTATCCAATGCCACCATTCCCTGGAATTCCACCATCAATCATACCACCACCAACGCCACATTAACCACTGGTATGACCCAGTGGACCATTGTTGAACCATTATTCAACAATTTATGGGCGGTGTTTCTGCTTATTATCACCTTCTACTTCACTACAGTCTGGATTGAAAAGTACCAGAGAAAAAAGTAACCCTTAAACTTTTATGTATGGATTTTAGTCCCTCAACCCCACTGAATCCACGTAGTAGTAGCCTTCCGGTCCAATTTTAGAGGCAGCTTCATCCTTTAAAAACTCCACCTCCTTGCCCTGATGCTCGGCAGATAGTTTAAGATGGCACAGGGCTATGCCCATATCGATCTGGTTGAAGCGGCCCAGGAGATAGGACTTCATAGGGTTTAATTTGCGGCAGTAGAAGTGCATCAACTCAGGACTCCCGGTGATGTGCCAGGGCTGGCTGTTGATGGAGGATGGGGCCAGTCTGACCGGCTCCAGGATATCATCTGCTCCCTGGATATCGGTTATATCCTCTAGAGCCATTCTTTTGAACTCTTCAACACATTCCCGGTGCAGGGTTTCCTGGGCTTTTCCCATGGTAAGCAGGATATCGTAACCCAGTGTAGAGGTGGCCAGTGCACTTTTTTTTGGCTGCGGTATACCCTGCCAGCAGGTGCCTATTCCCCGCCAGGATAGGTAGAGGTCCATCTGTTGCAGCATGAACCCCACATTCACCAGGTGGCCCTCCCTTTTTTCGGAGAAGGCTAGGAGGTAGTGGGGTGCTCTTTTCATCATCCTGGTTTTGATCTGATCCCCGGAGACTACCCGAAATTCAGTTTTAATATGGGGATCTAGGGGTGTGAGTTTCAAGAGACAGCTTTCAATTTCCTCCAGGGTCTCCCTGGAGAGGTTGCTGGAGTGGTAGTTGCGTACACTTTTTCTCCTGAACATGGCCTGGTAGAGATCTTCAGGGTTCATGGCATCACCATTTTTTTTAGATTAGCTCCCTTTTTTTATAAGTATGGTGGCCCTATATTAAGTCACAATGATCAGTTGGGAAGAGTATCAGAAACTGGCCCGGGAACTTCTGGAGCGGGACATTGGAGGGGATGATAACCCAGCCCAGCATAGGGCTGTACATGCCCCGGCCAGTGAATCCCAGTTTCTGGTGGCTGGTCCAGGGAGTGGTAAGACCACGGTGATGGTGCTGAAGATCCTCAAGTACATCTACGTGGACTCCATACCACCCCAGGCTATCATGACCACCACCTTCACTAGGAAGGCTGCTGGCCAGCTAAAATCCAGGATAATTAAGTGGGGAACTAAGATAAAAGACCACTTGCTAGAAGAGGCCGTTTTTGCAGATCTAGATCCACAAGTTCAGGATCTGGAACTGGAGGGAATCCTCACCGGCACCCTGGACAGCCTGGCCCAGGAACTCCTGGGAGGCCCCCTGGTCCTGGAGGAGCAGGCCAGCCGGTCCATTCTGATGCAGAAGCTGATTCATGATGATCTGCACCGCAACCCGGATCTTCTGGGTTACCTTAAGGTGATGGGACGCTGGCAGGGAACCCTGAATTTGACCGGGATCTGTGACCTGCTCCTGGAGATTAAGGACCGCATCCTCCATGACCAGGTGGACTGTGAAGCCCTCCAGGCTGATTCAGAACACCCTGGGGCCTGGTTGGCCCTGAACTGTATAAGGGAGTACCGGGAGGAACTGGAACGTCATCAGCTGTATGACTTCGCTGGCCTGGAGGCCTCCCTTCTGGGGAAGTTGAACCAGGAAGAAGTCCCCCTGGATGGTCTTAAGGTGCTGCTTGTGGATGAGTACCAGGACACCAACCTCCTCCAGGAAAGTATCTACTTCCATCTGGCCAGGATTGCCATAAAAAATGGTGGTAACATCACCGTGGTGGGGGACGATGACCAGTCCCTGTACCGCTTCCGGGGGGCTACCGTGGATCTTTTCACCCAGTACCAGAGGCGGATCAAGGAAAAGGTAGGTGTGGATGTCCGGGTTATACACTTGTCCCTGAACTACCGCTCCACCCCACAGATCGTGGATTTCTGCAACTCCTTCCTGGAGGTGGATGAGGACTACCAGTTTGCCCGGGTTAGGAGTAAGCGCAGTATCCAGGCTGCCCGGAGGGATGAAGACCATTACCCGGTTTTGGGCATGTTCCGCCGGGACCGTAAGACCCTGGCCCGGGATCTATCCAGGTTCATAAGCCAATCCCTCTACAGGGATGGTTACCAGGCCGAGGAAATGACTATTAAACTTGATAAAAGAGATAGCTCCATCCTGATGGCCAGCCCATTGGAGTACACACCTCACAGTGCCCGTAGATTCCCCCACTACCTGCGTCACTATTTAAAAGGGGAGGGCCTGGAGGTTTTCAACCCCCGGGGGGAGAGTCTGGAGCGGGCCCAGTCTACGGAACTCCTGGCGGGTCTGGTTCTGGAATGCCTGGATCCGGACCGATCCGTGGAGAACTCCCTGGACCGGCTGCCCAGCAGAGCCAGGAGCAGCTTCCACCAGTGGAGAAAAACAGCCCGAAAGAGCAGCGCCCTGAAGGAGGTGGTGGGGGAGTGGTACAACCAGGAATTCCACCTCCTGGAGTTATGGTACGACCTATTAAACTACACCCCGGATGGGGATAAGGAGGATCATCTGCGGGTGGAAGCATTAACCCGGACCATAGAGCAGGCCTCCCAATTTGCCAGTTACCAGGGCAGGGTGTTGCCTGGGGAGCTGGTATCCATACAGGAGGTGTACTGGAACCTCCTGGTTCCCCTGGCCAGCGGGGTCATCGAGGTGGATGAAGTGCTTCTAAACCAGCAGCCCTCACCACCCAACAGGGTTAACGTCATGAGCATCCACCAGGCCAAGGGACTGGAGTTTCCCCTGGTGGTGGTTGACGTAGGATCCGACTACCGCAGGATACACCGATCCCATGCCCAGCGACGATTCCCCCTAGATGGTGATCGGGCCTCCCACTTGGAGGACCAGCTGCGGGTCTACTCATCCCTGGGGGAGCCCGGCCGGAGCAGCAGGGACCGGGCCTTCGATGATCTGATACGCCAGTACTATGTGGCCTTTAGCAGGGCCCAAGATTTACTACTTTTAATTGGACTTACACCCATTAAGGATGGGTACCACGAGGATGATGAGAGATTTTATATCCCGAATGTTGCCACTGGCTGGGATCGTGAGGCCCGCTGGCCCTGGAAGGGTCTAGGTAACCTCTTCTTGATCTGATCTTTCCTTCTGGGAAAAGTATATATTCAATGACATATACAATATTGTTGAGCATGAACAATATGTTTGTGTCTCAACACGGGGGGGTGATTAGATACCTTTTAGTGATCTAGGAGTTGACCAAAACGTGCAAGACTACATCGATCAGGTAATGGAACGAGAAAGCGGGTACTTAGACCTCACCGACGAGGAGATTGCCTACTGGAAAGCCTGTTACCAAAGATTAATGGACATTGTCCGTAGGGGTCGAACCCTGGATCATTAAAAGGTACTTCACTTCACAGGTTCAACGAATTGATCAGTTGAATGCAAAAGTATATATTGGTATAAAATTATAATATTGTTTGACATGAACAACGGAGTGGTTGATGTGGTATCCCAAATTATTGAAAAACTACCTGCAAGGGATGATTATTTCTGCGAAACGAAGTACTACTCACCACGTTTTGCCCACTCAAAAGATCATTCCCCCCCCATTGGTGAAGGAAAATATTATTCACCAAAATACGCCACTTCTAATACACCCCCAAATTCAGACGTTCCCCCCAAGAACCGATGCCAAAACAGGGTAGGTTGTCATGTCAGAGAAGCTGCTGACCTGGTCAGTGACTCCTCACCTGAAATCGGTAAAGCCCATGAAGAGTATTACGGTTCCCCCCCAAATTCATCCCTAGATGACCTGATACTCTTCACCTCCTCTTACTTGGAGGATAACCGTAAACGCTACGAAGGTGAAAGGTACCTGGTTTGTAATCGCTGCGGAGGATACTACCAATTAGAAGACCATGAAGAAGCAGACGATTTCATGGGTGAATGTGAGTGCGGGGGGCAGCTGGAGTACAGTTACACCAGCGACTAGATAATTTTTTTAAGGGCTTCCAAATTCCGGTCCAAGAATGGGCGAGCACCGGGGTCCATGAGAATCTTCAACTGTTTTACTGGTTGTTCCTGGTAGGCCTGCCCTATTATTTCCTGTAACTGGGGAGTTGGGGTGCTGATCACAGTCTCTATTTTAGCCAGATCCTCAGGGCGCAAGTTCTTTTTGTAGGTTTCAACCTCTTCATGGAAGGTTTCCACCACGTTTACCTGGCGGATGACCAGTGCCTTCAACATAAGGGATGGGACCCTGGTGAAAAGATCCAAGACCTCCAGCACATCCTGTGGGGTTAATTTCTCCATGGTTTTCCATTGACCTTGATTCTACTTAACACCTTCCTGGCATTCATCCCCCAGGATCATTTTGAATGCAAACCTTTATATTGACTATATACAATAATATTGTTTAAAGTAAACAACGGAGTTTTTGTGATGGTAACAGATTTTTTAAGAAACATCACCAAAGGTGGAGAACGGCATGGTGGCCCCAAGAATTGCCGCGACATTAACCATAATCCACCTGACCCATCAAGGGATATAAACAAGTCCCCCTCCCCCCTTCACAACCCTGATGATGATCCTGTCCACCAGGACCAGGAAGATGATGACGGGTACTACTCACCTGCTATCTACAGAGAAGATGAAGAGTATTATGGTTCCCCCCCAGAATCAATAGACGATGCCCTAATACTCTTCACCACCTCCTTCATCGAGGAAGAGGTCATCAGAAATTGTATAGATGAAATCAACCATGACTACATCAGGTCCAAGGAATGGGAACTCCTATGGCTGGCTGCTAAGTCGAGATTCCGAGTCTAATTCGATTTATCTGCTAAATAGATACAAAAAAGTAACCGCCACTATAACCAAGATAAATCCGGCTAAAAAAAGCCAACCACGACTGTTGCTTTCTCTTTTTCTACGGGCGAAGTGCTGCAGGTATTCCATAGCCTCCTTTTGATCCTTATCCAGCATGTACCTAATATTTGTAATCAACAATATTAATAAAGTACTACTGAGTCACAGTAACTTTTATCCATAGATGGAACACATCAATATATATACTAATTATCAGGAGAACGCCAAATCTTACTTAACCCATTCTAGTAAGAGGTAGAGGCACCATATTTCTTAGGAGAATAACTATGACTGAACAGTTTTATGAGAAATTAAGAGAAATATCCAAGTTCCTAGAACGAGAAGGTGATGGTATTAGCTACATCAGTAACAAGCCCGATGCCTACACCATAGGCACCCGTAAGTACAGTGAAAAGATTGTGGAGTACTTGGATAAAAACGTGGAAGCCTGGGAAGGCAGCGAACCCCAACTCAAAGAAAAGAAGGGTAAAAGTAAACAGGAAAAGAAAGTAGGCTACCTGTGGAAGATACCCGTTGGTTAACTTTTTATTACTTCTTTAACTCTTCCCACCCGTCCATCCTGGAGGCGGACCTTGATTCCGTGGGGATGATGACGGGAACGGGTGAGCACATCTTCAACCACACCCCGGGTAAGTTTACCACTATGCTGATCTTTTTTGAGGACAACCAAAACTAGAGCACCTGCTATAACATTTTCACGATCCCTACCACTCTTCATAGTCCTGCCCCTTAACAGATTCTGGGATTATTTCCCCCTTCAACACCAATTCCAAAATATAAACTCGTTATCTTCTAGCCAGTAGTGAATTAATTTGGGTAAAAGATAATATACACCTTCCGCAATATGAGAATATAACTTTTTATTATAACACCAGAAACCATGTTACCAAATTAGACAATCAGGTAGGCAAATCATGTGGCTAAAAAATATTTTAAGAATCCTCCTAGTACTGATCCTGCTGGGAAGCATCCTCATGGTATACGTATACATACCCGGTAAAGACGCTGAAACAAATCTGATGCTGGGGGAACACCATGTCCTGGTTCTGGCTGCTGATCCATCCGAGCCACGGCCTGGTATGGGAGGCATTGACATGGCCTTCGTGGTTACGGTGGTGGATGGTGACATTAAAAACATGACCGCCGTGTACCCGGGTGGAATGGCCCACCCCACCGCCGCAGCACCCCCTGAGTTACAGGCCCAGGGTGTCCAGGCCCTTCTGCTCCACGACTCCTTCTGGTACAACAACACCGCCCAGAATGCCAAACTGGCCCAGGAGATTGTGGAATACAACACCGGACTCCACAGTGACGCCGTGGTGGTATTCACGCCCCAAGCAGTGGACGCCATGATCGCCTCGGTAGGTGGTGTTTACATTGAAGGTGTGGGTACGGTGAAGGGAAATTCCATCGAATTCCTCCGGGATGAACAGGCCCTGGGCAACACCAGGGGCGCCAGTGTAGAGTCACTGATGAAACCCCTCTGGGCGGCTTATCAGGACCCCAACAAGAAAATGGCCCTCATGCAAGCCGTGGCCACCCAGTACCTGGAGGGAAATATAGTGGTGGAACCCAGGGAACTGTTCGTACAGTTCGCACTGGCCAATGGTATAAACAAAATATTAACATAAAGGAAGTGTAATGTGTGAAGGGAATCGTCCTGGCTGGAGGGTCCGGCACCCGCCTGTACCCCATCACCAAGGCCATTTCAAAGCAGTTACTCCCCATCTACGACAAGCCCATGATCTACTACCCCCTGTCGGTGCTGATGCTAGCCGGGATCAGGGAAATACTCATCATATCCACCCCCCGGGATATATCAGCCTACCAGGAACTACTCGGTGATGGCAGTGACCTGGGAGTGTCCTTCCAATACAAGGTACAGGACCATCCCCGGGGACTGGCCGATGCCTTCATAGTAGGGGAGGAGTTCATTGGAAATGACAAGGTGGCCCTGGTACTGGGAGATAACATCTTCCACGGACACCGCTTCAGCGAGATCCTGGAAAGAGCCGCCTCCCTGGAGGAAGGGGCTGTTGTGTTTGGTTACTACGTTAAAAACCCCCATGCCTTTGGAGTGGTGGAATTCGACAGGGAAGGTAACGTCCTCTCCCTGGAGGAAAAACCTGAACACCCCAAATCCAACTACGTGGTACCGGGACTCTACTTCTACGACAACCAGGTGGTGGAGATCGCCAAGAACGTCAAACCCTCCCATCGGGGCGAGATCGAGATCACCTCGGTCAACGAGGCCTACCTAGAAAGGAAACAACTCAAAGTGGAACTTCTAGGCCGGGGAATGGCCTGGCTGGACACCGGAACCCACATCGGACTCCTGGAGGCAAGTAACTTCATAGAAGCCATCCAGAAAAGGCAAGGCTTCTACATAGCGTGCTTGGAGGAGGTTGCCTACCACAATGGCTGGATCGGAGAGGACAAGGTCCTGGAGATAGCCAAGGGCCTGGAGAAGACTGATTACGCCAAATACCTTAATGACCTGGTTACAGATGAACCACTCTAGGGGGGACTGCTTTTTATGGGAAAATTCACCTTCACTAAAACAAGAATACCAGATGTGTACATAATAGAACCCACAGTATTCGGGGATGACCGGGGCTACTTCATGGAAACCTACCATGCCCAGGAATTTAAAGAAGCAGGGCTGGACTTTAACTTCGTACAGGACAACCAGTCCAAATCCCGGAGGGGAGTGTTAAGGGGACTGCACTTCCAGTACCAGCACCCCCAGGGCAAACTGGTCCGGGTCATCAAAGGGGAGGTCTTCGATGTGGCCGTGGATTTAAGGAAAGATTCACCCACCTATGGCCAGTGGGAGGGGGTGACATTATCCGAGGAGAATAAGAAACAGTTCTACATCCCGGAAGGATTCGCCCACGGCTTCCTGGTGCTCTCTGATGAGGCGGAATTCACCTACAAGTGCACCAATTTCTACCAGGCCGATGATGAGGGAGGACTCCCCTGGGACGACCCAGATATTGGTATAGACTGGCCCCTGGACCGGGTGGATGAGGTGCTCCTATCAGAGAAGGACCAGACATGGAAGAGTCTGGAAGAGAACCGGGTGGAGTTTTAGGGTAAAAAAGTTTACCATCCTTTCCTTTCAATAGATAAGGGTTATCAGGACACTATTTTAACTAAGAGTGTTATAACTAATTTTTCTCTTCGTGGTACTCTTCCTCGGCATTTATAGACCATAAGTTGTCCTTGGAATCAACACCATTGATGATGTTCTCCACCGCCAGCATGGCAGTAAGCATGGAGTGGTCCATGTTGTTGTAACGGTGCATTCCGTTTCTTCCAATTAAAAATAAGTTTTTATATTGGTCTGTGAATTCTCTTATCTCACTAAAACGATGGTAACTGCCAAAGTAGGCTGGATAGGTCTTGGGTACGCGGATTACTACACTGTCTTTTACAGCATCTTCATCTATGATATCTATTTTGGAAAGTTCTGAAATAGCGAAGCTGGTGAAATCCACATCCTCCATGTTCCACATTTCATCACCTTCGTTACAGAAATATTCTAGTCCAATCCAAATTTTATCTGGATCAGAAACTAAGTAGGGACTCCAGTTATTGAATATTTGCAGTCTCCCTAGCTTCACATCCCTTTCCTGGATGTAGATCCAGTTATCGGGAACAATGTCATTGATTGTTTTCTGTGATGTTTCATTCCTGATCTTCATGGAGTCCACCAGCAAACCCACCGTTATGAAGTCACGATACATGAGCCCCCCGGCAACATCCATGACATTTACGGGGATTTCATCCTGGAATGAACTTACCAGATCCTTAACAGGCATGGTTGAGAAAAAATAGTCGGCTTCAACCCTTATTTGTTCACCAGTTTCTTCATTTTTAACCAAAACAGCATGCACAAGGTCTTTCTCGGCTTCTATTCCAACCACACGATGATGGTGGTTTATTATAGCACCCGACCTAGTGAGCACCTGGGCTACTTCCTCCCACATTTGGCCAGGACCATACTTAGGGTACATGAACTGTCCGATCAAACTAGTTTCCACTTCTTTCTGGGCCAGGTCTTCATTATTCTGCCTGTTAACCATTATTGCATGTGTTAAAGCCTTTTTAATTGATAATCCCTTGATCCTTTGGGCGCCCCAGTCCGCGTTGATCTGTTCACAGGGGACACCCCACACCTTTTCGGTGTAGTCCTTAAAGAAGGTGAGGTAAAGTTCACGTCCAAAGCGGTTAATGAAGAAGTCCTCCAAGGATTCTTCTGGATGGATAGGCTTTAGTGTGGATTTCAAGTAGCTTAAACCTATTTTAAGGGTGTTTATAAGGCCCAGGTTCGAGATGGTTTTAAGGTTCAGGGCCACCGGGTAGTCAAAAAATTTACGGGTGTAAAAAATTCTAGATAACCTGCTGCGATTCAACATTACCTGATCATCCTTTTCAGGGTCCGGTGCGGCGCCAGTGATAATTTCCATGGAGGCAACTTCCTTTTTTTTACTTACCTCAACAGTTGGCACTTCCCTTCCCAGTATCAGATCATCCCGGGCTGGACTGCCCTGGAGGGGAAGAATATTCTGCCACCACTCCATCACCCGATCCGACTTGGAGAAAAATCTGTGACCTCCAATATCGATCCTGTTACCATTATGGTTCACAGTTTTAGAGATGCCCCCAATGGCATCAGTGGCCTCGAATATAACTGGTTGAATATCTGTTTTATCGAGGAGTTCGTAGGCTGCAGTTAAGCCTGCAGGACCTGCACCTATTATGACAGCTTTCCGATTCTCAGACATATCATCACTTATATTCGAATTTTTCATTTGAACAAGACGTACTTCCTGGCGAAGAAATTCCAGAACAGGACGATAATTGCGGATATGATCTTGGAAATTAGGTAGTAGAAACCTACTTCGGCTGTGAAAAACCAGATGAAAACCTCATTTAATCCCAAACCTACCATCCCGATTAGACTAAAAACCCCAAATTCCAGGGTGGAACTGTTCAACTTGCGATTATTAAAAACCCAGGAGATACTAAGGATATAATTAACAATTAAACCCAATATAAAGGCGATAGCTGCAGATACCAGATAATAAATGCCGAAAAAATCAGTGAGGATGAACAATGAACCAAAATCCACTATGAAGGCAGCTCCTCCCACGAAGACGTAACGGAATAACTGTATTGCAGTTCTCTCAGTTTCCTGCTTTAATATTGTATATAATTTTTGCTTTACCATTTTAAGTATCCTGAAGATTATTAAATGAGTATTGAGTATTTTTATCTTATAATACTATCATAGAGATTGTTTATTCCTGGCCTGGGTGGTTGGTGCCATGCACCTGGTGGGCCTGGAAGGATACCTCGCCAGCCAGAGAAAGGGGGTTAGATTTAGGGCTTAGTAACATTTTCCAGAGTTAAAAGTAAATACCATCTGGGTCACCACAGCCAGGAGAACTATCACCACTTTGGGGATAGAGCCAGTTAT
>Ga0209510_1004109_pt1 | contig 13109 bp, 11 predicted proteins | sample BiotimSIPDNA_FD_185749 | JGI IMG/M metagenome (GOLD analysis project Ga0209510, IMG submission 185749) | Anaerobic biogas reactor microbial communites from Washington, USA - Biogas_R1 time_0 SIP DNA (SPAdes) (version 2) | ecosystem: Engineered > Bioreactor > Anaerobic > Unclassified | place... | reverse complement strand
TAATACGCCAACGCAAAGGCCAATGAATGTAAAGAAAAAAAGAAGTTTCAAATGTTCTCGTAAAACCTTCAATATCTCTAGTAGATCTATTTCATCATCATTTTTTGCATCAGAAGAATAAATAGGCTCAAGAGATGGATTTGTTGCCCTTGTAGTCTGCTGTTGATTAACGTTCATTTCAAACCCTCAAATCATCAAAAATTATAGTTTCTCGTTTTCAAAATAGAATATTACGAAAAACTTACAACAATAAATATAGAAAGACTTTATTGTTTTATACGACCATAAACAAAAAAAGTGAAGATTAATAATCTTCACTTAAAAAAAACATTTTTTAATTAGGGTAATTAGAAGTGAATGACTCTAACTTTAATCACTTTTGGCAATTTGGATAACAAATCCACAACAGAATCTGCAATTACGCTTTCTGCATCAATCAAATTATAGCCAATCTTACCATTGCTTTTATTGCTAAAGCTTGAGATGTTAATCCCAGCACCGCCAATCACCTTTGTGATTTCAGCAATCATATTTGGAACGTCTTCGTTAATGACTACAACGCGGCTTTTCACTCCTGAATGAGGATGTTCATCTAAACTAGGGAAATTCACCGAATTTCGAACACAACCAAATTCTAGGTAATCTTTTAACTGGTCTACGGCCATCACTGCACAATTTTCTTCTGCTTCTTCTGTACTTGCACCTAAATGAGGTAAGCAGATGATCTTTGGATGAGCAATTTGCTTTGCATCTGGGAAATCAGTCACATACCCTTCTATTTTACCTTGATCGAGCATAGCATAAACAGCATCCATATTCACGATACCATCACGAGCAAAGTTCAATATATATTGACCCTTAAATGCAGCTAGGTTTTCAGCATTTAAAAGGTTCTCAGTAGAACCCTTAATAAAAGGAACGTGTACTGTTAAGAAATCAGAAGCAGCAATCACTTCATCTAAATTTTTTACAACAGTCACTTTATTAGACAAGCTATGCATATTAGCGACACTTGGATATGGTTCATAAGCAATCACCTTCATGTCTTTCCAACGAGCATAATTAGCAACTAAAACGCCAATTTTTCCAAGACCAACAACACCTAATGTTTTACCACTTAGTTCTGTTCCTGCAAATTTGCTTTTGCCTTTTTCTACAACGGTTGCTAAATCAGGCATAGAAGGATCTAGTTCTTGAACCCATTGTGCTGCTTGATTCACATGACGAACAGCCATTCCAAGAGCTGTCATCACAAGTTCGGCAACAGCATTGGCATTCGCTCCTGGAGTGTTAAAAACACAAATACCTTTAGCACTTGCCTTGTCTATTGTAATGTTATTTACACCTGCACCAGCACGAGCCACGGCTAATAAATTAGTGTAAGTATCGGTATCTACTTTTGCACTACGAACTAACAATGCTTGAGGAGACTCGATAGTGTCTGAAACTTGATAACGATCTCCAAACAGATCCAAACCTTTATTAGAAATTTTATTGAGCGTTTGTATTTTAAACATAACTGATCCTTTTTAATTTATCACATTGTTAGTTAGGTTCTTTCCAGAACCCACGGTTTTTTAGAAGTTCCACTAATTCATCGATGGCATCTGATTCTGGAATATTCTTTTTCACAGGTTCTTTCCCTTCATACAAAGTAATTCTTCCAGGAGCACCACCCACATACCCAAAATCAGCCCCAGCCATTTCGCCAGGTCCATTCACAATACAGCCCATGACAGCAATAGAAACATTGTCTAAATGGCCAAAACGAGCTTTGATTTTTGCAAGCACATCTTGAATATTATACAATGTTCTTCCACAACCAGGGCAACTGATAAACTCTGTTTTGCTACGACGAACATCAGCCGCTTGTAAAATATCATAAGCTAAAGATACAGCCTCTTCACTTGAAGAAGAGCCTTCAATACATACAGCATCTCCAATTCCGTCAGCAAGTAAACTTCCCCATGTAGCAGCCGTTTCAAGCTTTTGTATTGGTGTTTTACCTACAGAAGCGTATAGTAAGATAGGGTCTTGACGCTTGTATTTTTCTAAAATCGCGGCAAGCATTCGAACAGCAGGAACTGCGTGCTCTCCTGTGTAACAGAAAAGAGATGGAGACGAATACTTTGTCGGATCAGCAGCAAAAGCCGCTATATCAAGCATGCTGCTCAACTGCACTAAAGGCTGTTCGGTAAATTTACCTAAAGCAAATTCTGGTGAACGAGGTTTAGATGAAGGGGCAATCACTAAAGTACGCTCACCCACTCGAATTGGATTTTGGCCACCCATCAAAGCGCCTGCAAAACAAACAGAAGCGGTTTCACGACGGGCATAATGGAATGGGTCTTTTTCTAATTCGGGAACATCAATTTTTGGAATATTGACAATAGTACAAGCTTCAATTAAATCAAGAGCAACTGGAATTTCAGCTACGGCATCTTCTGTTAAAGACACTCTAATGGTGTCTCCAAGACCGTCTAATAGAAGAGCTCCAATACCTACTGCCGATTTCAAGCGGCCGTCTTCACCTTCGCCAGCTTCTGTGACACCCACATGGAAAGGATAGGGTTTGAATTTTTCTTCTTTTAATCTTTGAGCTAAAAGACGATAGGCTTGAATAGCCACCTTAGGATTTGAGCTTTTTAAGCTAACCACGACTTGGTCAAAATCTTCTTTTTCACAAACAGATAAATATTCTAAGGCACTTTCTACCATGCCTTCCACGGTGTCTCCATATTTATAAAGCATTCTCGCAGATAACGAACCGTGATTCACTCCAATACGAATGGCTCGGCCATAACGTTTCGCTTCGGCTAAAAATGGAGCAAAGGAATCATAAACCTTCTGTTTTCCTTGTTCAAAATCTTCTGCATCAGTCACAGAGTCCACAAAATTTCCTGGATTGATACGTACTTTATCGACCCATTTTAAAGCTTCAAAAGCAGCTTTTGGTTGGAAATGAATATCAGCAGAAATAGGTACATCACAACCAGCAGCACGAACGCGTTTAACGACTTCTTCTAAGGCCATTGCATCGGAAAAAGTAGGGACTGTAATTCTAACTAATTTACATGAAGCATTGGCTAAAGCTAAAACTTGGCTTACTGTTGCTTCTAGATCTTTGGGTTTTGTGGTCGTCATGGATTGTACAAGAATTGGTGCATCACCACCGATCCAAGTATTCCCTACACGCACTTTTATTGTATCTCGACGTATCGCATGAAAGCGACTCGCCATATACGTTAATCCTGTTTTTTTATGCATACGGCAAATATAGAAAGAATAGAGAATTTCGGCGATTTTTATAAAAATCCAAATTCATTAAAAACGCCTAAATGGCTAAAAAATGCAAAAAAAGCATTACTTAAATATTTTGTAATACTTGACTTGCTAAAGTAGCACCAAACATGGACGTTACGGGCATGGCACTACCCAATACAGAAGGAGATTTGATTGCTTTTTCTTCTGATAAAACGGGACGCTTTTCTTCACTAAATACAGCCTTAAAGTCTCCTGTAAAGCCTCTCTGGCGAAGCCCTGTTCGAACTAGCTTACCAAGAGGGCATCCTTTAGTTTGCCAAATACTTGCCACCCGAACTTGAGTCGGGTCTAATTTCAAAGCGGCGCCCAAACTACAATAAACTGTACATCCTGCTTGATATGCTTGTACTAGTAGATCTATTTTCGAAGATAAAGAATCAATGGCATCGATGACAATATCGTATTCACTAAAATTAAATTCATCATGCGTTTCTTCCGTATACCTTTTATATATGGCTCTCGCATTTAAATCTGGAGAGATATCTTTAAAACGTTCTAGAAGGACCTCCACTTTTGGGCGTCCAATTGTGGAGATCAACGCGGGTAACTGCCTATTGATATTTGTTCCATTGACCACATCATCATCCACAAGGGTAATATTTAAAACTCCAGAACGTACAAGCGCTTCTGCACAAAAGCCCCCAACACCTCCCACACCAAAAATGATAATTCTTTTTTGTTGTAACCGACCAAAAGCCTCTTGACCAATAAGGGTGTATAATCGTTCGAAATACTCATTCATTAATGTTTTCCTTTACAAAAAGGGAATCGGTGCTGATGGAGTTAAATATTGAAAAAAAAATAAAAAACTTTTGATACCATTACTATTAAAAATAAAAACATGGAGATTCATATTGTTATCATTTTGATATGAACGCATTTATTCTCTAACATGTCTCTTTTGAAGGTCCTGAATATATCGTCTCCGTTTTATTCAAATCATCGATTTGCTCGCGATAATGGGCGGTCCCATGAACATAAAAAAGGCCACCTTATTCAGGCAGCCTTTTTTGTAAATCATTGAGACTTGAATTACATTGTTTCGATGGTTGGTTCTGGTTCTGATGGAGCAGCTTCTTCTGCAGGAGCAGCTGGTTTTTCAATTAAAGCCTTCATAGAAAGCTTTACTTTACCCTTAGGATCTACTCCTAAGCACATCACAGTCACTTCACTACCAATTTGAACAATGTCTTCGACTCGTTCGACACGATGATCAGCTAGCTCAGAGATATGAACTAAACCATCGCGACCAGGTAAAATTTCAACAAAAGCACCAAAAGGTTGAATTGTCTTTACTTTACCTTTGTAAATACGACCTGGTTCAGGTTCTGCAGTGAGTTCTTCAATCATACGACGGCAAACATCGCCAGCCTTTCCAGTAGGAGCAGCAATTTCAACTAAGCCAGAATCATCAATGCTGATTTGGCAACCAGTCTGAGCCTGCATTCCCTTAATTACGGAGCCACCAGAACCGATGACTTCACGAATTTTATTTGTAGGAATATGCATTTTCAACATCACTGGAGCTCTTTCAGAAAGTTGAGGACGAGGAGCAGGAAGGCCTAATTCAGCCATCTTACCAAGAATATGAAGACGACCAGCTTTAGCTTGATCTAATGCTTGACGCATTAATTCAGGCGTAATACCTTTAATCTTGATATCCATTTGGAAAGCGGTAATACCTTCAGCAGTTCCTGTAATCTTAAAGTCCATATCACCAAGATGATCTTCTGTTCCAGTAATATCTGTTAAGATTTCAATTTTGCCACCTTCATTAACGCTACCCTTTTCAGAGATAAGACCCATAGCAATACCTGCTACTGGAGCCTTAATAGGAACACCAGCGTCCATCAAGGAAAGACAGCCACCACAAACAGAAGCCATTGAAGAGGAACCATTTGACTCAAGAATTTCAGACACAATACGAATAGTATATGGAAAATCTTCTGGAGCTGGTAGAATGGCGTTCAAAGAACGTTCTGCTAAATGGCCATGACCAATTTCACGACGAGATAAGCCTAAGCGTTTTACTTCACCAACAGAGAATGGAGGGAAGTTATAATGAAGCATATAGCTCTTAGAACCTTCGCCTTGAAGACTTTCATAGCGTTGCTCATCCGATTTTGTTCCAAGAGTACAAATCACAAGACCTTGTGTTTCTCCACGTTGGAATATAGCTGAACCATGAGCTCTTGGAAGAACGTCTAATTCTATTTCAATAGGACGCACTTCTGTAGTCTTACGACCATCAATACGAGTACCTTCGTTCAAAATCATCTCACGCATGGTATTGCGTTCGAGATCATGAAAGATCTTTTTCGCATCGGCTTTTAATTTTTCATCTTCACCAATAAGAGTAGTGACACGTTCGTCTGCAAGGGCTTTTTCTTCAAGAGCTGCCATAGCAGGATAGTGATCTGTCTTGACCATTGGTGTGTGAAGAGTATTATAAAGTTCAGTATAAATGACTTCTTTAATAGTAGCAGCAAGCTTTTCGTGTGCTTCGCTAACGTCCTTAGGTGGAAGAACCATCTTTTCTTTGGCGCAACGATCCACTAGTTCTTGTTGAGCTTTACAGAGAATCTTAATGGCATCATGACCAGCTAAAATTGCATTAATCATGGTGTCTTCAGAAACTTCATAAGCACCGCCTTCAACCATGCAAACAGAGTTTGCGGTTCCAGCGACCACTAAATCTAAATCAGAAATAGCGACTTCTTCATAACTAGGGCAAACGATCGGATTACCGTCAACTACGGCTACTCGAACGGCTGCCACTTGTTCTTCAAAAGGTAACTCTGATAAACCAATAGCGAGAGAAGCTGCACTCACGCCAAGTACATCAGGGGCAAACTTTTTATCAGCAGAAAGTGCCTGAACGATGACCTGGACTTCTCGAGAAAAGTTTTCAGGGAACATCGGACGAATTGGGCGGTCGATAATTCGAGCAGAAAGGGTTTCTTCATCACTAGGACGACCACCCTCGCGCTTTGAATAACCACCAGGTAAACGACCCGCTGCATAAGCTTTTTCACGGTATTCCACTGTGAGCGGAAAGAAATCCGCTTCTTTATCAGGACCAAAACAAACAGTAGCAAGCAATAAGGCATCACCCATCTGAACGACGGCAGAGCCTGCAGCCTGTTTAGCCAAACGACCTGTTTCTAAACGAATCGTACGGCCATCAGGAAGAGTGGCAACTACTTCTTTTGGATCCAACATTTTCTTGTATTGTGACATTACTTCTCCCAGCACAGGTTAACCGCGCAATCCGAGTTCCTTAACGAGAGCACGATAGCCTTCAAGATCTTGCTTAGAATAGAATTTAAGCAAATTCTTGCGCTTAGCAACCATCGCTGTTAAACCGCGTAAAGAATGGAAATCTTTACGATGCATTTTAGCATGTTCTGTTAAATTTTTGATTTTTTCTGTAAGAATTGCGATTTGAACACGTGCAGAGCCAGTATCTTTTGCGTTTGCACCGAACGCTGCTGTGATTTCTTGAGATTTTTCAGTTGTAATGGTAGCCATTTGCTGTCCATTTCCTTTTTGGTTATTTGTTTAAACAATTATTAACGCTTCCGTACTTGCCGCACATCAGTGGCGAACTGATCTGCAAGAACTTTGGCAAAATTGCAACTACTGGGGATAAAATTTAGTTTTTTTCATTTTACTTTCATTACTCTTTTTTTCAAAAAGTCATTTTATCGACCTTTTTTTCTAAATTTGCGGCCATGATTGACAAACTGAACCTCTCTTTTGGGTTTTATGATTACCTTCTGATTTTCGCTGTGGCCGCATTAGGGACTTTTAGTGCCTATTTAAAAGACCCACAACTGAAGGCCGTCTGTGCGACAATTCCTATTCCTTTTGGATTTGCCTACCTCGCCCTAGAGATGCCAATCGGAGCAGCCAATGCAGGTTCAGCCTTATTATGTCTTCTTTTTGTTCATATTGTTCGTTACTTGACTTACAAAAAGAATTTCCATGTGATTCTTTCGATCATTTTAGGAATTTGTGTCTTTATTTTTATTGGCGCCATGCTTTTACCGTATTTACCGACTCAGGAATGGTTCTTTCTATTGATTTGCGCTTTAGATTTTGGTCTAGGTCTTTTAATTTTTCAAAAGCAAAGTTACAGACACGGTGTTCGACATAAAACGCCTCTCCCTGTCTATATTAAGGCACCCGCTGTCGCTGCTGTTGTGGCGATGCTAATGGTCATCAAGAAAATACTTGGAGGCTTTGCAACTAGCTTCCCTATGATGAATTCGATTGTCAGTTATGAATCTAGACACTCTCTTGGAGATCAATGTAGGCAGCTCCCTCTATTTTTGATAGCAGGCCCGTTTATGTTTATCGTAATGCGCTATACAGAACTTCTCTTGCATTTCAATCGTTGGATAGTTCTCGCCATCGGGGTTACGTTATATATGGCGTTATTCTATCCTCTAAATAAAGAGCTCAAACGACGTAATGAAAGATCGTCTCGAGCTTAGTTTGAAGCTAGTTTTAAAAACATCAATAAATTAAAATACAGCTCGCGAAGCGCGTAAAAAAACAAACGACGCCAAAAAATGCACTTCGTAGAATTTATTCAAAAAATAACGATGTAAAATAATTATAGCGAAGTTAGCTTGAAAAATAAATGATGTAAAAAAAATGCTCGCGAAGTGTGTTTAAAAAATTAAACAACGCAAAAAAAACACGATTTAAAAAGTGGCAAAAATCATTCCAAAAAGAGCCATGATGAAATGAGCTCTCAAGGTTAGTTCAACGCTAGTTTGAAATAGCAACTTCTGAAACGGCTAACGCAGGCACTTTCACAGAAGAAAATGAATCATTATAGGTGTTCCCTAAAGCCACAAGACGCTTTAGTAAGTCAAAGAAATTGATACTTAGCGTTAAGCCTTCTACAGCATGAACAGGTTTTCCATTTTCAACCCAAATGCCTTGAACACCAATACTCATTTCTCCACTCACTGCACTACAGCCTGAATTTCCTTCGAGTTTTACGATGTAAAGACACTTAGGAAATAAGTTTAATAAGGCTTCGTGAGAATAAGTTCCAGGAGCGACGACGATATTTTTAAAAGAGGTTTCAACTTTTCCATTATAAGAACGAGAGGCGTTTCCTGAACTTAAAACTCGATCACGAGAAGCGGACTCTAAATTATAAAGTTTGTTAGAAAATACGCCCGATTGCACCACCTCTATTTTTTGAGTGGGAACACCTTCGCCATCAAAAGAACAAGACCCTGGAAGATCGGTTCTCCATGGATCACTGCTTAAGTTAAAGAAGTCAGGAGCAATTTTTTCATGATACAAGTCTTGTAAACGTGATTGGCCTTTCTGAATCGTATCGGCATAAAAAGAAGAAGAGAACATGGAAATAATAGAGCCTGAGACGCGATTCGAAAAAACAACTGGATGATTCCCTTTTTGAATCGGAGATGGGCTTAATAACTCAAGAGCTCGTTCCACAGATTGAGAAGCAATAAAAGAAGGGTCAAATTGAGACCAGTCCATGCCTGATTTTGAGTAGATGCCGACTTTTTTAATGCCATCTCGACTAGCAACACTACCAACGCCTACAGAAATGCTATTTCGATGACGTTCATAAAAAACGCCTTTGTGATTGGCAATCCAAATCGCGCTTTCACTTCGATCGGCCCCAAGATACGGCACATTTTCAATTTCAGAAGATGCCTTAAAAACACTCGCTTCTACATCTAAACAAAAAGAAGTCATCTCCGATAATGAAATTTTTCCTAATTCTGGATTATATAATCCATCAATATCGGTAAGTGTTTCTGGAGAAGGTAAATCAATGGGTAGTGCTTCTGTAAAAGCCGTATGTGCTAAGGCATCTTCAAGAGTTTGAGAGATCGCTGCTGGAGTTAAACGTTCTGTATGGGCATAGCCTGGAGAACCATTCTTAAAAACACGTATACCAAGGCCCACTGACTCTGATATTTCTGTATTTTGCACCTTGCTCTGAAATAACGAAAGGCCTTCTGAAAGGGAACGACCTGCAATAATATCAAATTGTTCTGCTTTTTTAGAGGCAATTTCTTTTAAGTATATGACAGCTTCTTGAATATCCATAAATCTATTTTCCTAATAGAGAAAAGACCTCGGCGGCTTTCTCTGTAATTTTATTTAGAATGGAATCGTTATGCATTGTAGAAATAAATGCAGATTCATATTGAGATGGAGGCAAGTAAACACCTCTTTCTAACATCGCATGAAAAAAGCGTGCGAAGGTAGATGCATTTGCTGCCATCGCTGTTTCTGTATCAACCACTGGCTTATCTGTAAAGAAAACCGTGATCATAGAGCCAATCTGATTCACTTGTATTGCGACGCGGGCGGCGGCGGCAGCATCGCGAAGAGCTTGAGCGAGGCGCGATCCTTGCAGAGCAAGCTCTGCCCAGGGCTTTTGTTGTTCTAAAAGGTCTAATTGAGCAAGCCCTGCCGCCGTCGCCATAGGGTTCCCTGAAAGCGTTCCAGCTTGGTAAACGCCTCCGAGTGGACTTACCATTTCCATAATTTCTCGACGCCCAGCATAAGCAGCTAAAGGTAATCCACCACCAACAATTTTTCCTAAAGTCATCATATCTGGTTTTATTCCAAATAGTTCTGCAGCGCCACCACGCGCTAGACGAAAACCAGTCATCACTTCATCAAAGATTAAAACGGCACCAGATGCGTCACACAAACGGCGAAGGCCTTCTAAAAAGCCAGGTGCTGGAGTCACCACGCCCATATTTCCAGCAACAGGTTCTACAATAACGGCGGCAATTTCATGAGAGTGTTTTTCAAATAAAACGTCTACTTCTTCAAGGTGATTATAAGAAGCGACTAACGTATCTTTGGCAACAGCTGCTGTAACTCCAAGAGAACTTGGGACTCCATGAGTCAATGCCCCTGAACCAGCCTGAATTAAAAACGAATCGCCGTGGCCATGATAACAGCCTTTGAATTTTACAATCTTATCTCGACGTGTATACCCGCGAGCCACACGTACGGCAGACATCGTTGCTTCTGTGCCTGAATTCACTAAACGCACTAAGTCCATTCCTTGAACCATCGATAAAATGCGATCGGCTAAAAGAACTTCTGCTCCTGTGCAAGCGCCAAAACTTAAGCCTTTTTGGATTTGCTTTTCTAACGCCTCTTTAACCACTAATGGATTATGACCCAAAATCATTGGCCCAAAAGAAAGAACTAAATCGATATATTCTCGATCATCAAGATCATAGATAAAAGGGCCTTGCGATCGAGAAATAAAAATGGGAGTGCCACCGACTCCACCAAAAGCACGTACAGGAGAATTGACTCCACCAGGAATTTTTTCACATGCTTTTTGCCATAAATCCGCTTGATTCATAAACTTCTCCGGTATTTGGATTCGAGCATTTTCCAAAAATTAGAAGGGCTTCCTGTTAGGGCTTCTAAACGCTCCGATAAAGAAGAGGTAATGGGTTCTTCTCCTGCAATCAATCGATTTAAAAAAGATTCATTGACATCTAAACGCCTTGCAAATTCTGTTGGTGTCATTTTTAAAAAATGAATACTTTCTTGTATGGTAACACCAGGAGGCTCTATCTTTCTTCTGTTATTCATATTCTCTTTACAATGAAATTCGCTTCCAGCCTTCGGCACCAAAACGTAAATCGCGTTCTACAAATTCCCAAATCACTAATTTTTTCCCTTTTAAAACACCACTTCGACGAGATAGTGTTTCACGAACAAGAGTACTCGCTCCTCCATCACTTACAATAGAGGCTAATGGCGTATTTAATTCTTTAGCTAAAAGAGAAATAAAGCCAGCACTCCGAGGGGCGTCGGTTTGGTAAATTCTAGAAAAGCTATCTCCGATGATTAGAATGGAGCTCTGTCTATAATTATCCTTAAATAAATTACCAGCAGAATCTTTGACTTGTTGCGCTTGTACCCACTGCGAAGGGAATACAGATAAAGAAGTCATGACGCCAATATCTCCTACACGTTCTGCAGATATTGGTTCTTCTTTGTAGTAAGAAACAGGTAAATCAAAAGACATGGAACGCACTTTTTCTGCAACTACACTTGCAGCAAGCTTTGCACCTCTAGGCGTCCAGTGCGTGTCTGTATACAAATACAAATAATTGGAATCTTGATCTTCTTTTTTTGCTTCTATAAAAGGTTTATAAAGATCTACCGTTTGAATTCCCTTAGCATTCAATTGCTTTAAGATTTCTTTTGAATGAGTGAAAGGGGGTTCAGAAGAAGAATCCCATGAAGAGTTCAAAAATTCTGGATAAATAGAAGGTTTTCCAGGGACCATCACCACTAAAAGTTCAATCCCCTTTTTTTGCAAATCTTCTTTAAAAGCAACGATTTCTTTTACTGGATTATCCAAGTGCTTACTTCTATTATGATCTAGTGGGCTTGGCATTGTTAAATAAGCCACATCATCACGATAAAAAAGCCAACCATTTTCTCCTAAAAAGACCTTTTCTCCAGGTTCATTAAAAACATTCCAAAACAAATTCTGAATAATCTTGCGGCTTTTTTGAGATACCTTATTTTCTTCTTCTAGACGAGCTTCATAAGATCGCCAATATCGACTTGTTAAAAAGCCATAATTCCAATAATAATCAAACAAGCGTTTTAAAGAAAAGGAACCGTATGTACTACTCGCCTGCTGAATTAAATTATCTAAAGAATCAGACACCGAAGCATCTTCTTCTATCTGATTGAAAAGAACTTCTATTTTTTGTAAATCGAGTTCTTTTATAGAAGACGAATCCATTGTAGTGTATGAATTCACGTTGATATAGGTATCTTTTAAAAATCGAAAAGCATCTAAAGCGGGTTCTAATACTAATGCATTATACTCTTGCTTTTTGGATACATCCTTCCATGCTTTATTCAGAGAATCACTCGCTTGATGGAGTTGATTTTCGCGTTTCAAGGGTGTTTTCACCATGTCCGTAATCATATCTATAGGCTGATAAGGAACATCATTTTTTAATGAAATAATTAATTGCGATGTCGCAGGAATTAATAAAAGTCCAGAAAAAAGGACTACAATAACAATGGAGCTTCGATTCATAAAAATAAATATAGCAAGCAATAGGGGAAAAACTTTTTACATTGTTTCAAAACCTGATTTTAGCGTTTCAAATCCAGTGCACCCCTATCAAATAGGTTCCTTTTAAGGCTATATACTGTGTTTCAAGAGTTGCCTTATAACCAATTTTTTGTTATAAATGGCAACAACCACAAGGAGATGATCGTGAGTATTCAAGATGATTTTGGTAGTCTAGTCTTTAATGCAAAGACAATGAGTAAATATCTTTCCAGTGAAACATATCAAAGTCTTTTAGCGACTATGCACAATGGAACGGATCTGAATCCATCGATTGCGGATGAAGTAGCCGAAGGCATGAAAAACTGGGCTATGGATCATGGAGCCACTCACTTTACACATTGGTTTCAACCTCTAAATGGCACTACAGCAGAAAAGCATGATTCTTTTTTTAACCCAGACTACGATGGTGGTGTGATTGCCTCTTTCTCTGGAAAAGAATTATCTCAAGGAGAGCCAGATGCCTCTAGTTTTCCTTCTGGAGGTCTTAGAGCAACGTTTGAAGCTCGTGGTTATACCGCTTGGGATCCTACAAGTCCAGCGTTTATTCGAAATAGTGAAGGAAACGTCTCTGTACTTTGTATTCCCTCTGTTTTCTGTGGCTACCACGGTGAAGCCCTAGATAAAAAAACACCTCTCCTTCGCT
>Ga0209510_1004105_pt1 | contig 13125 bp, 13 predicted proteins | sample BiotimSIPDNA_FD_185749 | JGI IMG/M metagenome (GOLD analysis project Ga0209510, IMG submission 185749) | Anaerobic biogas reactor microbial communites from Washington, USA - Biogas_R1 time_0 SIP DNA (SPAdes) (version 2) | ecosystem: Engineered > Bioreactor > Anaerobic > Unclassified | place... | reverse complement strand
TATTAGATATGAGTCGGATTTGAGGACGGTAACTGCTGATTTCCTTATATATAATATAGAGAAAGCTTTTGAAAGCTGGAGTGGTCCTTATGCTAATCACCTTAGTTTCGATGAGTTTTGTGAGTATTTGCTGCCCTACAGGGCAGCAAATGAGCCGATTAGTGATTGGAGAAGGGAGTTTGAGGAGAATTATATTCCCGAATTGTATGATAGGGCTGCAGTGCGGAAAGACTCTTTAAGTGCGGAGGATCTTTGCAACCTTATAAAGTCTTATCCTTATGGAAATCTATCAATAGTAGGAGGGAGGTTGCCTGATTATAATTCATATCTGCTTTCCATACTGCGTATGGGAAGTTGTAAACACTATTGTTCACAGGCAATCCTAGCCTCAAGATGTCTGGGAGTTCCGGTGGCTCTGGACTATACACCTCAATGGGCAACACGTAGCCTTGGTCATGAGTGGAATGTACTGATCTGTGACAGCAAGAGACCACTAAGTTTTGGAATTGGAGATGACTGCGCCCTGGGAGAGCATGTAGAAAGAATACCCGACAGGAAGGCTCCAAAAGTATATAGACAAACCTTCTCAAAGCAAAAGGAGAGTTTGATGATGCTACGGGGAAATGAAGAGATTCCGGGATCATTGTCATCACCCTGCATGAAGGATGTAACTGACCTCTACTATGATTGTACCAGTATTACAGTTGATTTTGATTTCAGACCCCCAGGTAAGAATAAGTTTGCTTACCTGGCCGTTTTTGATAATAAGGAATGGATCCCAGTCGCCTGGGCCAGAGTAAAGGGCGGGAGAGCTACTTTTAGTAAGATCAATAAGGAAATAATGTATTTGCCCGGTTATTTCTCAGAAGGGCGATTTATCCCAGCTGCCGATCCTATAATGGTTGATAGTTTGGGTAATTCAATTCCGGTTAGGTTTGATGCCGTGAATAAACAGACAGTAGTCCTGTACAGAAAATATCAAAATGCACTGGTGGAAGGGAAATGTGAGGATATGACAGGAGGCAGGTTCCAGGTAGCTAATAAGCCTGACTTCAGTGATGCTGTTGATATTGCCGTGATAGATGAACTGCCTGAATCCTGCTACCACATAATTAAGCCTGAGACAGAGGGTAGCTACAAATACTTTCGCTATCTGGCACGTTCGGGTGCGCTTGGAACAATAGCCGAACTTGAAGTATATGAGTTGGATAAAAAGCTCAGCGGAAAGATTATAGGAACAGAGCAGGATATCCCATATTTTACAAAGGAGAAGGCCTTTGATGGTGACCCACTTACAAGTTTTAACAAGTGGGGGATGGATGAGGTATGGCTTGGATTGGAGTTTGATAGTCCAAAGAAGATCACCAAACTTGTTTATCTGCCTGGCAATGATGACAACTGCATACGTGATGGTGAGTTGTATGAGCTATTTTACTGGGACAAGACGTGGAAGTCATTGGGACAGCAGTACGGTTCTGCTGAAACCTATAGACTGAGCTATGAGAATGTTCCGTCTGGGGCTCTTTTCCTTCTGCGCAACCATACAAAGGGTGTTGAAGAGCGAATTTTTACATATGAAAATAACAAGCAAGTATGGTGGTAGATATGAAAAGACGCAAATGCCCAGACCATTGGGCAGGTAAGAATACAATATACAAAGGATACACTTAGGTTACTTGGTGTTAACAAGTAGTAAATGCGTGATGACTTTTTATTCCTAGCCAGACAGCAAGGACACCCAGAATAATACTCAGAAGGATATAAAGGAGGGCAATTCTGCTGTTGCCATGCTCAATTAGGGTTAGATTCTCTGCAGCAAAAGTTGAGAAAGTGGTGTAGGCACCGCAGAAACCAGTAACAAAGAGCAATCTTAGGTCATTACTGTTTTGAGATGAAGAACTCAGCCCCCCGATAAGGACTCCAATCAGGAAGCAACCTGAAATATTCACAAGGAAAGTGGCCAGGGGGAAGTTCCCTATGTAGTATTTTGAGGTGACGACAGAGGCTAAATATCTGAATATAGCACCAAGTGCACCACCTAAGCCTACAAAAAAGAGCTGCTTCATCCTATTAGATCACTGGTTAACACTGATGAGATGCATTTCGAGGGTATCATAAAAACGCGTCACCATTATTTACTTGCAGTGCAATATTAACGCTTCTGTGGATATAATAGCGGATTCCGAACGGCAAAATTAGGGTATTCGTCGATTATTTTGGATTATTGCATTTATCTCTTGTAAGTTTAACTAACAAATTGGCTGCTTAACCAATCAGTCTAACAACAAAAACGTCTAATTATGAAAAGAGTATTATTAGTGTTTATGGCAGTTGCATTTGCTGCAGCTTCATACGGACAAGGATTTGCAGGATCATGGAAGCTCAATGCTTCAAAGAGCAAACTGAATGACCAGTTCAGCATGGCTCCAAAATCACTTAAGGTTACTCAAAACGGAAATGCTTTTGAAGTAGCAAAGACTGTTGAATTTCAGGGACAATCCAATGAGACAGTTGAGAAGTACACACTTGATGGCAAGGAATGTACAAATGCAGGCTTTATGAATTCTACAAAGAAATCAAAAGCTACTATTTCTGCAGACAAGAAAGTTGTTACTATCAAGAGTACTATTGCCACTGATAACGGAAATATTGAATCAGAAGAGATATTTTCTCTAAAGGATGGCGGTCTGGTATTTGAGACCAAGACCAAGTCTTCATGGGGTGATATGTCAGAAACTGGTTTCTACGAAAAGAAATAAGCTGCTTATTGGGAGTCAGTGTTGGGGCTGTCTCAGAACTAATTCTGGGGCAGCCTCTTTTTGTGTTGATTTCAGGACACCACTTTGTTCACTAATGGGTTAATATGTGCCGTATAATTTTGTGGGAAGGATTGTGAATCCGGCAGGATTCACAATCACTATTTATTAGTATTTGAATACAGGTCTTCCCGCGTCGTCAAAGTTGACAACCATCACACGGGCATGACGGTTTGGGTCGTAGAGGGGATCACCGACAATTTCCTCGTAATCACGGGCATGATAAATACTCAATGGAGTGATTCCGTCTTCTGCAACAGTAAAGCTGTTATGTCCGGGACCATAAATTCCTTTTTCAGCATCAGTAGCAAGTACGGGATACCTTGATTTCTTCCAAGAGTTGCGGTCAAGCAGGTCTGCGTTTTCATCTGCTTCGAGCAGACCCATGCAATAGCAGGCTCCTGTTGCACTACATGAGAAGGTAATATATATCTTGCCAGCATACCTGATAACAGCAGGTCCTTCATTTACCCAGAAACCAACTCTCTCCCAGTCGTAATCTGGTGTAGTAAGCATAAACTGAACAGTCTTCAGCTTGTTGGGAGATTCCATCTCGGCTATATAGAGGTTGGATGCGGCAAACTGGCCTCCTGTCTTCTCTGCCCAGATAAAGTACCTTTTCCCATTAAGTTCGAAAGTTGTGCCGTCAAGCGAAAAGTCTGTGAATGACTTTGGATCGTCGTCGGCAGCCTGCATCATACCTAGTTCAATCCATTCATCATTTAACGGGTCCTGGCCTGTGCATTCCAGGACAAAGGGACGAAGTTTCCAAATATCATCGCGCTCACTTGAGGCAAAATAGATATACCATTTGCCGTCTATATAATGAATCTCTGGAGCCCAGATGTGGTAACTCATTGGTCCAGATTCATGTCTGAACCACACATCAAAGGTTGCTGCATTTTTTAACTCCTCGATTGTCTTAGCTCTGCGCAGTTCTATGCGGTCGTATGTGGGAACCGATCCGGTAAAATAGTAATAGCCGTCTGTGTGTTTGTATATAAATGGATCAGCCCTTTGCTCAATCAATACTTCAGTTGGGTTCAAGGAGTATGTGTAGCTGGTAGCTTTCGACTCGGATCTCGGCTCTTCTTTGGGTCCGCAACATCCAGTAGACAAGATGCCCATACTCACAATACTCATATAAATGACACGACTGGTAACGCGTTTAGTATTTTTCATATCCTTACATTATTTCCGGTTCATGATTAACGAATATAGTCAAACTTGAAAATTAATCCGAAAATTACCTGAAAATTATTCTGATACGAGGCTGGCGGCCAGCCCTCAAGGGAGTAATAATGTGAGGTGCAATTATATGCTCTACAAATTAGAGTAGGCGGCGCTTGATCCCTTCCATATACAGCGGATAGGGCTGCACAAAATGTTCTACATGCAGAAGCAGGTGGTGGTATTATTATTTTTATTGCATTGTGTTGCGTAGCTATGGAGATAATTAGATTTCTATATGATTATGGGATAAGCATTGAGTCGGCGTTAAGCAAACTGGCTGCATTGTTTTGCAATGAGTGTTGTATTAATCTGGATTTGTTTGCAACTTTGATAAGAATGAAGCTCAAATACTTTACTTAATACTACTGATATGGCAAAAAAGAAAATTACAAAGGTTGAAGAAGGAACTTCTTCTCAGGCTGAACCAAAGAAGTTTGTCCCTACCGAAGAGGCTAAGGGCAAAGCCACCCGTCTGCGAGTTATTGCAGGACTGCTGTGGTTGCTGGCACTTGGTGCTCAGGCTGGAGCAATTGCTTTATTGTTCAAGCAGCCGGTCAATATGATGTGGATTATCATACTGATTGCTGTCGATCTGGCCCTGGCTGTATCCGGTTCGATTCTGTGGAAGAAATCCAATCGTCTAGATCCTGCTTCAAAGTCCAACAAGTTCATGTTCTTTATGCAGAGCCAGCTTGGTTTGGTAGTTGCTGTAATAGCCTTTTTGCCTTTCATTATTTTCGTACTTGGCAGCAAGAATATTGATGCCAAGCAGAAAGGTATTCTTGGCGGAATTGCAGCAGTGGCTCTTGTAATAGCAGGTATCACAGGTGTTGATTTTAATCCCCCGTCAGTTGAGGAATATACCGAGCAGACAGCAAGGGTAGAAGAGCTGACCGGAAAGAATGAAGTGTACTGGACCAAGTCCGGCTCCAAGTATCACCTGTATGATGACTGCCATTCAATCAATAGAGACGCAACAACCGAGATTTTTGCAGGCACAGTGGCCAAGGCTCGCGAATTGAAGAATATCACCGAGCTCTGCAAATTCTGTGAAAACAGGTCAGTCAAAGAAAAAGAAGCAGTTCCGGTTTCCGAACCCGAAGCTGAATCCATCCTTGAAGGAGTACTTGAGACAATTGAAGAATAATAACAACCAATAGACTACAATAATGCGAACCCTAACCTACTTAGCAGCAATTTTGCTACTGTGTTTTACCACAGGTTGTCGTGATCTGACAGGTAACAAGAGTCAGATTGCCTTTAAAGTCCTTCTTGAAAGACTAAATAAAATAAAAGCAGTAGAAGGTTTAGTTGTACTTGATGCTTCAAACCCTGATCATCAATTGCTTATAGAGGAAATTATAAGCAACCAGAAAGAAGCTAACCTCCCTTTAGTAAACCAGCTTTGTAAAGCCTGGATAGAGTATGCCTTAAGCACAGACGATGGCATTGAACTGAGAGTGTCGGATAGATGGAGATTCCGTGAATATCAGTTGTTGGTATATGATAGGAAGGTTACAATAGAACGTTATAAGCCGGTATATATTCTCGAGTCAATCCCTAAGGAGGGAGTAGTTACGAAAGTGATCATCAAGGTTAACAAAATCACTGGACTGTTATCAGAATTTAGTAGCGTACATATTGAACTAGCCCAGTAGGCTCCTTAAACGTATTGTCTATAAACCTTAAAGAAAGTTCACATACCATCCGGGCTATACTTGATAGCAATATCCTTCTTTTCAAGGACTAAGGCATGGGTCTAACTTGCCATAAGTTAAGGCTACAGTAAAAGGATATTGGTATATTTATTACTCTTGAATGGTCGGCGTTGCATAAAATAAATGCCCCAGGATTGCCTGGGGCATTTATTTTTATAAAACGGTCAAAGTTATTCGCCTGCTTCATTGAGGAAGAATTCAGCCATTTTTTTCATCGTATCATCATTGAATGTTACAGGGCCGTGTTGACCTTCAGGAACAGATATAAACTCTGTCAACAATCCTTTTTCTTTCAATGCCTCAGAGAAATATACGCTTTGGCAGTGAGGCACAACATTGTCAGCCTGTCCGTGTATAACGAGAAACTTGGGATCGTTCTCGTCAATAAAGGTCATGGGGTTAAGAAGAGCTATCATCTCAAGGTTGTCTGCCGGATTGCCTCTGATTAGTGCAGCCTCGGGAGAGTTACCTTCATTGGGTTTCTCGCACTCGCTCATACGGGTCATGTCGATAGGACCAAACCAATCTACTACAGCGCTGACATCACTACTGACTTCGGTGAACTGTCCCACATTGCCTTCGATATCAACAGTTGTACTACCTACAGTGTATTGCCTTACGTTGTTGGTTGTACCAGCCAATGAAGCAAGATGGCCACCGGAAGAGAAGCCTGTGATACCGATGAATGATGCGTCAATCTGATACTTGTCGGCATTAGCACGTATATAGCGAATTGCAGCCTTGACGTCGTTGATTTGTGCAGGATAGGGAGCATCACCACTTGAACGGTGGTTGATTGATATCACTGCAAAACCGCTCTCGAGCAGGGGCTTTCCAAGAGCGTTATAAGCAAATTGTTTCATATTGTTGGCAAACCATGCACTACCATAAATAACGATTACCGCCTTATAAGAAGGTTTTTCTACATCGGGCAAATAGATATCAAGGTTGTGGCATTCCAGTTCATCACCGGCATAATTGAGGTTAAGCCATTGTCTTTCTGTGTTTTGTCCAAAGCAGCCAACAAAACTAAATACAGCAACCAATGTTGCGATAACGATTTTTTTCATGCTTTTTTGTTATGTGTGAATTCTAAGTGTGTATTACAAAATAAGGTCGCACCTATATTCAAGATTGTCAAGTTTTGCTCCTAAACTCTTATAGAATTCAATTGAGTTTGTATTCCACTCAGATACCTGCCATCTGACTTTATGGCAATTTTGGGATCTGGCAAAACTGATAACCTCGTTGATTAGTTTGGTTCCCAAGCCTAGTCCACGATATTCTGGTTTTACATAAAGGTCATCCATGTACACTGATTTGCCGGTAAAGGTGTAGTAGGCAAAAAAGTAGGTTGCATATCCGATCATTTCCCCTTGTTCATTGAAGGCTCCAAATCCGTTGATATATTCATGCTCAGCCTCCATCTTCTCAAGAGTATTGGTCATAGAGTCCAGGTGTTTCTCGTATTCAGCAAATTCAGTGAATAATGCAAGTAATGCCGGATAATCAGTTACTTGTAGTGGTCTGATTGTTAAGTTCATTTTATCATTTTATCAGTGTGAATGTATTCAATATCTCCTTTTTTACCAAGTGTTTTGGCTTGCGTAAAACTATAAAGTGGCAGCAAATAAAAAAACTGATTGGATGAATGTTTGAAGAATTATTTGGGGTAGATGAAAATAAAAATCTCCGGCAGGTCTTGCCGGAGATTTTGTTTGGTTGGAACCTTTAAATAAGAGGTGTGCTATGAGGGACTATCATAAATGTAATCTTAAGCATGATTCCAATTGAGATCAGCAAGATTACTATAAAGGATACAATGAGCTTTGCACCTTTCAGGTTGGATGATACTTTGAAAGCGTTGAACATCAATGCGACCAGCCATACTGTGAGAACCATTGTGAGGATAAGGAGCAGTACTGCAAATAGTATCTGAGCCCCTGTTATTTCAACCGGGTTTCCGGTATTTGTAGTTATCCACAGAAGGAATTTGCCAAATGTCTCAAGTACCCCGGTGAATCCGGTGAATGAGGCAATTAGGTAAGGAGCACGTGCAAGGGCCTGAGTTCCGAAAATATCTATGGCTCGAACCGAGGACTTTGACAGTACTAGAGCAGCAATGTAAAACAGGACAGAAACCACAAGCCAGTTGGCCAGGTTTTGCACCAGGTAAACCCAGAGTGGAAACCCGATAGCAACCTTGACAGAAATCGGGTCGGGGAAGTGGATATGGCTGAAATAACTTACAGCCGTCGTAGCCAGCATAATTGCAAGTCCGATTAACAGTGACTTTGAACCGGCTACATACAGAAATGGGTTAAAGAGTCTTTTGATCATCACTTTGTAGTTTTTCGATTGTACTAATAAGGTCATCAAGCATATTTCTAACAGTAGGGTAGCTAAGGCCCAGCCTGGAGGCCATAAGCTTCAGGCTACCGCTGCTTTTTACAAAATCCAGAACAAACTCCTGGTCCTTGGCATCAAGTTTTAGAAGTACCGGCAGGTCATACTGCCCGGTAATGGTCGTATCGCAATCGCAGCATTTGAGGCTCTGGACCTGTAGGTCCGAGCCGCAACTTGGACATAGTATAGGCAGCTTCTTTTCCATATAACTTATGTTTGATTTGTATTAACAAAAATAATACAAAAATCAATAAAGTCAAGAAAAGAATTAAAAATATATACTTTAAGATGAATAAAATGAAACTATCTTGACTGGCATAGCTAAAGATTGCTGTGAGTAGAAAGGCTGGAGTACAGGTCGACGATCCTTTGCGTGGTTTGTCTGATGCCGAAGTCCTTTCTGGTGTTGTCTGACACGATTGCAGCTTTTTGGCGGAAGTCGTCCCTGTTGTCGAAGAAGGTTTTGAGTTCTGCGTAAAGCGACTCTTTAGAAGGAGGCATCCCGTGAATATGAACGAAGTTGTTTATCGCGTATTCATTATAGTTGGGTGGAGCAACGATGTGCCCCATTCTTTTGGAATTGACTGAGATTACATTCGCACCACGGGCGAGTGCCTCAATGGCCACACGTCCTACACCAAGAACCAGTTCGGGGAAGAACTCATGGATTTCCAATTTGCTGATAAAGCCCATATATCTGATGGCCTCCTCGTTAAGTCTTTGGTTTGTTGCATCGATAACAGGCATCAGTTCCGGCACTCCATTACCATCGCCGATTAAGAACAGTCTGATTTCAGGGAATTGCGGTTTCAGTATTTCGACCGATGAAATCAGGTGACGAATTACTTCCGAGTGTCTTCCATCAATCCTGCTGATATAGCCAATTGCGAACGGGGATATTGAGGGAAGCTTTTCCGGCAGCGGGATTCCGTTAGGGATAATAACTGATTTGTGGCGTATGTTCTCGTAATGCCTGGATACATTAAGAACCTGCTGGCTGACGAATATTATCGAGGTGCAGAGTTTTCTTGCTATAGCTGACCTTAGATCGTGTCTGACCCTACCGTGCACTGTAGCGACAACCGGGATTCCTAGTATTTTCCCTGCAAGGCATGCTGAAATAATAGGGAGTCTCTGATGTGCGTGGATAACTTCAATTTTGTATCGAAGGGCGAGGAAGATTATCAGAAGCGTATGGGTGAAGAGCAAGTTTGCTACCAATGAAGGTATCCAAACGAATTTTATCCTTTTGTCCAACAGCGTTGTTTGTCGTCCGTGACGAGTAGCAAGAATTATGTTGTGATCCATCGCAGCAAGCTCATTGCATAGCTCCCTGACATGATTTTCTGCACCCCCAAAGTCAAAGCGGTTGACCAACTGTAAGATACGCATATACTCTTGCCCACATATATAACGGTAAAGGTATTCAATTAACTGTTTGCATAAACAGGGGTATTGAAAAAAAACAATGATTTTTTGCGGTATTTATGAGATTACAAATGTCGCTGTAACGAGCAGGGGAAATAAATATATAGTCCCCATTCCATGTCAACCCACAATTATTACCCTTAGCCAGACCAGGTCATATCTATGTATAGTGTTTTGGTTATTATATAGTATTGAGAAAGGTATCAATAAAAAGTCAATAGCCCGTAAGCGGGCTATTGACTTTTTATTACCTTAATGTTGAAATATTACTTGGTGTGAAATGTGTTAAGGCATTTCGATGTTTTCCAGATCAGGAATAAAATGACGGGTGCTTGCATTATGTTTTTGCATTTCAGCAATCAAATTATCCATTTCCTTTATCATTTTTTGTCCGTCTTTGGGGTTGAAATCATTGGCGATAATATTCTGTGCATATTCCTTAGCCAATTCAAACTGTTCGGTTAGCATATAGATCTGAGCAAGGTTATAATATGCCATGTACCTGATTTTCTTTTCGCCTTTTGCTTCGGTATTGGTGTATTTTTTGGGAAGGCTCAAATAGTAGTCAATCGCCGGTTGGATATTGGTCATAAAGTCTTCCGGAATTGCATCTGCGGTAATAGCACTCAATGCATTCTTAGCAGTATTCCATGCTTCCAGAGAGGGTTGGAATTCAAGGTGTTTTTTGGATCCAATAGACCATAAATTTTCTCTGGTCCTCATGACTGGGTAGCCGAAATCATAATTAAGGCTACCATTTAATGATTTTATGGCTTCAGTTATTTGCTCATCAACCAGTTTGGCCTTGATTTCAAGTTTGTTGTTGTTATAATAGTTGGCAGCATCTGAACCTTTAGAATATTCACTAGACTTGAATTCTTTTTTACTGTCTCTTCTGGCCAGGGTATAGGAGGTAAGTCGGTTACCAGCATGGTCTTTAACTTCTGCTCTGGCCTCAAATGAATAGACAACTTTTGCATAATAATAATAGCTACGACCAGTTTCCTTTCCTTCTTTATCTTTGTGTACCTCTACACGTTCAGCTACCTCAGAACTCTCGATCATAAGGTCATTAAGGGTAACAGTTACATTGAAATGGGCAAGTTCGCTGATTTTTTGCTTTCCTTCGATTGCAATCAATTCGTTAGCCCTATCATTGGAATAGGCTTCAAGTGCAACAGTTTTATTAATTATTACAGAATAAGTCTTGAATGACGGTTCTAGGACCTGGTTTGGTAAACGGCGGTATGAGTAGTCAAACCATTCCTTGTCGATGTCGACCCTTTGTGCCGAAAGATTCAGAAAGAATAGGCTCGCGATCAGGGTGGGTAATAGATTTTTCATAATATATAAAATTTAAGATTTCAGGTTGATACGGATTGCTTTTTACTAGGTTGCAAAATGTGAATAATTTAAAATTGATATATATAAACATACTCGATATTTCAGCAGATCATGATGTGGCTTTTGACAGCGATCACGGCATCGGCTTCCAGTTTCTGAGCATTAAAAACTTGGTGGGCTTTTTTGCCATTTTCGGATGGACGGGCATTGCCTTGCTGAGCGGTGGAAAAGGACTGGGAATTACAATAATTATTTCGGTGCTTGCCGGTTTGGCCATGATGGTGATTATGGCTACCATTGTTTACTACCTGGGAAAGCTATCCGAGCACAATGTCCTGAATCTGAACAATGCCAAGGGGAAAATAGGTACAGTGTACCTAAAGATACCTGCAGAGCGCAAAGGCATGGGGAAGGTACAGATTATCGTGCAGGGATTTCAGACGCTCAATGCCAATGCCGTTGAAGGAGAAAATACCGCCAAGATTCAGGTTGCCAATTCCAATGCCACAAGGCGTGAAAAAGAGGCTGAAGCCGAACGCAAGGCTGTGGCTGCTGAAAAGGTCGCCCAGGCCAAGGGTATCTTTGAAATACTGGGTAAGCAGGCCAGCGGTTTTGAAAAGCTGGTTAATGCTGCCAATAATGATGCCCAGAAAGCAGTGATGATGATGATTGCCGAAAAGCCCATTCCTGTTGAACCTGCACCTACACCAAAAGAGAAATCAGGCACAGGTAAGGATAAGAAGTAATGCATTAGAGCTTATCTCAAAATACTGATTTGTATGAACGTCCTTGTGACACCTGCCAGGCAGGCGTCGCAAGGACGTTTTCGATTATAAGACTTTTTGCACAGCCTCTTTATTGTTGCTATACCGCAGCAGGAAATATTGAAATAACCGGTCATATACTATTGCTTTCCAGAATCATCGTTTATATTGGGTAGCATTTGGCGTACAAATGAAGTTCTTAAGTGAAAATCCATGGACCCCCTGTGACTCATACTTAATTGCAAATAATTCAAACATTGTGTGATATAAATGGCTGGAGTAACACGCTCTGTAAGTTTCGTTTCTCGCATTTGAATTAGTATCAACGGATACGATATTTACTTTTGGGACTTAGATAATTACCCACCAAAAAAAGTTTATGGCCTCCCCTCCCGTGATGACCTTGAACGTTACTCATACATTCGTAAGGCAAGAAAAACATTAGTAGGAGACCTTATCAATACCAAAATTGCGGGAAGAGCTTATCAGATACAGGCAATTCGAGCTGTAATGGAAGCTGTCGAAAAACGAAAACGCAAATTCTTGTTGGTGATGGCGACTGGAACAGGAAAGACAAGAACCTGTATTGCTTTGGTTGATGCGTTGATGAGAGCTGGATGGGCAGAACGGGTTTTGTTTTTAGTTGACAGAATTGCACTTCGTGACCAAACATTGGAAGCATTCAAAGAACATTTACCTAACGAACCTCGATGGCCAAAACAAGGCGAAAAAGAAATAGCAACAGACCGAAGGATTTATGTTTCGATTTATCAGACAATGTTGAACGTAATTCGCAATGAAGAAAAGTCTTTAAGCCCTCATTTCTTTGATTTGATTGTGGTTGACGAAAGTCACAGAAGTATTTACAATGTATATCAGGACACTAGTGAAAATTCATGTATAAAAAAGCAACGGCAACGACAGTTCCATACATGAACAAAACAACTTGCAACTCTATACCTGTAATAATCCCCCCCCATCGAACTCCAAACCCAATTTGCCCAAATCGTAGAAAAAGCCGAGCCCTCAAAACTCAATACCAACAAAGCCTGCAGGAGTTGGAGAATTTGTATGGTAGTTTAAGCCAAAAGGCGTTTCGAGGGGAGCTAACCCTGAAAGATGAAAGTTTGTTAATGGCTGCGGAGCCTGAAACTAAATACGGCAAGTAATGAGGCTTGGGTTAATAGTAAATGTTTATAGCATAATACGATACTCCCTTAGCAGTTCGCTTCCACTGATTAGAAGCTTAACGTTTTTTCTTAAAGAATTCCTTGACGAGCTTGCTGCATTCTTCGGCCAGAATGCCGCCGAGGACTTCGGTGCGGGGATGGAGGGGGGAGGGGGTAAGACGGCTAAAGCCACGCTGAGGATCCGAAGCACCATAAACTATCCGGCCTATCTGTGCCCAGCTCAGGG
>Ga0209510_1004093_pt1 | contig 13149 bp, 10 predicted proteins | sample BiotimSIPDNA_FD_185749 | JGI IMG/M metagenome (GOLD analysis project Ga0209510, IMG submission 185749) | Anaerobic biogas reactor microbial communites from Washington, USA - Biogas_R1 time_0 SIP DNA (SPAdes) (version 2) | ecosystem: Engineered > Bioreactor > Anaerobic > Unclassified | place... | reverse complement strand
GATCCGGCAACGGCAAAGCAGCGGGCTCGGGATTTGGCGGATCAGTACAGAGAAAAGTGTCCCAAGGCGGTGGAAACGCTGGAAGAAGGCCTTGAGGATGCGCTGACTTTTCTGGCATTTCCCAAACTGGATACCAGAAAAGTCAGCTCCAACAACATGCTGGAGCGGCTCAATAAGGAGATCCGGAGGCGAACCAGGGTGGTCGGCATCTTCCCCAACCCGGAGTCCTATCTGCGGCTGGTGACAGTGTACCTGATGGAATACTCGGAAGAATGGTCAGTGACCAGAGGATACCTGAGTGAAGATTCGCTCAAATCACTGGATAAACAGGCAGCGTGACATGGTAAACGGAGTCCAAAGTTGCGAACTTGATTTGACAGTACCAAATTTTTGTCCGGCTCGAACTGAACTTATTATATTGCTAAACACACATCTGAAATCTTAAAGCGCCGCCGTTTCACATCAACGGCGGCCCTTATATTGATTCGTCCGCTTTGTTTTCAATATCAAAGCGAATGATTGAACGGTATCGCTACTCCCCCTCCTGATAGACCAATCGGCTTAATTGGTTCATTTCTTCAATGAAACCGTCCACCTGGAGCGCCCCCTGATACAGCCGGTCAATCAGGCCTTCTATCTGCTGCCAGGCTTGGCTGCCCAAGAGCAGGGAATGGGCAGTGGTGGTCATGTACCGGGCTCTTTGGCGGTAATCCGCGATTTCTTCTTCGGATATCATCCACTTGAGCTTTTCCTGGTTTGCCAAATCCAGGTTCAGTTGACTGACCCGCTCGCGTAGGAAGGCCAGGTTGCCGCTGGCTTCCTTTTCCTCCTCCAGGACCTTGATTTGCTCGGTAAAATCCTTCAGCTGGCTTTTCATAAAGGTGATGCGACCCTCATATTCCTCGTCTGTGTAGGCATAGGGCGCGTTCTCATCCGGGTGGATGGCGTAATACCGCCTGGGGTCGGCCTCCTTGGTAGACAGGGTCTTGAGCAATTCCATCGCCAATTCTGGGTGCTTGCTGTTGGGGTTGATGATGGCGGCATACACGGTGACATTGGACAGGGGCGTCTGCCCATCCTCAAAGACAAAGGGCGGGACGTCGCGGACGCTTTCCGGGTCATACTCCAGGGTGAACTGGCGGCCTGATGAAAACAGGGCGACCAAATGGTTGGTGGGGCCGGTTTCACTGGTCGGGTCCTCCACCTCCACATCCGGACGCAGGTCTTTGGCGCTCAGGTAGGCGCTCAGCGCGTGGCGCAGGGCCGGGTGGTCAAAATCCAGGGCCTGGCCGGGCTGTTCATAGTGCAGGATGTATTGCCTGAGCAGGTGATTGAGCACCTGGGGGCTGTCGCCAAAGGTGAAGAAGATGAGGTCATCCCGCTCGCTGTTGGCAAAGGCCAGGCGGGCATCCATGAGTTCGCCCCAGGTCATGGGCAGGGGCTTATCAAAAAACACCTCCCGCCAGTGCTTGACCCGCACGGAGGTTTCAAGGCTGTTGACGCTGTTTGGCACGGCGCGCAGACGGCCTTGCGCGTCCGTCATGGCGGCATATAGTTTGGGGTAGAGGGCGGCGGCGTCCTGTGCCAGTTCCGCATCCTGGCTCAAGTCCATGGCGTAGCCCTTGTTGAGCAGGGCGGTGAAATCCGGGCTGACCGAGATGCTGTACACATCCACCGTGTCATCCCCTGACTGCACCCAGAGGAAGACATCCTCGGGCTTGGGCGACTCGCCCTGCTGCAGGGTGGGCAAGACAAGGGGATGCGCCTGCTGGAAGCGCTGCAGGGCGTCAGAGGATACATGGCCCCTGATGGTCAGTTCCCGGGCGTCTATCACCCGGTCGGTCTGCCTGGTGGCCAGGCTGCCGGAGTACACGGCATAGCCGCCATCCAGGATAAAGCCCTGGGCGAAATTGGTGTCCATGTGGTCCAGGTTCAGCAGCGCCACCCGCTCAAAAGGCGCAAGCGCGGTGGAAGCCTTGACCTGTTTGTCCTGGGCGTAAAGGATACGGTCATTTTGCGCGTCATACGCCAAGGCGCCGATACCGCCGGAATAGGGAAAGGCCTCGGGCATCTTCATGGGCAGGGGCGTTTCTTTGCCGGTTTCCAGTTCATAGGCCGCCAACTGCCAGAAGGCGCGACCGTCCGGCCGTTCTTCCACCTTGGCCAGGAGCAGCTGCCCGGGCTTGTAGGGCGCGAAGGCCAGGGCATCCGGCATATCAATCAAGCTGGTTTCCCCGGTCTTCAGGTCGCTTTTGGCCAAGGCCAGCGGCGCGAAATCCAAAGCGCTGCCGCCATCCATCAAAGGGGTCATCAGGCTGTCCCCCATCAGGGAGGGGTGCAGGGGCATGTAAGGCGGCTGGGACATGGGCTTTGTATCAATGGCTGTGTCCCGCCAGGTGATGCCATCCCGGGTGATGCTGCCCAGGCGGCCGGTTGCCATGTCAAAGCCATACAGGGCCTCCCCCTGCGCCAGCAAGTGGGTGACGCTCTCCTCCGGCGGCAGGGTCACCAGGGTTTCAGCCTCCTTGCCGGGGTTAATGGACAACACTACAAAGCCATTCTCGCCATCCATCAGGGCGTAGAGCGTATCCTGTATCGCGGCCAGGCTCTTGGCCCATTGACCGGTCAGCAGGTCATCCGCGTCTGACAAGGCGCGCGCGTTCAACAGTCCGCCTGAAAGAATCAAGCAGATGGTTAAGAGATACAGCATCCATTTCTTCATGGTTTCCTCCTCAAATGGGTACGGTCAAGCGTGTTATCGGCGTTTGCTCAGCCGTTGCCGGAAGCGGCGGGGTCATAATTCATGTACAGGATTTGACCGCTTTTCGCGTCCAGGGCGACAACATAGATGCCGCTGCCGCCGTGAAAGCTGAGCATCCAGAAGGGCTGCTCCGTCTCAAAAGGCTGGGCGCCGGCGCGTAGCAGGTAACTGGGCCAGATAAGCTCAAAGGGTTCTTTGTCCACCGCCTCCCGGCCATAGGTGACCCTCAGCGTCTCAAGCGCCAGGCTGATGGCTTTATCTTCGCTGATGTCGTCCTTCCGGGGTGTTCCGGCACCATAACGCTCCACGGAAAAGCCCGCGTCGCGGAACAACTGGTCATGTTGGGCGGCTTCCGCCACGGTCAAAAAGTATTCATCCTGTGCGGCCGCTTTGACCGCGTCAGCCTTGTCTTTCAGCTCTTTGAGCCAGGGCAGGATATAGCCCGCGTAGGCCTTGGCCCGGCCCCAATCGCTACGGGTATAGGTGCCCTCATCTACCCCGCTGAAGGACCACCGGGTCAGGACGGCCTCATCCGCCGCCTCATTCAAGCGGATTTCATAATCGCCAATGAGCGATGTGGGGCCAATGAAGGTTTGATATTCATGTTCCGGCGTCAGCCGCAGCACCCATAACGCGGCCCCGTCCACCTCCTGTAGGGAGAAATCCTGGACAAACATGGAAAGGCTCTCGCCCTTAACCTGGAACGCGTCCTGAAGGACGGCCCTGGCTTTTTGCAGGGCGGCGGCTTCCGCCGCCTGGCCCGGGCCGGGCGTCAGGTAAACAGCGCCATCCAGCAAATCCCCAAACCCGGCCGCCGTCATCCTTTGCGCGGCGTCCGCTTTCCGCGCGGCTGTCAGGCGGGGGAAGGCCTGTGTATTCATGTACTCCTCAACCGCGTCCCGGAGGCCAATTAAACTGCCTGCCGGCAGCGCGCGCTTGCTGTCATCCGGCTGGAACCAGGCGGCCTTCAACACCTCGCCTTGGGGGGAGGACAAGAGGATGTAAAAGGACTCCTGCCCCGCTTCGCCGTCATTTTTGCCTGCCGCTTCAAAGGTCATGGCGTACCAGCGGCTTTTGTCTTCCCGGCTTTCCATAAAGGATTGATAGCCCCGCGCCATTCCGCTGATGTACTCAAGCGGCAAGCCATACCTGGCCGCCAGCGCCCGCGCGGCCCTGTCCCAGGCCTCCTCGGGCTGTAAATCATCCTGGCCGGGCACCGCGTGGGCATCCCCCGCCAGTATCTCATCGACAAGGGGCTGGTCTGAGCGGGTCATCTGGTCCACCCGGGCGCGCTCCTGAAGGTCCCACTGCTCAGACTTGGACCAGTCCACCCGGGACATCTTGTCGTAGTAATTTTGAACCGCCTGCTTGTAGGCCAGCAGCTGCTCCTGTCCCCACACCGGGGAGGCCAGCCCCTTGTCCGGGTTGTATTCCGCGCTGCCCTCCAGGCTCCATCTGGTATCGGCAACCGCATTGTTCCGGATACTGACCTCGTACTCGCCAACCTCCGCCGGGTAGGTGTTCTTCGGGGTCAGGCGAACCAGCCAATCCGCCCCATCTTTTTTGATGTTTACCTCAAACAAACCGATGGTTTCTTCGCTCAGCCCAAAGGACTGGCCCAGGGCCTCCACCGCCAATTGGCGGGCATTCATCCTCGCGGACAGGCTGAGGCCAAGCGCCAGCGCGGTCCCTGCCAACAGCAGGGCCAGTATCAGCGCCAGGGCGGGCACCAGGCGGAATCGCCGCGCCGGCGTCCTTGCGCCTTCCCGGCGCAAGCCCTGGATGACGGCCTCCTCACGCTCAAAGCGGATGCCGGAAAGGCGGCGGTCAATGAGGGGCGCAAGTTCAGTCTTCTTCATTGAAGAACCATCCTTTCAGTTGCTTTGACAGCTTGTTTCGGGCGCGTATCAGGCGGGAGGATACCGTGGGCAGGGGCAAAGCCAGCGCCCGCGCGATGTCCCTCAAGAGCAGGTTCTGGTAGTAAAACAGCAGGATGACATCCTTGTATTTCGCGGGCAGGCTCATGATGGCTTTTATCACCGTGTCATCAAAGGCCTCCGGCCCTTCCCCCGGGTCTTTCAGGTTTAATAGCGCCTGCTCCCCGTCCACACGCTTGCGCCAGGGGGAGCGCAGGCTGTCCTTGCAGGTGTTGATGGCAATCCGCGCAAGCCAGGTGCGTTCACTGCTTTCATTGCGAAAGGATGGAAAGGCTTTCATCGCTTTGAGAAAGCTTTCCTGCGCGGCGTCCTGGGCTTCCATCTCATCCCCCAGGTACAAAAAGCAAAGCCGGGTCACAAAATCGCCGTGCTCAGCCATCAGCCGCCTGGCCAGGGCTTCTATCGCCGCCGCGGTTTCACGCATGCCTCGCCCTCCCTTCACCATTTAGACGAACGAAGGGGAAGGAATTATTCATCCAAAAAAGAAATTCATTTGTGACCGGCTTTCCATTATCCATGTGGTCTGCCCCCAGTCTTTGTACCAACCAGTGAGTTAGTAAAGACCGTTTCCTGGCACCCGCATTCCTTCATAGGCTTGGCCACATCGTAACACAGGGTACCGAGGCGCTCAAGGGCGCGCAATGTTACTGAGGTGTACTAGCACAGCTGGTAGCGCGCTACATTCGCATTGTCGAGGTCAGCGGTTCGAATCCGCTATGCTCCAGGAGGAACATGAAAAACCTCGCTCAATTGGGTGTGATGAGCACAAATGTCCAGGTGATTCAATATGAAGCGCTGAGATGGAAGGCTTTGCGGCAGGAAATTCTGCTTGAGAAGAGCCAAGCCGATGCCCTGGTCAATTATCCCGGAATGCGGTAAGCGCTTAAGAAAAGAGCACAGTCCAACGTAAAAACGCCATACAAAACCAGCCCGTTCTGAATAAGGGCGCAAAGACATCACTGTATCAAGTGCTTCATAGCCTTTCCTTTGACTATCGCGCCTGCTGAACCTACAACATCTTGACACCATCATAAAGCAAGACGCCTTTGCAAGTCTGCACTGTATGCGGTAAGATATACTACAAATCAGGGAATCGGCAGAAATTCTGTGATGATACGGAGTGCCAGAGGGAACGGAATCGGCGCAAGGCCAACCGATATGCGGCGATAAAGAGAGAAGAAAACAACAATTAATGACATAACACAGACAGGAGCAAGCAAACGTGGCAGCAATTGATGACCTCATCCATCAAATAGACGATCCCGATCTTCGTGATCGCATCCGGCAGGAAGTTGACCGGATGAACAAACAAAAGAAGTTCGGTTTGGTGTTTGAGGAACACTTGCCAGAATGTACTCCCTTGTTTGATATGCCGATAAAGCGTGGAAGCAAGGTCGCCTTGAAGGCCGGGAAAGTATCTGAGACCTATACGGTTTTAAAAGTAATCAAGGGTGAAGCTTTTTGCATGCCTAAGGCAGAAGGGGAGTCATTCGTGTTTCCGGTTGATTCCTTGGTGGCTGTTGCAGAGTTTGGTGATCCAATCTATCCCTATCTCAAGCCAATTGACACAATAAGCAATGCTCCTGACAGCAGCCTGTGGCACACATTAATTGAAGCAGATAATTATCATGCCCTTCAATTGCTGGAATACTTGTATGCTGGCAATGTAGACTGCATCTATATTGATCCGCCTTATAACACGGGTGCCCGGGACTGGAAATACAACAACGACTATGTGGACGGCAATGATGCCTATCGCCACAGCAAGTGGTTATCCATGATGCAGAAGCGATTGAAGATTGCCAAGAAGCTGTTGAAGCCACAGGACTCTGTGTTGATTGTCACCATTGACGAAAAGGAATACCTTCACCTAGGGTGCTTGCTTGAGGAAATGTTTCCAGAAGCAAGGATGCAGATGATAAGTACAATAATAAATCCCAAGGGAGTGTCGTCTCAGACTGGTTTTCGACGCGCAGATGAGTACATTTACTTCGTTTTCATTGGAAATTCTAGTCCAGTTGCACTGCCACTTCAAAACGAGTGGTCTCCTTCCTCTATTCGCTCATCAATGCCTACGAACAAGAAATCAATATTGAAATGTGAGCCAGGATGGACTTCGATGATGAGAAGGGGCTCGCACTCAACGAGAGCTGAACGTCCCGGACTGTATTATGCCATATATGCAAATCAAAAAGCTCGAAGAATAGTCAAAGTTGGTGAAGTGATTCCTCTAGATAAAACCAGGGACGAGGACTATGAAGGTCTTTTACAAATCCTACCTATTCGCACAAATGGAGATTATGGATGTTGGCAAGTAAGCCCTGATGAACTGAGAAAAAGAATTGAACAGGGACGTGTTCGTCTAGGTCGCGAGACAGCGTACGGATTCGTAGTGAACTATCTTCCAGATGGCGAGTATACTAGGGTTATTGATGGTGACTATGAAATAGTTGGTCGTGCAGATGACAACTCCCTAATAGCTCAGCGCGAAGCAGGAAAGCAAGAAAAGTGGATTGCATCAACACAGTGGAAAATCGCATCACACGATGCATCTTCTTATGGATCTAGTCTGTTAAGTTCTATACTTAAAAGCAAGCGCTTCGCATTCCCGAAATCAATTTATGCGTTAAGAGACACCCTCTTGTTTTTTGTTGCCAACAAACCTCATGCTCTCATTGTTGACTTCTTCGCAGGCTCTGGCACTACCCTCCATGCTGTCAATCTATTGAATGCCGAGGACGGCGGGCAGCGCCGTTGCATAATGGTGACAAACAACGAGGTTTCTGATGATGAGGCAAAAACACTGACCAAACAAGGCTACAACCCTGGCACCCCTGAATGGGAAAAGCTGGGCATCGCACATTATGTAACCTGGCCACGAACTGTATGCAGCATCAAAGGACAGGATATTAACGGGAATCCCCTCAAGGGGAGCTATATCGGCAGCGACCTTCAAATGTCAGATGGCTTCAAGGCCAATGTTGCCTTTTACAAGCTTTGCTTCCTTGATAAGACCAGCGTGTCTCTGGGGCACCAGTTCAAGGAAATGTTGCCAATACTCTGGATGAAAGCAGGAGCTTATGGGCTTTGCCCCTGTCTGAGCAACGATGTAACTCCGGCTATACTTATGCTGCCAGAAAACCGATTCGCTGTTCTGACTGATGAGATGTCCTTCTCAGACTTTCAGTCTCAAGTGAATGCCTGTCCGGAAATTGAAACTGTGTATATCGTCACGGATTATGGTGCTGGGTACCGGGCAATGATCAAAGACCTGAACGCACCTCATGCGTTTCAGCTTTACCGTGATTATCTAGATAATTTCCGAATTAACACGGGGAGGAACTAACCATGAGGGTTGAGTTGTTTCCGTTTCAGAAAAAGGCAGTATCCGAGCTTCGTGTCAAAATGGCAGAGGCCTTGGGCAGCTATCATCGCACTCATACACCTCAGGTAGTTTCTCTTCAAGCACCTACAGGATCCGGCAAAACCATCATCATGGCTGCTCTGGTTGAAGACATCTATTTTGGCACAGACCGATATACTGAGCAGCCCAATGCGATCTTTGTATGGCTGTCAGACTCACCACAATTGAATGAGCAGTCCAAGCAGAAGTTTGATCTGCAGGCAGACAGATTACGCCTGAACCAATGCGTCACCATCGAAGATGAATCCTTTGATATGGAGATGCTGGAGGACGGCCATATCTATTTCCTCAACACACAGAAGCTTGGCATATCTGGAAACCTGGGCAAAAACTCGGATACCCGGCAGTACACCATTTGGCAGACCCTCGAAAATACTGTGCGTGAAAAGAGCGACCGCTTGTACTTCCTGATTGATGAAGCACATCGAGGCATGCAAGGCCGAGAAGCTGGCAAAGCGACATCTATCATGCAGCGCTTTATTAAAGGAAAGCCCTCTCTTAATCTCCCGCCAATGCCTGTGGTTGTTGGCATCAGTGCTACAGCTGAACGATTCAATAGTCTGATTGGCAATACAACATCTACTCTGCATCGGTGTGTTATCAAGCCAAACGAAGTTCGTGCCTCAGGATTATTGAAAGACAGAATCGTAGTCGTATACCCTGAAGATCCTAAGCGAAATAATGAAATGGCTTTGTTACAGGCCGCCACAGATGAATGGAAGCACAAATGCGACCATTGGTACCAATACTCGTATGAACAGCATTATGCCCAGGTCAACCCTATCTTTCTCATTCAAGTATTGGCAGGGTCTGATAAGGTTGTATCTGAGACCAACCTGAACGACGTCATTGCCAAAGTTGAAGAACGCCTGGGTGTACCTTTCAAGTCTCACGAGGTTGTTCATACTTTCGGATCTATTTCTGCATTGACGATCAATGGCCTCCAAGTGGAACATGTAGAGCCTTCGAAAATCAACGAAGATAAAAGGATTCGCGTCGTTCTGTTCAAGGAGAACCTGTCCACAGGCTGGGATTGTCCGCGTGCTGAAACCATGATGTCTTTCCGGCGTGCACAGGATGCTACTTACATTGCGCAATTGCTCGGACGCATGGTGCGAACACCTTTGCAAAGCCACATTCTAGTAGATGATTCCCTTAATGAAGTCCGTTTGTTTTTGCCATATTTTGACGAGAAAACCGTCACATCTATTGTAGAAGCGCTTCAAAGCACAGAAGGGGGAGACCTCCCAACTGTGGTTGACGGGGAGTCTTTGGAACAGCCACAATATGTGCCATGGACTATACATACAAAAAGATCCAGTAAGCCAATTGATGATCAAATAGGTTTTTTCCCCGATGGCTCTCAGCCAATAGCGCCGAACAACTCAAACAATGAAACTAGTGATGACGAGAATGACGCTGATAAGATTCGTCCTGTTCATACACAAGAAATTCCAACGCCACTAGTGCCCGGGAAACCCTCTAAACCAACTGGCTGTGACACACCGACAAATACTATGGTGCAAACCAGGTTGGCTGCTGCAGGCATCGATCGGCCAGCAATTACCAAATTTATCAACGATAAAGCTCTGCTCACGTATATCGTTCGGTTTGAGAAAATCAACAGCTATATGAGGTCACTTCTCGACCTTGCAAGTTTACTAACAAGAGAAGATATTTACCGCCCAGCATTAGAAGAAGTCAAAACCGATGTGGTGCAGATGATCCGTAAGTATGTCGAGAACCTCCACAAAACCGGGACGTATGACGAACTTGCAAGCCAGGTATTATCATTTAAGCTGTCCGTGAGCATCTTTGATGCTTTCGGGGAGGTTCTGGCCAATAAGGCCTTGGAAAATCTGTATGCTGCGAGCGAAAGCGATCTAGATCGCCAGCTCCGTGCTGCTGATAATCGGTTAAGCGGCTTTGGATTCCCGGTTTATTATGGCCACGCCTATTTCGATGATGATAATCCTTCTGCTTACAAAATTGATTGTATTCTGTTCGCAGCGGATGATGATTGTATCGGAGCGCTTAATCGTTATGCGCAAGCAAAATTCCACGGCTTCAATGACACACATCGCAAGTATGTTTACGGCAAATCAGAAAAGTGCAGAAAGCAGTATCGCGACATCATCGCCGATAGCGATAAAGTTAGTAAACATAACTTTACTCTGCCGGAAACCATCAATGTGAAAGTAGACCAAGATGGCAAAGCGTTCGATAACCATCTGTTTGCTGATGAGCAAGGAATAGCCAGAATCAAACTAAATGGTTGGGAAGAAGGGGTTTTGGCGGAAGAGGAGAAGCAAACAGACTTTGTCTGTTGGCTACGCAACCCACCCAGGGAAAAATGGTCATTGTGCATCCCCTATGAGATCGGTGGTGAGGTGAAGTCTGCCTATCCAGATTTCCTAATCGTGAGAAGCGATCCGAAATTGGACTATATCCTTGATATTCTTGAGCCTCATAGCCCGGATTTTAAAGACAACCTTGGAAAGGCGAAAGGCTTCGCCAAATACGCAGAAAATGAACCCAATATCGGCCGTGTGCAAATCATTCGCACAGGTAAAGACGCAGCTGGCAAAACGCGCTTCAAGCGACTCGACTTGTCACAAGGCGCTATACGAGAAAAGGTATTGAAAGCGCAGAATAACGATGAACTTGATCACATTTTCGATATTGATGGGGTGTTCCAATAAACAGGGGCACACCTGGTGTAAGTAGAGTAATGATTAAAATGGGCAAAGTCAAGAGTTGGCAGTAGCGCCGCTTTTTATGTAAACCTCGTTTGAGGTGGCTCCGGTAATCCAGGGTAAAGACAGGCTTTGCCCCTTGGCTGCAATCTAAGACGGCGGACACTGGCGGTCAAGAGAAAAGCACAGCAGCCCTCCTGATGATTTGCTGTATGAAACCCAGGGCAGGCCGAAGGGGCGAAGCCGGTAGGAATTCTTCAGCAAGGCCCGCCCTGCCTGCGCACGTCCGCCCTGGGCAAGCGCTACGGATGGGGCAGCCACCACAATGAAGAGGGCAAGGTGGCGCCGTTCGGCATCGGTACGCCGGAATATGACAGACAGGCGCAGGACCCCGGTCTGAAGTAGCTGAAGGCCATACGTAGGAGAAAAAATGGCTTATACTGAACTCAATCGTTCAGTATTAAAGTTGTTTCACAAAACAGATAATCCGGTTGGCTTCGGTGAAGCCCTGCCGCAAATGCCAGGCCAGGCTGCCGGTGTTGTGAAGCTCGCAATCGCTGGCAAATTCGGCGCAGCCTTTCTCTTTTGCCCAGTGTTCGCAGGCCTTCAGCAGTTCCCCGGCCGCCCCGCGCCCCCGGAAGGCTTCTTCCACATAGATGCCCTCCAGAAAGCCCACCGGGCTGTTTTCGGTGCCCTCCACATAGTCATGCCGTAGTTGAACCTGGGCAAAGCCGACAGCCCGCCCATCCGCTTCATGCAAAAACACCGCGGCCCCCGGGTCCTCTAGCAGTTCCGCGAACTCCTCAGTGATTTCCGCTTCTGTGTGATCCGGCCAGAGGGCCAGGGCTAGGAGGACCACTTCCGGTAGAATCTCTCGTTTTGCCTGATAGATCATGGCTGCCTCATTTCATATGTGTCGTCTTTTTGAATTAACTCGATTATATCCGAATCGGCGTGACTTGAGAAACTGCTAGCCGATATCTTGCAGATACATCATCACTGCAAGTTACGCGTATTCTACTTTCACGCCGCACTTCGTCGCATAGTCAATCGTATTCTTCGTCCCACCCGGTGCCCCGTCGTATACCGCGAAAACCCTTGACGACTGGTCAACCATCCATTCATCACGCTTCTGGAACGACGCCATGCTGTACACGGGACTAATCGCCTCAACCAAGTCGGCTGCTTCCAGCACCTCTGCGTATTGCCGTCTCCAGTTTGCTGACCATCGGGAGTCACAACGGGGATAAGGAAGCGCAGCGATGAGCCTCAGGTCTGGATTTTCCTGACGAAGCCTGATCACAATTTGCCCCGCCCAAATATCGACACCACGAGCCATACCAGTAATGAAGGTCGTGTATCCATCGTGAATGGCTTTGAGAATTGCTTCCTCGAGGCCTTTTTTGATCTCCTTTTCAGACCTTTTCAGCTTTTCCGGGCGGTGGCCGGTAAAGCAGCACCGGCGGCTTCGCAACTCCTGTTCACTCATGACAACAACCAGCTTCGCTTGACTGAGCAGATGATGCGCGCATACTCCGCCGGATGACTTTCAGGCAGTTCATCAAAGCATCAATGCTCTCCGCGTTCGAAAAGCTCATCACGACATCCGAATCCAATATCTCGACCTCTCTTCTCCTTTGCCTGTTCAGGAGTTTCCCGATTGGTGCAGGCGCGTCCAAATTCCTGAACAACAGCAAAGCGACATCGGAAGTATCTCCCATGTGGATACCAATGTCGCACTTGCCAAATTCCAGGTCCTTTCCTTCGTTGCGGATCAATCTGCTTCTCCAAATATCATCTGACTGCCTTGGCTTCAACGAACCATCTGCCCAAGTTATTCCCGGACAACGCCCCGCTGCGCTCAAAGAACAGATAACTCTGCTTGCCACGAATCACCACTGTATAGCGGTCACCCTGGCCTCCGGCTTTCATCGCGGCTGCCTGGCGGATGTCCGTGACCTTGTCTATTTCGAACACCTTGCCATCGAGCCATTTGATCTCCAGCGGCATCAGGTTCCCGGCAGCGTTGAAAGCGGCCTTCACATCGACGTACACGCGCTCAGAGACGCTACTCCTCACGGACGTTCACCTCCATATCCCGAAGGAACTTGCTTCCGGCCTGCACGGGCGGTTCCCTGAACTGATACCCTTTACGCTTCAGTACCCGGAACTTGAAATCCAGCATCTCCGGCGGGATGCGCAGGGTGGACGCTACCCCGAAAAACGACAGATCATCATTGAGCAGTTCAAACACATCCTCATCCTTCAGCAGCAGTTCAGCGGCAAATACATTCGCTTCATACTCAGTTGAAGAAGTGTCGTCAAAAAGGG
>Ga0209510_1004089_pt1 | contig 13166 bp, 8 predicted proteins | sample BiotimSIPDNA_FD_185749 | JGI IMG/M metagenome (GOLD analysis project Ga0209510, IMG submission 185749) | Anaerobic biogas reactor microbial communites from Washington, USA - Biogas_R1 time_0 SIP DNA (SPAdes) (version 2) | ecosystem: Engineered > Bioreactor > Anaerobic > Unclassified | place... | reverse complement strand
CATTTCAAGCCCGTTCTTCACCAATGCTCCCCTTACAGCCCCCTCGTTCAGGAAGCGAGTCATCGCCGGGTTGTACACCAGATCAAACAACAGATGCCCCTCTCCCAGCCTGTCGTAATCCAACGGTGGACAGGTCTCTGTCTTGGGCGACATGCCCAAAGGCGTGGTATTGACAATCAAACGATGGGATTGGTACAGGTCAGCCGTCAAGGCCTCATAGGTCAAACGGTCAGGCCCTGGTGTTCTGGAAACACACACATACGGCACGCCCAATTGTTCCAACCCGAAACAAACAGCCTTCGAAGCACCGCCGGTACCCAGCACCAAAGCCTGGATGATGCCCTGCTGGTCGCCATCGGCCACGGGCTGAACGACCGTTGCCGAGCCGGCGGCCATTCGCGCCCTCAACTGATCCAGCAGAGGCCGCAACGATTCCCTGAAGCCAATCAGATCAGTATTGTACCCTGTCAACAACCGTCGGCCATCCGGTGTCCTTGTCACCTTAACCACATTGACGGCCCCCATGGCGGCAGCTTCAGCATCCAACGCATCCAAAAAAGGTATGACAGCCTGCTTGTAGGGAATGGTCACGTTGAAACCGGCCAAATCGGACAGCCTGTCCAACAGTCGAGGCAACTCCTCGATGACAGGCACATCGAAATTGTCAAACACGGCATCAATACCCTCACGAGCAAACTTCTCCGAGAAATACCCGGCAGAAAAAGAATGAGAAAGGGGATGCCCCAAAAGACCGTATCGTTTCATGAATGCAGACTTAGTGTTCAAACAGGCCTATCAGGAGGGACTGTCCGTTGGCGTATTAGCACCCTCATTGGGTTCGTCTTCCTCCATCATGATTTCCCGAAACAGATCAAGCGCTTTCGGATCAACAGCAACCGCTTTTTCCAGATAGGTCATAGCCTGGTTTGTTTGATCCATCTTGGCATAAGCCAGGGCAAAAAAGAGGTTCAGACCAGGCAAGGCGGGATCCATTTCCCTGGCAGCCTCGTACAAGCTCAACGCTTTGGCATAATTACCGTCGTCAAACGCCAGGTTGCCCATGGAAGCCAGCACATCGGGCTGGTGAGGATCCAGGCTTAAGGCTCGCAGGTAGCTCATAAAGGCCTCCTCACGCAATTCCAGGTCTTGCATGAGTTCAGCCAGATAGACCCAGATTTCAGGATCCTCCTCGTCAATCTTCAAGGCCCTGTCCAACCAGGTCAAACTCTCGCCGAAGACTTTTTGTTCCATCAAACAGACGGCCATCCCCACACAAGCATCCTTGTTGAGGGGATTCAACGTCCAGGCCTGTTCGTAGTGCGGCAGCGCCTTGTCTAACTGACCCGATTTCTCGTACGCTTCACCCAGATAAACCCGGATGATATCATTTTCAGGATCCAAATTTACGCACTCTTCGTACACCACGGCCGACTCCTTGTAACGAGTCGCTTGAAAATGTGCGTGCCCAAGTTGTAGCAGGGCCATTTGGTCATCCGGGTAGATGGTCAAGGCAAATTCATACGCTTCGACGGCCTTATTATACGCTTCCCGGTTGAAATGGCATTGCCCCAGGTTGAACCAAATATCGGCCTTGTAGGGATCCAAATCCAACATGCGCTCGTACACGGTGATGCAGCTGGCATAATCCTTTTCTTGCTCGTGGCACCAGGCCAATTCCTCCAGCAATTCCTGGTTATCAGGATACTGTTTCAAGGTATCCTGCAGGTAATCGATAGCCAGGGGAAACCAGGTCATGTCCGTTAAAATGGCCACGACATCCAAGCAACGCTGCACCCTGTCGAGCCTCTCCGAACGCATCACCTGTTCGATCAAGTCGAGCCCCTCCTGTTTACGGTCAAGTCGCAAGAACACCTCGGCCCTGAGCAGCAGCACCTCCCCGTCTTCTCTCTCGGGCAAACGATCCAGGATGTGCAAGGCGTGTTTATAGTCCCCGATTTCCACATACAACGTGGCCCGTTTGAGCAACAGGCTGCTGTTGTTCGGGTGCAACGTCAGTCCCATTTCAATCACGGCACTCGACTCGAAACGTTTACCGTTCGACAAGTAGTAATCAGACAACACCTCCAGCTCATCCACGTCATAATAGACCGGGCGACCTTCCGACATCGCCTGCTCATAGCGGCGGAGTAAGTCTTCCAGATTGGGTTGGCTATTATTATTCATGTGATGTCAAGCAGAGGGTCTTCGGGTTGTTGGTAGCGTTTCGGTGTGACGGTTGGCGGTTTATTGGGCACGTTTGCCGGCAATCTTGCCCCAGGTATCCTTGAGAGAGACCGTCCGATTAAAAATCAGACGATCAGACGTCGAATCTGGATCCACGTTGAAATAACCCAAACGGGTAAACTGGAACGAATCGAGCGTCTTGGCAGCAGCCAACACGGGTTCAACCTTGGCATGGGTCAACACCGTCAACGAATCCGGATTCAGCATATCCATGAAATCCCTGTCCTTTTCTTCAGCCGGATTAGCCACGGTCAACAATCTATCATACAGACGCACCTCGGCATCCAGGCAATGACTGGTGGAGACATAATGAATGGTACCTTTCACTTTATGCTTGGCGTTAGCCTGACCCGTCTTCGTCTCCGGCAAGTACTCGCAGGTCACAGTGGTCACCAGGCCTTCAGCGTCGGTTTCGTACCCGGTACAACGCACAATGTAGGCGTTCTTCAGGCGCACCTCCCGTCCTACCGACAAACGGTAGTAATCAGCTGGCGCATCGATCATGAAATCATCCCGTTCGATGTACAGCGCTCTGGAAAAAGGAACATCCCTGGTACCCAACGCCTTATCTTCAGGGTTAATATCCGTGGCGTTCCATTCCACCTGTCCCTCAGGGTAGTTGGTCACGATGAGTTTGATGGGATTGAGCACGGCGCTCACCCTGGGTGCCCGCTTGTTCAGGTCTTCTCTAATACTGTGTTCCAGCAACCCAACATCAATCACGCCATCGTATTTGGTATAGCCGATGCTGTCAACGAAATTGCGGATGGATTCCGGGGTGTACCCACGGCGCCTGAGTCCGCACAGGGTCGGCATGCGGGGATCGTCCCAACCGGCCACCCGGCCTTCCTTCACCAACTGCAGCATCTTACGCTTACTCATCACCATATAGGTAATGTTCAACCGGTTGAACTCAATTTGTCTGGGCTTATAATTATCCTCACCCTTAAGCAACTCCACAAAATAGTCGTACAGTGGTCTGTGCACCTCAAACTCGAGCGTACACAGCGAATGAGTGATGCCTTCGAAAAAGTCGCATTGACCATGGGCAAAATCGTACAAAGGATACACATTCCAAGTGTCACCCGTGCGGTGATGGCTCATTTTCAGGATCCTGTACATAAGCGGATCCCTGAAATGCATGTTGGAATGCGCCATATCAATTTTGGCCCTAAGCACCCGGCTGCCTTCTTCAAACTCACCGGCCTGCATACGGGTAAACAGATCGAGGTTTTCCTCAGGCGTGCGATCCCTGTAGGGGCTGTTGATACCAGGCGTGGTCGGTGTACCCTTTTGCTGGGCAATGGTTTCAGCCGATTGGTCGTCCACATAAGCCAACCCCCGCTTGATCAAATCGAGGGCAAAGTCGTACAGTTGGCCGAAATAATCGGAGGCATAATACAAGTTGTCCCATTGAAAACCCAACCATTGTATGTCTTCCATGATGGAATCCACGTATTCCACGTCTTCCTTGACAGGGTTGGTATCGTCGAAACGCAGGTTACAGGTACCTCCATAGCGTTTGGCAATGCCGAAATCCAGGCAAATAGCCTTGGCGTGCCCTATGTGCAGGTAGCCATTGGGTTCCGGCGGAAAACGGGTGACGATGCGGCCACCATTCTTTCCGGCGGCCAGGTCATTCTCCACAATCTGTTCAATGAAATTCAGCGTCCGTTTGCCGGTTTCCTCAGGGTTAACAACTTCAATCATATACTATTTTGTCGTGTGACTATAAAATGATACATTTGCATTGGCTGCAAAATTACTCAAAATTTGCACCACTCCTTACATATAAGGGTGGATTTATTACGTAGCCAGACGTGGCTCGGGGCCGTTGGTTATCAAGCAGCCCTATTGGTCTCACCTCATCGGCAGCCCTTTGTTAAAAAGTGGTATCAAATCCAAAAACATGTTTTATAATATGTTTTTTAATTTGGCCAGTTGTGAAAAAAGGTGAATCTTTGCCACCGTTAACCTAATACAATCTTTTTTACCTTAAGAACTAATACCTATTGAAAACCTACAAAAAGGCCGCTTTGTGAAAAGCGGCCTTTTTGTTTTCTATATTTTAGTTAAAGGGATGGCATCCTTTTCCGAGGGATGGCATCCTTTTCTGAGGGATGGCATCCTTTTCTGAGGGATGGCATCCTTTTCCGAGGGATGGCATCCTTCAACTCAAGGAATACAAGCAATCGCACAGGCCTCTCCCACATTCCTAACCCATTTTCGCCAAATATTACACCTTTCCGGTTTGGCGCTTCCCTCGATAAGTCTTACTTTTAGCTGTTTTTTCCGGGCTACTGTCCAAGAAACCACAGGAAACAGAAACCTACTTATATTGACTAAAAAACAGCTATCATGAAACTAGCCAAATTCAGCATCGGAACGGGTGACCGTTTTTCCCACCAGGGCATTGCCCAACTCAGGGCCACCATCAAGGCCAACCAAGCCGGCCTCGACATCAGTCCCGTATGGAACAAGTCCAACCGTGAACACCAGATTGTTCACTCCCACCCTGCCGATGTCCGCAAGGAAGCCGATGCCGCTGTAGCCGCCCTGGGCTTCAAGGGTAAATACTTCGTGGACGCCGACCACATCAACATGAGTACGGTAGCTCCCTTCGTAGAAACCGCCGACTTTTTTACCCTCGATGTCGCCTCCTTTATTGGCAAACCCAGCCCTGAAGCCGATGTACAAGCCTTTATCAACGGTTGCGAACCCTACATGGGCAGCTTGAGCATCCCCGGCATCGCCCAACCGCTCAACGTCACCAAGGGCCTGCTCGAAGACATTGCCCATAAGTTCCTGGCCGCCACCACCCAGGCCGCCGAGATCTATACCTACCTGGTTGAAAAGAAAGGCGTTGGCAACTTCATCACCGAAGTCTCCATGGACGAAGTGGAAAGCCCGCAAACCCCCATCGACCTCCTGTTCATCCTCAAGATGCTGGCCGACAAGGGTGTGCCCGCCCAAACCATTGCCCCCAAATTCACCGGCCGTTTCAACAAGGGTGTCGACTACAAAGGCGACGTAGCCCAATTTGCCAAGGAATTTGAAGAAGACGTCCTGGTGATTGATTACGCCATCAAGACCTTTGGTTTACCCGCCGAGCTCAAACTCAGCATCCACTCCGGCAGCGACAAATTCTCCATTTATCCCGTTATGGCCGAGGTTATCAAGAAATACGACAAGGGCTTGCACCTGAAAACAGCAGGCACCACCTGGCTGGAAGAAGTCATCGGTCTGGCCGTTGCTGGCGGCGAAGCCCTCGAAGTAGCCAAAACCATTTACATCAATGCCTTGGGCCGCATGGACGAACTCTGCGCTCCCTATGCCGACGTCATTGAAATCGACAAGGAACAACTGCCTTCCGTCGAAGAAGTCAAAGGCTGGTCGTCCGAAAAATACGCCAATACCCTGCGCCACATACCCGGACACCCCGATTACAACCCCAACTTCCGCCAATTGATCCACGTGGGTTACAAGGTAGCCTCCGAATTGGGCAGCACCTACACCGACCTGCTGGAAAAATACGCCGATATCGTAGGCGCTTGCGTCGAAGAAAACATCTACGACAGACACTTCAAACGTTTGTTCAACCTCTAAACCGAGACAGATGAAAGCTTTCATGGATGATAACTTCCTGTTGGACAATGAAGTCTCACAGGCACTTTACCACGACCACGCCAAAAACCAGCCCATCATCGACTACCACTGCCACCTCAACCCGGCTTTCATCGCCAACGACAGGCGTTTTGACAACCTGGGGCAGATCTGGTTGGAGGGCGACCATTACAAATGGCGGGCCATGCGTACCAACGGCATCGACGAACGGTTCTGCACCGGCAAGGACACCTCCGATTGGGAAAAGTTTGAAAAGTGGGCCGAAACCGTCCCCTACACCATGCGCAATCCCTTGTACCATTGGACCCACCTCGAATTGAGGCGAGCCTTTGGAGTGGATACCCTGCTCAAACCGGAAACAGCCCGTGACATCTTCGAGGAATGTACCGCCAAGCTCAGGACCCCCGAATACTCCGCCAGAAGTCTGATGAAGCAATTCAACGTAGAAACGGTCTGCACCACCGACGACCCCATCGACAGCCTCGAACACCACATCTCCCTGGCCAAGGAAGGCTTCAGTGTCAAGGTGTTGCCCACCTGGCGTCCCGACAAAGCCATGGCCGTGGAAAACCCGGCTGCCTTCAGAGCCTACATCGAACAGTTGTCCGCCGTTTCCGGCGTCAGCATCAGCCGTTTTGCCGACGTCATCGATGCCCTGCAAGTGCGCCACGACTTCTTTGCTTCCGTTGGTTGCAAACTCAGCGACCACGGTATCGAAGAATTCTACGCCGAAGACTACACCCAGGCTGACATTGACTCCCTATTTAATAAGGTATACGGCGGTCAAACACTCACCACACAGGAAATCCGCCAGTTCAAGTCGGCCATGATGTACGAATTCGCCGTCATGGACCACAAAAAAGGCTGGACCCAACAACTGCATTACGGTGCCATCCGCGACAACAACAGCCGCCTTTTCGCCAAACTGGGCCCTGACACTGGCTTCGACTCCATCGGCGACTTCACCGTAGCCAAGGCCATGAGCAAGTTCCTGAACCGACTGGACACCACCAACCAACTGCCCAAGACCATCATCTACAACCTTAACCCGAGAGACAACGACCTGATTACCACCATGCTGGGCAACTTCCAGGATGGTTCCGTGGCCGGAAAAATCCAATTCGGTTCAGGCTGGTGGTTCCTTGACCAAAAGGTGGGCATGACGGCACAGATGAATTCCTTGTCCGTCCTTGGGTTGTTGAGCCGCTTTGTGGGCATGTTGACTGACTCCCGAAGCTTCCTCTCCTACCCGCGTCACGAATACTTCCGCCGCATCTTGTGCAACCTGATCGGCACCGACGTGGTGAACGGCGAATTGCCGGCCAGCGAAATGGCTTTCATCGGCCAACTGGTGGAAGGGGTTTCCTACCGCAACGCCAAGCAGTACTTTAATTTCTAAGCATCCGAAGACAGACATCACCAGCGAGAACCCTGAAAAAACCAGGGTTCTCGCTGTGTATTGAGCGGGTAAAACCCCAGGACTGTCAGAATTTCCCCCTTTTTAAGGCGATATATTCGGGGGGCATTCAAAATTTTTATCTTTCTTTGCATCACGTTTTTAACAAGTATTGGATTGTATGAGTAAAAAAGTTGTAACATTTGGTGAAATCATGTTGCGTTTGGCAACACCAGGCTACGAACGTTTCAGTCAGGCATCTGGGTTCACGGCTACCTTTGGGGGCGGTGAAGCCAATGTGGCTGTTTCCTTGGCCAATTATGGGATGGAAGCTTCCTTTGTGACCCGCTTACCCAAAAACGACATCGCCCAGTCCTGTTTGATGAACCTTCGCAAATACGGCGTCTGCACGAAAGACGTGATTTTCGGTGGTGAACGTGTGGGCATTTATTTTCTGGAAACGGGTGCCGTTGCCAGGGCCAGCAAAGTCGTCTACGACAGAGCCCATTCCTCCATCGCCGACATCCAACCCGGCATGATCAACTGGAAAGAAGTGCTCAAGGGTGCTGATTGGTTCCACTGGACAGGTATCACCCCAGCCCTTTCTCAAGGCGCTGCCGATGCTTGCCTGGAAGCCATCAAAGCCTGCAATGAGATGGGTATCACCGTGTCGACCGACCTGAACTACCGCAAGAACTTGTGGAAATACGGCAAAAAGGCATCCGAAGTGATGCCTGCCCTGGTAGAAGGCTGCGATATCATCCTGGGTAACGAAGAAGACGCCGAAATGGTGTTCGGCATCAAACCCGAAGGTTTTGAAGTGGCTCACACCGGTGGTGACGTCAACGCTGCCGAGTTTGAATCGGTCTGCACCCAACTGATGGCCCGCTTCCCCCGTGCCAAGAAAGTCATCATCACCTTGAGGGGTTCCATCAACGCCAACCACAACACCTGGGGTGGCGTTTTGTATGCCGATGGCAAACTGTACCAATCCAAACGCTACGACATCACCCATATCGTCGATCGAGTGGGCGGTGGCGACTCATTCATGGGTGGTCTGATTTATGGCTTGCTTACCTACACAGGTGACGACCAAAAAGCCCTGGAGTTTGCCGTGGCAGCCTCCTGCCTCAAGCATACCATTTACGGAGACTTCAACCTGGTCACCGTCGACGAAGTAGAAAAACTGATGGGTGGCGACGCTTCGGGTCGTGTATCCCGATAACCATCAACACCGTTAAAACAACAAATACCTATGGCTCGTTTTAATAAACTTCACGTAATCAGCACCATGGCCGCAACAGGCATGGTGCCTGTTTTCTATCACAAGGATGCCGACGTGGCCAAAAAGGTGCTGAAAGCCTGCTACGACGGAGGTGTCCGCGCCTTTGAATTCACCAACCGGGGCGACTTTGCCCAAGAGGTCTTCGCCGACCTGGTGAAATATGCCGCCAAAGAATGCCCGGACATGATTCTGGGTATCGGCTCCATTGTCGACCCTGGCACGGCAGCCCTCTACCTTCAATTGGGTGCCAATTTTGTGGTCGGTCCCCTGTTCAACCCTGAAGTAGCCAAGATCTGCAACCGCAGGTTGGTGCCTTACTCCCCGGGCTGTGGTTCCGTCTCCGAAATCGGTTTTGCCCAGGAAGCTGGCTGTGACCTCTGCAAGGTCTTTCCTGCCGGCAATGTGGGTGGCCCCTCTTTTGTCAAAAATGTCCTCGGACCCTTACCTTGGTCGCTGTTGATGGTGACCGGTGCCGTAGAACCAACGCAGGAAAACCTGACAGCCTGGGTAAAAGCCGGCGTCACTTGCGTAGGCATGGGTTCCAACCTGTTCCCCAAGGATGAACTGGCAGCCAGCAACTGGTCGGCCATCACCGAACGCTGTCGTCAATCATTGGCATTTATTCAACAAGCACGATAATTAATCAACCATGGTAAAAAACACAGAAAAAATGACCAGCTTCCGGTGGACCATCACCGTCTTGCTGTTTGCCGCGACCACCGTCAACTACCTGGACCGCCAGGTGTTGTCGTTAACCTACGAGGAATTCATCAAACCCGAATTTCATTGGAATGAATCCCACTACGGTACCATCACCTCCTTCTTCTCCATCTTCTACGCTATCTGCATGTTGTTTGCAGGCCGCTTCGTGGAATGGATGGGAACGAAGAAAGGATTCCTCTGGGCCATCGGCGTCTGGAGTGTCGGTGCCTGTTTGCACGCCATTTGTGGCATCGTAACAGAAGCCTACGTTGGTCTGGAAGACAAGGCTGCCTTGATTTCCGCTACCGGCGATGTGGCCGTAGTCATCGCAACAGTTGGTATGTGGGCCTTCCTGGTCGCCCGAGCCATCCTGGCCTTGGGTGAGGCGGGCAACTTCCCTGCTGCCATCAAAGCGACGGCTGAGTATTTCCCCAAGAAAGACCGCGCCTACGCTACCTCTATCTTCAATTCCGGCGCCTCCATCGGAGCCTTGTTTGCCCCCCTTACTATTCCGCCCATCGCCAAATACCTGGGCTGGGAAGCCGCTTTCCTTATCATCGGTGCGCTTGGTTTCATCTGGATGGGCTTCTGGGTCTTCTTGTATGACAAACCCAACAAGAGCAAACGGGTAAACAAACTTGAACTCGATTACATCGAACAAGATAAACATGAAATGTCGGCCGAAGCGTTCAGCAAGACCGAGGAAAAGATGCCTTTCTGGAAGTGTTTCTCCTACAAGCAGACCTGGGCTTTTGCGTTTGGTAAGTTCATGACCGACGGTGTGTGGTGGTTCTTCCTCTTCTGGACGCCCTCCTATTTGAATATGCAGTTCAATATTAAAACGTCTGAGGGATTGGGTATGGCATTGATCTTCACCCTTTACCTCATCGTGACCGTGTTGTCCATCTACGGTGGCAAGCTACCAACCATCTTCATCAACCGCAGCGGACAAAATCCCTATGCGGCACGTATGAAGGCCATGTTGATTTTTGCCTTCTTCCCCTTAGTGGTCTTATTGGCTCAACCACTGGGTATGCAGTTTGCCGACCTTGGCAGAAATGCCGCTTGGATTCCTGTCCTGCTCATTTCTATTGGTTGTGCAGCTCACCAGGCTTGGAGTGCCAACCTCTTCTCCACCATCGGTGACATGTTCCCCAAAGGTGCCATTGCAACCATCACCGGTATCGGTGGTATGGCTGGTGGTATTGGTTCAATGATCATGCAGAAGAGTGCGGGTAACTTGTTTGTCTACGCTTCTGGTTCCACCCTTGTGGATGGTCATAAGGTTGAAATGACGCCTGATTTGCTGGCTCAAGGAGCTGAATACCTTCGTATGCCGTTGGAATTCATGGGCTTCTCGGGTAAGCCGGCTGGTTACTTCATCATCTTCTGTATTTGTGCCACGGCTTACCTGATTGGTTGGAGTGTCATGAAGTTGTTGGTTCCGAAGTACAAACCCATCGAAAACGTTTAAGTAGCGTAACGCTCTCTATAAAAGGCATCCCCCAAAAGGATGCCTTTTTTTGTTCTCCCTTCGATTCTGCTCCCTTTAGGGTGGAAATCTCTTTCTTTCTTCGATTTCACTCCCCTTGGGGCGGAAATCTCTTTCTTTCTTCGATTTCACTCCCCTTGGGCGGAGTCGGGTATTGTCTCCGGCACCCGTTCCTCAGGGTTTGCGTCCCCTAGACAGCGGCGCCGATCGTTCGTCTCAAGTGACTTCACGAAGTCGGCAATGCCGCTCTCGTCGGGTTCGCTGGCACCCTTCGTCAATGCTGCCGGATTCAATACCCAACCCCGCTGCGGTGCGTTCCGGCATCAAAACCATCAAGGTACTACCCAATAAGAAAGTGCTTAAAGAGGGAACCAAGCAAGAGACAGCAAAACAAAGACCATCTAAAAGAAAGTACTAAGCAACGCTTCAAAAAACCGAGCATTGATAATTGGCATCAGTGGTGAGCAGTCCTATTGCCGGTCTACTATTAGATCAGATTGTTGTCGCTATAGATAGCTGCAGACGTTGTTGTTTTCTGGTTCGTTGGCGCTTTTCTGTGGGGTAGTTCCTGGTTAGTTTCACTGCGGTAGCGGACCGCCAAAGGGGTTGGGTGTTGAATCCAGTAACATTGATTATCAAAACTTTTTAGTTATCCAAACTTATACTCATAGCCCATTGATTTACTGCATGGTAGCGTAAAAAAGTTTTGATAACACTATCGAACTTTGTGTCCTAAACCAAAACATATTAAATTATGGACACAACGCATCTACAATCATCAAAACACTTGTTGCTCGACTACATGATTAAGAATGGTTACAAAGAGGATGCTCCCTGAAAAGAGATGTTTGGCAGTAGCCTTTGAAATATACACGAAACGACCATATTATTATCCAAACTTTTTGGATGGAAGTGCTTGATTATGTGCTCTATAAATAAAGAAGTATTGATAACTAAAAAGTTGTGATAATCAATGTTATCCAAAATTTTGGATAACATTGACGAGGGGTGCCAGCGGATGCTTTGAGATCGGCAAGGCCAACCTCGCGAGTCACTTGAGACGAGCGATTGGCGCCGATGTCGAAGCGTGCGCCAGCCCTGAGGAACGGGTACTGGAGACAATACCCAGCCCATTCAAGGGACGCGGCCTCGAAGAGAAAAGAAGAAGCTGACTCCGTAAAGAGAGCGGATTCGAAGAAAAGAAGTCTCGTGTTAGAACAAAGGCCGCAGCACATTGAGCAACTGCGACTTACTATGCACACCAGCCTGACGATACACCAAGTTACCCCCCTTGAAAACCATCAAAGTAGGAACACTCTGCACCTGATAGGCGGCAGCCAGCTGATTATTCTGATCGACATCAATTTTTAGAATCCTTACCTTTTCACCCAATTCAGCAGCCACTTCCTTGAGTACAGGAGCCTGAGCCTTGCATGGTCCACACCAGGTAGCGTGAAAATCCACAATAACAGGGCGTTGCTCAGCAATAAGTGTTGAAAAATTTCCTTTCATATCCTAAAAAACGTATTTTTGCAAGTGATTTGTTGTCTAATAACATTATTGTTCATTCAAAAACAATGCCAAACCTAACCTTCGACATAAAAGGCATGAGTTGCGCGGCTTGTGTTAATCACATAGAGCAACGCGTAAGTCATATACCCGCCATCAAAACGGTTCAAGTACAGTTGTTGACCAACAGCATGAGTCTTCAGGTTGACGAAGGACAAAACCAAGCCGACGTCACGAAGACAGTAATGGATGCTGTCAAAAAGGCAGGCTATGAAGCCATCCCAAAAGGAGCCTCCGGATTTTCAGGCAATGAAGACGCCACTCAAACAGGCACCTACACGACTTTGAGGTCGGCCAATACCAACACCATGACCAGTCTGGCCGAAGAAGCTGCATCAGATCTCTGGCACCGTTTCCTCTACAGTTTAGTGGGCTGGTTGCCCCTGATGGTGCTGAACATGGGGCCCATGATTGGGTTACACCTACCTTGGGTTCCCGATGCCACTAGTAACCCCATGACGGTGGGCTTGCTCAACGCCCTGCTCACCCTGCCACCGGTCTGGGTGAATCGCCATTATTTCACAGCCGGTTTCAGGGCGCTGCGCCAAGGATCACCCACCATGGACTCTCTGGTGGCCGTTGGCAGTAGTGCTGCGATTGCCTATGGGCTCTATGTGTTGTTCAAACTCGCCACGCTTTTGGAAACCAACCAAGCCTCCATGACCGGGCATTGGGTTCACCAACTCTTTTTTGAATCAGCAGCCACCATCCTAACCTTGGTAACATTGGGTAAGTACCTCGAAGCCAAATCCAAGCACAAAACGACGGCTGCCATCACCGGATTAATGAACCTCTCCCCAAAAACCGCTACCATACAACAAAACGGCAACGAGGTGGAAATACCGGTTGAAGCC